>Ga0256843_1002349_pt1 | contig 13917 bp, 13 predicted proteins | sample AlvinellametaG_FD_191572 | JGI IMG/M metagenome (GOLD analysis project Ga0256843, IMG submission 191572) | Pompeii worm associated microbial communities from hydrothermal vent at the East Pacific Rise, Pacific Ocean - Alvinella | ecosystem: Host-associated > Annelida > Integument > Unclassified ... | reverse complement strand
GGATAACACATTGACTAATAATCGTTGTGCTCTATCAGGAAGAATGAGGAAACCAGGTACAAAACTAGATAACACATTGACTAATAATCGTTGTGCTCTATCTTTAAATGGTTGCAGGTTAGACTTCTTGCAGTAAGGAACCGTAGGTAAAACTTGAAGGTGACACCAAATTCTTGTTTTAACAGTCAACAGGAATTAAAATTAAACCAAGTGAAAACTAACCGACTAAGGTCTTCATCGGTATATAAAGGGAACCTCGTCTAACTCGAAAAGAGTTGTAAAAATATTTTTGTTAAGTTTTTTGACATAAAACAAAACTTATAGGAAATAACTCAAACAGAATTTAATCGTCTGTATTTTCCGAAAAAGTCCTTATGGAGATAAGGCCTAATTTCTTTTAGAAATTAGTTGTATAAACACAGACTGAAAGAGATGTAGGTCTTAAAATATAGTTGCTCCGAGCGGATGTAAAGCATCGCAAAACAAAATAAATGTATCACTACACAGTTGTGACATTCACTGAACTCTTTTGATTTTGATGAACTCGAAGAGGCTAAGGATGGCTGGGCCGACGGGTCCGGATAGGTTAGCAAGTTATGCTGCATCAACAGCATTCCATAACAGAACTTGGCGCGGGCAGAACGATATGGCGGCTGCCCAATTTGACAATTTTAAAGATTGCCTATATGAAAATAGGATATACTGAGCAATTGGGTTCGATTCCCTATAAAAAGAGGTATGGTACAAGCTGCGAAGTATTTAGTTAGTTCAAGTCCAGTATAGACAATCTTTAAAATTGTTTCGGAGTAATTAACCAAAACAATTTAGTAATATTTTTTAATTAGAAACTAAACTTTTTAGTTTAACGGTAAAACGCTGGGTTGAACCTGGAAATATGAGTTCGAGTCTCATATTAGTTAAAGACTGATTATCAAAAACATTATGGTTAATGGACGCATTAATCCTCTATTGGGTATTACGACACTTAATAAATTATATGCCGGTAAAAAGGCGAATATCAGAAGATACGTAGGTGGAAGTTATTATAGTAAAAATACCGTTTGTGATAACGGAGATTTAGGGTGCGATACCCGACACCTATCATGATTCGACTGAGTATAATTTATTAAGATATTTTTAGATATAATAGAATTTATTATAAGGGAATTCAGATATGTGCACAATATCTGATGACTCTTTAGTGAATTTTCAAAGGACCTAGGACTAAAAATGAACTAGAATCGCCTGCAGTTTGGCGAGTCATAAATAAATCTGCAACCAAATTATCTAGTAAGTTCTGTTTTTAGCCTTAAGTGGTATGGTTTGAAGACTATGCAGAACTTTTCGATAATTTATTTTTATGAAGAAGTTAGATTAGCTCAGAGTTTACAGAGCCTGATACACGAAAGAGTCATTAAAAGGCGGGCTTGTATTTGTGTATATTGAACCCTTTAGCAGGGAGATGCATTGTAGTTGCGAACAATATTTGACTTCTTTTAGAGATAAAATTTAATAGTAAAAAGCATATAGACTTGAACTGCAATTCAAGGACATTACATATTAGTTGCAGCTTTTATGCGGGATAGTCTGGGCCAGTAGCGCCTTAAGTTCTATTCTGTAAGGAGATAGTGTTAACTTATATGCTTTTTACTGTTAAAGGTTTTAGAATTTTAAATCAAAAACAATGGTGAGATATTTCGTATCCTGCAGGTAACGCGAATAAGTCCAGAAAATTGAGAAAAATTCACTTATGAGGTTATGATTTGTAATGGTAGCATTATGTGTCTTTTATAGGCATCGGTTTCGGTTCGACTCCGGATAACCTCAACATTAACGCACGTTAGAAAGCACTTCAGAAATAAGCCAACTGAATGAAGACTTACCGTGAAAGCCGGTAGGCTAGATGAATATTAGAGGAGTGTACCTTAGCTGTACCTACATTTAAATGAATGAAGATAGCTTTAAATGTCTCGGTATTTGTCAACTTTTTACAAACGATTATCCTCTTCTAAGACTTATTGCAAGGCTGAGTAACGATAATCTTTTCTAAATCCAACGAGAATATGTGTAAACACCTCCGTTCCTGATTTGTGATAGAATCAGGAACATTTTAAATGTCCAGATAGCTTATGTTGGTAGAGCAAGACGTTCTGGTTGAGAACACCGGAATCATATAATTTAGCGGTTATATGTAGCAGTCAGGAGCAAGAATGAATGATACTGAAAGTGACAATAGGTTGATTTTGTTCTTGACAGCAATATGTTGGGATTTATTCCTAATCGAGTCTATATTTAATGTCACTGCGATATAGATAGAACAAACAGCATATTGAACAGACAGCAGACGTCATAAGAAAGGTGGTTCAAATCCCCTTCTGGACACCATTTTATATTTATTGACATAAGAATTATTAAATGTAATTTTTATTTTAGTAAAGGAATAATATGGAAAAGAAATATATAATTAAGGCCGAATATGGTGCTTTACCATATTACATAGGTAAAGATAAAAATAATAATGTTTTTATGGAAAAATTAAGAGCTTGGAATATTTATGATGATGACTTTGGTTATACACTAGATGAAGCTAAACAAATTATGAAGATGTATAAATCTTATGAAAAGAAAAAATACAAAGAATGGCAAGAATATCTGAATGAATTCAGAAAACATGGTCTTGTTGCTCCTACTTGGACAAAACCTTATATAGCCAAAAAATATTATTTGGCAAGAAAAAGTAAACTAAAAAATAATATTGAACTAAAAAGAACTCCTACTGGAAAATATCAATATTATTGGAAAAAGGAATTAAATGATGTTTAATAAAAGCAAAAAATTACAAGAACAGTTGGACAAAGAAATAAGAAAACAGGAAGAGTTAAAAGGAATATTGGAGCAACTGAAAACAGAAAACCATAATCTGATGAATGAAATATCTGAGCATCAAAAATATAAAGATTTGATGGAGCTTATCAAATCTCTTAGTGAAAGCATTACTAATGGTTGTTTTTATGATTTAACGAATATCAAAGAAAGTCTTGAAAATAGTATTAGTAACCTTTCAAAAATTGATGAAAAAAATAAAGATAATGATAATAATATCAAAGATTTCAATACTTCTATTGCAGAGCTAAAAAACGATATGAATGTACTTTTGGAAAACATTTCAAAAACATATGAACAAGTTAATGTTGTTAATGAAAATGTTGAAAATATATCAAATGTAATTTCGCTTATAAAAGACATATCCGAGCAAACAAACCTCTTAGCGCTTAATGCTGCTATTGAAGCGGCTCGTGCAGGTGAGCATGGACGTGGATTTGCTGTAGTTGCTGATGAAGTAAGAAAATTGGCAGAGAGAACACAAAAAGCAACACAAGAGGTAGAGATGACAATGCAAACACTTAAACAGAATACGCAAGAAGTTCATGAATACTCTAAAGCCATGGAGGATGTTTCTGTAAAAGCAAATGACCAAATGCATAAATTTGAAGATAAATTAAACATCCTCACACTTAACTCAACGGATATTTCTAAAGAGAATTTATTTGCTACCAATTCTGTTTTTATACTATTAAGTAAGCTTGACCATCTATTATTAAAAGCCAGTGCTTACAAAACAGTTTTTGATGATAATGTTGCAGGGGTATTTCCAAACGAGAATGAATGCAGAATGGGAATGTGGTATAATAATGAAGGGCAAAAAATATTTGGAAAAATGCCTTCATACAGAAAATTGGAAATGCCTCATAAAAAAGTGCATGATAATGTATCAAAAGCCATTGAATGTGTTCAAGAAGGAACCTGCACATCAAAAGCAGACAATGTTTTAACTTATTTCAAAGATGCAGAATTAGCTTCAAAAGAAGTTATAAATGTATTAGATAGCATTTTGCATGAGAAAAAGGAATCAGATGGAAAATAGAAAACCACAATTAAATGATATTTGTCCTAATTGTAAAATAGGCAAACTACAATATATGTATGAACATTTTCCATATTCTGATGAACATCTTTGGTGTGAAAATTGTAATAGCACATATTCTCTTAATCATAAAGTTTTATGGCAAGAAGATTTGAACTCGCTAACCTGTGATATTATTGATTTTATTGAGGAAAAAATAAATAAACATGGAATTGTTTTATCTGATGAAAATTCCGATAAAATGTTTGATAAAATAGTTGATGCCATAGGTGTTCTTGGCATCGAGGAATATAGGAATCATAATTAAGGATTAAAAATGGAATTAAATTTTGAAGAAATTAAAGAATATATCAGAAATTGTTCTGAAAAAACTAAATTTTATATTGGATGTGACTCACAAAGAGTTAGAAAAAAGAAAAAAGGACAAAAAGTAGCTAGGTATATGATTAGTGTTATTGCTCATATAGATGGTAAGCATGGAGGACGAGTTTTTGGCGGAGTATCTTATCACCCAATTATGGATGCAAACTTAGGAAAACCTTTTAATAGACTTTTCAAAGAAGCTGAAATGGTAGTAAGCACTTATGAAGAACTTTATGATGTTTTGCACGACAAAGATGTTGAGCTTCACATCGATGTTTCACCTAACAAAGAAAATGGCTCAAATATAGTTCATAATGCAGCTGTTGGATATATAAAAGGTATGACAGGTTTGGATTGTAAAGTTAAACCAGAAGCTTTTGCTGCCAGTTGTGTCGCTGACCATTTTGTTAAGTTATAATATATAAATACCCATAAAGGAGATGTAAATGTATCTAACATGGGCCGATATAGACTGGGAAAATAAAAATTATCAAGGAATATAATATGAGAAAAACTATAAAAGGATTTACAGGTCACTAAATAACCTCTAAAACAGAAATGTTTTAAATTTATGGTTATTAGGAGGTCTACAATGAAAGGGCTTTGGAAAGAATCAGTATCAGGTTGGAATCATAAAGATTCCAAAAGAAAAAAACAAAATAGAAAACATACTCTAAAAGATAATGGTTTATATATTGTTAAAACTTTTGATGGATATAGGAATAAAAATAAGAAAGTTAATCCTGATGTTTTTAGGTATGAAACAGAAACAACTAAAACTTTTACAGGTGCTTACAATAATCCTAAACCAATCGTAGAAGTTGTTAAAATTTATAGAGCGGTAATAAATTGGATAGAAGTTGATGAAAATGGAGAATTTATCAAAGATAACACAACATTTTCTGGCTTCAAGGAGAATTGGAGAGAAACATCTATTTTCATAAATGAAAATATGAATTTCAATTATTGGGGAAGTGATAGACATACTTATTCTAGCATTACTGGGGAACCAATAAAAGAGTTTTTAAATTTAACTGATAAACAAATGTGGTCTTTGAAAATATTTGAAAAAAGATACACTGGTAGAGATTATATTTTACCAAAAGAAATGGTAAATGAAGCAATAGAAAGAAAAAACAAAATCATAGTAGAGGATTTTCAAAAAGAAAATGCCTTTATTTATGGAAAACCTTTATCAAATTGGAAAAGAATGACATTCTTTAATGATGGAAAAAGAAGAAAGTTTGCTCAAAATAGAGCTAATAGAATGGATAGAAGAAATATAAAAGCCTGGATTAACGGTAGAGATATTTCTAAACCACTTAAAACACACGCTTTGTCAAAAAGTATAGCCTGGGAAATTTATTAATATAAATAATAGTATATAAGAGGTTTTTCTGTTATATACTATATCCTCATTCCCGACTATATAGTATATAACAGAATTAAGTCGGGAAACTTACTCTTATAAATTTACTTATAGGAGTCAAAAATGACTACAGAAATGGAAAAATACAATGCAACAAAATATGGTAAACTATACTTAAAAATAACAAGAAAAGCAAATAATGAAGATAGGAGAAAACTTAAAAAAGATAATCCATTATATATTTATTATGAATCACATCATATTTTACCAAAATCTTTATATCCAGAATATAAAAATCTTAAAGAGTACCCTTCAAACAGAGTTTTACTAATAGCAAGAGAACATTTTATTTGTCATATATTATTAATGAAACATTATAAAAAGATAAATAATAAGAATGCTTATATTAAAATGAGCAGGGCTTTGGATATTCTATCTAAAGACGGAAAACACAATTCCAAAATATATGAAAGTCTTAAATTAAACTTATCGCACACAGAAGAAACTAAGTTAAAGATTAGTGAAAGTCAAAAAGGCGTTCCTAGAAGTGAAGAAACTAAATTAAAGATTAGTGAAAGTCTTAAAAAAATAACATGGTCAAAAGAATTGATTCATAATAACAAAAAGCATATGGATAAATTAAATAATATGAAAGCTACTTGTCCTCATTGTGGGATTATTTGTGATTTAGGTAATGCTTCTAAGCATCATTTTGACAATTGCCATAAAGTTAAAAACCCGGAATTATCGACTTGTCCTTATTGTAATTTTAAAGGCGAATATAGGTTTATAAAGCCTTGGCATTTTGATAAATGCAAGAAAAAACCAGGTTTTATAAAAAATAAAATTCATAAAATAATTACTTGTCCGCACTGCAATAAAGAAGGTGGTATTGGTAATATGAAAAGATACCATTTTGATAATTGTAAAAATAAGAAGGAAATTTGGTAATTTCCTTTGCTATATAAATAATACAAAAATAGGAGCGTAAATGAAACAATGAAAATCATAGAATCTGCACAAATAAATCTTACAGAAAAACAAAAAATAGCCATACCGTTATTTTTTATCTACACAATAATAATATTAACCACAATGGTACCTTTACCCAGCTATGTATTATTTGGAATAACCACAATAGTAACTATAATGGCATATCACTTTTTTAAATATATAATAGAACGAGAAGAAAAAATAATATGTGATTATAATAAAAAACTCAATGACTTTCACGAAATATTTATTAATCTATCAGAAGAAAATAAAAAATTATCAGGAGAATTAGAAGTAATGTTTACTGATTTTGATAATTATGTAATATCATCAAAAACAGATTTGTTCGGTAGAATAACATATGCATCCAAGGCACTTCAGAAAATTTCCGGTTATACAGAAAAAGAGATGATTGGAAAACCTCATAACATTCTTAGACATCCTGATATGCCAAAAGAAGCTTTTAAGCAAATGTGGGACACTATTGAGAATGGTGGTATATGGTCAGGTGAAGTAAAAAATAAGAAAAAAGATGGTGGATTTTATTGGGTAAGAGCAATTATATCTCCTATTTTTGATACAGATGGAGCCAAAATAGGTTATAATTCAATAAGACAAGATATTACAAAAGAAAAAATCAAAGAAGAAACTAATAATAAATAAAATATAAATAAATACAACAGATATAGTATATACATTTATAATTAATTTATAGCGCGCTGTAATAGTATATCTAGTAAAACAAAATAAGGAGAAAATAAATGAGTTTAAAAGAATTTATAGCTAATAGGAAAATGCTTAAAGAAAGTGCACCTGCAGCCTCATTAGATATTATCAATGAAGTAAAATTCAATGAGAAAAAACTTGAAAAGGTCGCTAACCTTTATGGGAAAATAATGGGTAAACAAATGGGAGGACAGTTCTATAAACTAGGCACTGAAAATTTCAAAAGAAAATCTGGTGGCACTGGTGTTGGTATTAGGACAATGAATAAGCTTGGTGAACAAATGAGGTTCAACTGGGATAAACAATTGTCAAAAAAAGGTATGTTTGAATTAACTTCAATAGATTATTGGAGAAAAAATGATTTAGATTTCGCTAAACCTTACAGAAGAGTTGAATTTGAAAGTCTTGATAATGTTGTTCAAGTTCTTGCTAAAATCATTAAGGCTTTAAAAACAGGAAGCATTAATGAAGCTTGTGATATAATTGATGAAGCTAATGTATTATGCGAAGCTAGAAGCAAAAAAGAAATTAAAGATTGGTTGAGAGGAAAAGGACTTCCTGATTATTTATCTGCTCCTTCCAAAAAAGAAACTCTTGCTAGTATGGCAGCAAAAAAAGGATTATCCGAAGAATTAAGAATATTTTTAGGCGAAGAAGAAACTAATGATTTATCTGCTGCTTTAGCTAATCCAGTTGCACCATTACCAAAAGAGGAAATGCTTTATTCAGATCCAGAAGAAGTTTTTAATGATATTGAAGATTTAACATCTTTAGTGGCAACAGGTGCTTGGAATTCATTGCTTGTTATTGGTGACCCTGGTGTTGGTAAAACATTCAGAATTACTGATGGTGGTAGTAGAAGTTTATCTAAAGTTCTTGGGCCTGAAGGAGATAAATGGTCACTTGTTAATGCATCTGCATTTAGTGATGCTGCATTTTACAGAAAAGTATATATGGAAAGAGATAAATTGATTGTATTTGATGAAGCTGATAAACTTTTAACATCTTCAGCTACTCAAGAAATGCTTAAAGTTCTTCTTGATACAAAAGAAGAAAGAATGATCTCAAGGGAAACTGGTACAGCCCCAACTAATGGTATGTCAAAACAAGAAATTCTTGACCTTTGTAATCATATAGATAAACTTATAGCTGCTGGTGCTCAATTAGATACTAGGTTGTCTAGTGAAGATGATTTATTAAATAAGGAACCTAGCAAATTAAAATATATGTTACCTAGTAGATATTACTTTACAGGGCAAATGATATTTATTGCTAACTTATCTCTTGCAGATCTTAAAAAATCTGGTGGTGGAGCATTCCTTTCAAGATCATTAGTTATTGATGTTAAGCTTGAAGAGCAAGATAAAATTAGATTAATGAAATCTGTTGGTAAAAAAGTTTTCAGAAAAAATAAAAAACTTCAAGAAAGCGGAAGAGGTATTGATAGAATGATGGAAGTTCTTGGTATGACTGAATCTGAAGACAAACCTGAAGTTAAGTATAAAAATGCTAACTACATGAGAAAATTAGCAGAAGAAGGGAAAATTGAAGGTTCTGACCTTAGAGCACTTAAACTATGGGAAGTGTTGGCATCTTCTGATTTACCTAACTTTGAAGATTTATTCCTAGTTTATGGAATAGGTTCAAAAGTATAATTTTATAGAGGAAAGTTCCTCTATAAAAAAATAATTAAGTAATTATATAGTATAATTATTAAAAAAGGATAATTATATGCAAGAATATATAGACAAAATTACAGACCCTACAGGAAGAGAATACAAAGGATATTTTGACTCCGAAACACAAGAATACATTTTAAAATACAAAATTTTAAATATAAATGACGAAATTAGAAAAAAATCAGAAGATATTGGATTTGAACTTTATGATCCTTTTGCCGAAATCAAGTTAATTCATACATCAACTAATGACAATTAATCTTGATTTAAGTTTTTTCTGATATAATAATTCTATCAAAACAAGGAATTATTATGAAGAAAGTTAAAATGAGAGATATTAATATTGCAATGTCTGCTACTATGGAACTAAATTTGGGAACAAGAAGTATAAAATCAAAAAAAATTTATAACAGAAAGAAATTTAAACAAGAATTAAGGAATTATTAGTTATAATAATTATAGGAAACATAAAGAGAAAGTTACTTCTAAAGCTTGGAACTTTTGGTCGTTGGTGCAAATCCAACCTTGGCCGCCACTAAAAATTTGGCCAAGTAGCTCAGGAGTAGAGCAAAAGTATTTTAAAACTATCTTTGATTAGTTTCCTTTTTTAAGTAAAAAATGTATATAATATAAAACATAAAGAGATAGAATATAAAGCCCCTTAAAGCTGTTACTTCTACTTAAAAGATCAATTTTTAATACAAAATTCTCGCCGCAAGGCAGGGTACAGTAGCTGATTAGTTCTATCTCTTTATGTTTTATAACATATAATATTAAAATATCTGAACCATAAAGAAAGCCGAAAGTATTGCATAATACAATTTAGTTACTTCTAACTAAAATAAATTGAATATAAGGATCGTTCAGCGAAAGTAGCCCCAGGGAGCGAAATCTAGGCTGAACACTGCTAGGAGTGACCTAGATAGGGATTGCCCCGAATGGCAATTAAGGCTTTACTAAATCTGATTAGGTTCAGATATTTTAGTATTATAATACATTTAACAGAATAAACATAATAATATAGTTACTTCTAAACTTTTTATTTGGGAAAAAACTCACTATATTAGCTTAGTTTATTCTGTTAAATGTATAACTAAATGAGTAATATCAATAATTTAAAGGAAAGAAAATGGAAAATACAGCACAAGTAAAACTTAGTTTGACAGTACCAAAAGGTTATATTGTTACTTATAGAGGGGAGATTGTTTCTCACAATAATCTTAAACACATCTTATCGATGGTCAAAAGAGCAGAAAAAAATAATGTTCTTTTATCAAAAGAACTGGTTGAAAATCTATGTACTATGGAAGCAGGGGACTTTAAAACAATTAAAGAGCAATTCGATGTAATTTATGCTTCAATGAAAGGACAAACTTTCAGAAGTGTTTTTGCTACAGGCGAAGATATTGAAGATGAAGCATTTACTTTTGATGATTTTATTGAGCAAATTTCTCATTATTTTGTTTCTTATGGACTAGGTGAAATTGACTACGATGCATTTGAAATCGATGAAAAAAGAAAAGTGCAAATTGCTAATATTTCTAAAAGAAAAGATAAACAAGAACTTAATAATACTTTTAAAATCTTAGATACAAAAACTGTTGACGGATTTATCCAAGATGTTAAGACTATTATTGAATCTCCTATTGTATTTGGCTCTCAACAAATTGAATTTATTCAAGAAGCTAAAAGATTTGGTTTCTTAGGTAGTATTCTGAATTCTGTTAAAGAATTTAAAGTAAAAGAAAATTTGTTTCAAATTATAGAAATTACGGGAAAAGAATTTGTTAAAACAACATATGTGCTTAAAACAGCTACTGATGTTCTTAGATATTGTTACTGGGCATCTAATTTAGACTTCAAAAAATTAGAAAAAGGTGTTAGATTTAGACTTAAAACATCTGATAAAAATATAGTAATGATGAATATTGATATGTTAGCCAAGAAAAATATGACAAGTTTATTTGGTGATATGAAGCCTTACAAATCTCAATGGTTGGGCGTAGCAACAAATATTCATCCTGGTGCCAAAAAATTTAGTAAGTATGGTGATGCTCAAAAGATTTTTGATTATATTAGAAACGGCGGAAATATTGAAACATTTAATTCTAAAACTCAAAAACTTATTGCGGAGAATAATATCGATGAGCTTATTGACCATCTATCAAAAAGACCTGGTGAATTGTTAAGAAGTTTAGATATGATAATCAGAAAAGGCGATAAAAAAACTGCTAAAAAATTAGCTCAAGTTATTGAGGAAACAGATATTAATCCAAAATTAACAATCCAAGTTAGAAAATGGCTTGAATTTAGAATTCAAAATGAATTGGCTGAGAGAACATTTAATGTTAAAGGAAAAGCCAAATCTATTACGGGTAAAGAGCTTCCTACTTTAAAAGAAAAAAGAACAAAAAAAGTTATTAAAGCTCTTAGAAATAAGTTAGTCAAAAGTCTTGAAGGAAAAAATCTTTTTCCTTCATTAGAGGAAGCATAATTTGAGTCAGCCTAAAAAAAATGAAAAAGAAAAAAGGCTGATAAAATACCTTGGCGAAGAAATGCTAACCACTCATTTTTCTGACATTTCAGAAGAAAAAAGAAAAGAGCTTCAAGATTTATATTTTAAAAAACCTGAAATTTCAGAAATCAGAAAGGCTCTCATAAAAATCAAAAAAGGCTCTAATAATATTGGATTAATTGAAAAATATTATTTTAGAGATTTAATGGCCAAGGTTATGTTAGACGGTCTTCATTGGACTATTGAAGAAGTTTTTCAAAGCAAGGATGTTCTGGGCATTTTATATTCTTTTATTTCTGTAAATGATAAGGTTTTTCCTCCAGATGCACCAGAAATTGAAAAAATTGAAACGGCTTTGAGAATAGGTCCTAGAGTTACACAAAAACCTAGCAATTATCCTCTTGCCAGTGTTAGGGACATTTTAACAAAGTACAATATCAATAACAATTATTGCGATTATAGTTGTGGATGGGGTGTTAGAATGCTAGGAGCTTTATCACTAGGTATAAATTATTTTGGAATTGACCCAAATAATCTTTTAACCGAAAGACTAAAAGAATTATCTTCAGAATTTAAAAAAGTTAATGATACCGATAGCGTAGTTGATATTAGAACTCAAGGTTCAGAAGTTTTTATCCCAGAATGGGAAAATAAAATGGGTGTAGCTTTCACAAGTCCCCCATATTTCTCTTATGAAGATTATAGAGTGGGAGAAGGTCAATCGTTCAAAGAGGACGAAACAACATATGAACAATGGTTAGAAGAATATTGGACCGGCACTGTTAAAAATATTCACAAATATTTAATTGAAGGAGGAGCTTTCCTTGTTAACATTCAGAATACGAAAATAAGAGGGAAGGAATATGCTTTACAGGATGACTGTAAAAGAATAGCTGAAGAAAATGGTTTTGTTTTGGTTGATACACACATATTAAAAACGATAGCTAGACCAACTATTGCTGCTAATAAGGATTTAACTCCTAATGAAGACATTATGGTTTTTGCTCGCAAAGGCGAAACATTAAAGGTAAAGGAAATGGAATTTAGTGAAGATGAATGGTAATTTAATGCTTTATTAAGAAATAAAGCTATATAATAATACAAATAAAAGGAAAGAAAATGAAAAAAGTTTATATTGATGAAAAGTTAAAAAAATATGTTGTGCCATCAGAGATGAGAGATACCTCAAAGGCAGAAGGAAAAGTTTTTACTCCTGGAACAAGATTGCCATTGGGTGATGCTAAATTTATAAGACTATTTACGGCTTGGGCAACAAAAAGCGGAAAGCCTGGTAATATTGATGTAGACTTGGGTGGAGCATTCATTAAAGATGATAATGGTGTACTTGAAATGACACCAATTTCTTATTATAATCAATCAGAAAAAATGGCAGTTCACTCTGGTGATTTCACATCATGTAGAGAATACGATCCAAAAGAGGGTAAAATTACAGCAGAATTTATTGATGTTGATATTCAAAAAGCAATTGACATGGGATATAAATACGCGATAACTGCTGAATTTATCTTTTCGAGAGCAAAAGACTATGATGATATGCAAGCTTGGTCTGGTGTACAACTTCTTTCAGGATTAAGAACAGAAAAAACTCAATTCATTAATCTAAACGATTATCTTTTTAAAGTAAAATTAGCTGGTCCTTACCAATCTCATACGGCACTGGCTATTGATCTAGTTACAAAAGAAATTGTAATTATAGACAAATACAGTGAAGAAAGCAGTGGAATTAATGTAAATTCTATGGCAGGCAAAATGAATGAGTTCAAAAAACTTTATTTTAATGCTTCTGATTATAAAGAGAATATGTTTGATTTTCTAATGATGTATTGTGAAGCAAATAATTTTACAATTACTACAGATATAGATTCTGCAGATATTATTTGTTCGTATGATGATTATGATAATATTTCAGAAAATCAGGTACAATTTAATATTTCAAATAACCTAGAGAATATAATTTCTTTATTGAGTTAGATTATGAAAAATGGCTATCAAACAGATATGAGTAATGAGGAATTTTTAAGAATTTCTTATACTCTTATGAAAAAGAAAATAGATAGACTCATAGAAATAGAAAAATCAAAAAAGAAAAATAAATTACCTTTACCTTTAATAAAAGAAAAATTTGAAATAACATCAAAAATTTTAGAGTCAATAAGGTTAATTTCATCTTTATTCGATCCAACAAAAGATGAAAAATTTGTAAAGGAACTTTTTGATATTTTTAATGATTTTGGTATTTTGTTGGGACAAGCAAATATTGCCGAAGATTCAAAAACTGCATTAGAAAAATATAATATTTGTAAAATTATTCTTGAAGGTTTTTTAG
>Ga0256843_1002348_pt1 | contig 13918 bp, 9 predicted proteins | sample AlvinellametaG_FD_191572 | JGI IMG/M metagenome (GOLD analysis project Ga0256843, IMG submission 191572) | Pompeii worm associated microbial communities from hydrothermal vent at the East Pacific Rise, Pacific Ocean - Alvinella | ecosystem: Host-associated > Annelida > Integument > Unclassified ... | reverse complement strand
ATAAGTTACGCCAAGATGCAAGAATATAAGGGTATCTAACTTTTTAATTGGTTTAAGTTGAGGTAATTGATGCAAATGGGTTGCAAAAAGGAAGTAGCTTCCAATTTTATTTAATTTTTTAATTGCTGAACTTACAATTGAAAGAGCCGAAAAAGTTTCGGTTCCATGGCTTATCTCATCTCCTAAAATAAGCGAATTTTGGGTTGCACGATTAAATATATTTTTAAGCTCTAGCATCTCAATTGCAAAGGTTGATAAACCTTTATATAAATTATCTTTACTTACAATTCTTGTAAATAGCTTATCTACCAAGCCAAAGCGCATAGAAGCAGATGGCACAAAAAGCCCAGCTTGAGCCATAATTACAGCAATTCCAACACTCTTCATTAAAGAGCTTTTTCCACTTGAATTTATTCCATAAAGTAAAACTCCACTTACCTCTTTGTTATCACTAGCTTCAAGTGTAATGTGGTTATGCTCTATATCATCTAAGATTTCACCAAGATATAAATCGTTTGGAATGTAGATGCCATTCTCCTCGCGCGATTCAATTATTGGGTGTCGAAGCCCAATAAACTCTAACACCCTCTCTTGGGTAATCTCTGGCTTTGAGTAGTTATAAGTTTTTGCACACTTTGCCCCACTAATTGCAAAATCAAGCTCTCCAATAAATCCAATAAGGCGCTCTAAAAGTGCGCTATATTTTAACTCTAGTTCATCTAAAACCCTATTAAATGTATCTTTTACAATTGCAATTAATTGCACTTGAAGTGATGTATATTCACGCGAAATTTCATCTATAAAACTGCTACTAATTTTTACACTATTTTTAAGGCGCTTAAAGTTGAAATCTTTAAAAAATAGATGCTCTCCTTCTATGCTAATAAAGCTCTCTTGCAGAGCCTTTTCAATCATAGAGAAGCGATTTTTAGTCAAGTGTATAAAAAAGCCCTCACTCTCTAAAAACCCAATTCCTGCACTACTTTGAGTGCCATCAAACATAGAGTTAATATGCTCTTTTATAAGCTCTAAATTACTATATAGCTTTGCCATTTTCTCTTGGATAGAGTCAATTTGTGCATCAACTCCGTGGTTAAAAAAGTTCCCCTCTATTTGCTCTTTTGTATATTTTGCACTCTTATCAAAATTAAAACTCTTCTCAAGCTCTAATCTAAAGTTATAAACTTCTTGAGTATTAAAACTCTCAATATCAAGATTATACTCTTTGGTTTGGTTAAACAGCTTCTCTATAGAGTAAAGTGATGAGTGCAGATAGTTTATCTCAAAAGGGTGAAGCTTTTTTAGCTTTATTCGGCGCAAAATTCTCTCTAAATCATAAATTTGCTTTAGAGTGCTTTCTAGTGTGTTGTAATCATTTAAGAGTAGCTCAATTTGAGTATATCTTCTATTTAACTCTTTTTCATCAATAATTGGGTTTAAAAGGCGCTCTTTTAGGAGGCGTTTGCCAATTGGAGTAGAGCTAAAATCAAGTAGCTTTAAAAGTGTTATCTCATCTGGGTTGCGCGAAATTATATTGAGTTGCTCTAGTGCATTATTACCAAGATAGACAAAGTGCTTATTTCCAAGAAACTCTGGGCGATTAAGTTTTTCGATAATTGCGCTATCGTGTTCAATTATAAAATCTATTAATATTGCTAAAGATTCACTAGCATATGGATATAGCTCTAAATCGAGATACTCAATTGGGCTAAGAATAGATTTTATTAAAAATACATTTGCAAAAAGCTCATTTTGGTATGTAATTTTGGGGCGTTTTTTGTTTTGATTTATTGTAAAATTATCGCTAAATTCAAGATAGTTTTGCACAAAATCTCTATCAATATCACCCTCAAAGGTAAGCACAATTTCGCTTGTATTGTAAGTTTGCAAAAGGTTAAAGATTTCATCTAAAGCGTATGTTTTGTCATCTCTTGTAGAAAAAAGCTCATTTACAAAGCATTTGCCAGTTGTTACATCAATAGCGCTATATCCAGCATAATATATACCTCTATTTTCGCCAATAATTAAAGATACAATAAAATTTTCGCTTGATTCAACACTATAATCAAAGTTGGTTCCAGGAGAGATAATATTAGATAAATAGCGCTTTACATTTGGTGGCTCACCCTTTTGGCGAATAAGAACAATTGTGTATTTTTTGCTCTGCACAAGGCGGTTTAAATAGCGCTCAAGCGCAAAATTTGGCACTCCTGCCATTAGTGGGTTAGATATTGAATTTTCTAAAATAGATTTATTTTTGCGCGTTAGCTGAATATTTAAAAATTCTGCAATCTCTTTGGCTTTTCCAATTTTAAGCTCTGGTGTATTTACCTCATAAACCTCAAAAAAAGAGCCAATCTCCATTAAAACAATAGTGTTGCTACCATACTTTTTTTCAAAATACTCTTGAAGCTCAAAGTAAATTTCGGTAAGTAACCTCTTTTTATCATTTAATAAATCATTTAAAAAGCTCTTTTGAGTATCCAAATATACGCCTTAAATTTTTTAAGTTATTATAGCTAAGTTCATATATAATTTTAGTTAGTAGCATGGTTGTAGTGCTTTTAGTATTTTTAAGCGTTTTAGAACTTCTATTTTTAATTATCAATTATTTACCCCAACTTTTCTTAATAAAAGTTATGATACAATTTAATATCAAAAAATATAAAGGGTTTGATATGAGGAAATTATTACTTTCTGCAGTAGCTTCAAGTTATCTATTTTCTGCTGGTTTAGGGGCGGCAACATCGATATTTGATAACTCTATTCAAGAGATAGGTTTAGCATATAGCAAAGGTAAAAACAGAGACAACTATGTAACAGGACACTTTGAGTATTCATTATTGCTTGGTGCAGGACTTAGATTTGAATATAGTAAAAATATTAGTGAGCATCCAGAGTTTTCAAAATCTGATATAAGCAGATATGGCTTATTTGCAGTTTATAATATCTATTTGCCAGGGACAGGTTTTTCATTTACTCCTAAAATGGGTATGGTTAAAACTGATGGAGAGTTTGAGTTATATGATACTTATAAAAAAATCAAGAGTAAAAAGACAACATTTACTTATGGTATAGAGGCAAATTATGACTTAAATGATAATGCTGCGGTATTTGTTGGATATACTGATTATGGTAATAATATTGAAAAAGCAAAAGATATTAAGTTAAAAAATCTTGATAGCAAGAATGTATCTGTAGGAATTAAAATTAGTCTATAGTTATGATATAATTGCTCTAAAAAAGAGAATCTATGTCTAAAAATAGACTTTTGGGGCATTTTTTTGCCTTTGTTACTATTACTATTTGGAGTTTTGCTTTTGTTAGTAATAAGGCTCTGCTTGAGTATATTAGCCCAATTGAAAATATGATACTTCGCTTTTTAATTGCATTAATTATTTTAACTATTATCTACCCAAAAGAGTTAATTCCAAAGAGTTTTAAAGATGAGTTATATTTTGTTTTACTTGGCTTTTTGGGTATATTTTTATATTTTATTTTAGAGAATTTTGCACTTAAATTTACTCAAGCTACAAATGTTGGACTCTACATGGGTGCAATTCCAATTATAACAGCAATAACAGCACATATATTTAGCAAAGATGAGAGTTTAAGTAGAAATTTAATTATTGGCTTTTTAATTGCAATTGTAGGAATTGCTCTAATTTTGTTTGATGGTGCAAAGTTTGAAATACGCCTAAAAGGAGATCTTTTAGCACTACTTGGAGCTACTGTTTTTGCTATATATTCAGTGGCTCTAAAATTTGCCTCTAAGAGATATCACTATATTACAATAACAAGAAAAAGTTTCTTTTATGGTTTGATTTTTATGCTAATTTACTATTTTAGTTTTAGTAAAAGTTTTAATATAGAGGTTTTAAAAGTTCCTGCAGTTTGGCTAAATATTGCATATTTAGGGGTATTATCATCAACTCTTGCATTTATACTTTGGCAACAAGGAATTGAGAAAATTGGTTCAATTAGTGCAAGTAACTATATCTATTTAGTCCCACTAATTACAGCGCTTGGAGGAGTATATTTTTTAAATGAGAGTTTAACTCCTGCAATGATATTTGGAGGTGCTTTGATTTTAATGGGGCTTTATGTAGCGCAAAAAAAGTAAAAATAGAATATAGAAAATATTTGACTCTTTGATTGTTTTGTTTAGGGCAAAAACATACTAAGCACTTTTTTGATATAATCGCACAAAATATATTTTAGAGGATAAAAAGATGGGTTTAACCATTACTGAGAAGATTTTTAGCGACCATGCAGGGCGTGAAGTAAAAGCAGGAGAGATTGTTAGGGTTCCTATTGATATGACAATTGGAAATGATATTACTACACCAATTTCTATTAAAGCTTTCAAAGAGAGTGGAGCAAAAAAATTGGCAAATCCAGATGGTTTTGCAATTGTTATGGACCACTACATTCCAGCAAAAGATATTGCAAGTGCAAACCAAGCAAAAATTAGTAGAGATTTTGCTTATGAGCATAATTTAAAATACTTTTTTGATGAGAAAGATATGGGTATTGAACATGCACTTTTACCAGAAAAGGGGCTTGTTATTCCTGGTGATGTAATTATTGGAGCAGATAGCCATACTTGCACACATGGCGCACTTGGGGCTTTTGCAACAGGTATGGGAAGCACAGATATTAGCTTTGCAATAATTACAGGTGGCAATTGGTTTAAGGTGCCTGAGAGTATTAAAGTTGAATTAAAAGGCAAACCAGGTAAGCATGTTTATGGAAAAGATATTATCTTAGAAGTTATTAGAATTTTGGGTGTTGATGGCGCACTTTATAAAGCACTTGAATTTACAGGTGAAGGTGTAGCACATTTGAGTATGGCAGATAGATTCTCTATTGCAAATATGGCAATTGAAGCTGGAGCAAAAAATGGTATTTTTGCAGTTGATGAGATTACAAAAGAGTATTTAAAAGAGGTAGAGAAAAGAAATGGAGGCTTAAGAGCTGAGCCAAAATACTTCTACTCTGATGAAGATGCAAATTATGTGCAAACTATAACAATAGATTTAGATAAACTAAGCCCTGTAGTTGCATACCCATTCTTGCCAGAAAATGGAAAAAGCATAGAAACTGCAGTTAGTGATGATATTAAAATTGATCAAGTAATGATAGGAAGCTGCACAAATGGGCGCTTAGAAGATTTAGAGATGGCAGCAAAGATTGTTAAGGGCAAAAGAGTTGCAAGAGGTGTTAGAATGATAGTAACTCCAGCAACTCAAAGAATTTTCCTAGAAGCACAAGATAAAGGCTATATAAGAGATTTGATAGAAGCTGGAGCAGTTGTATCTAACCCAACTTGTGGTGCATGTTTGGGTGGATATATGGGAATTTTAGGAGATGGTGAGAGGTGCGTTGCTACTACAAATAGAAACTTTGTAGGTAGAATGGGTGCAAGAAGCAGTGAAATTTACCTAGCAAATTCAGCAGTAGCAGCAGCTAGTGCATTGGCTGGAAAGATTGTGGACCCTAGATAAGCAAGAGGTAACAATAAAAATATTCCGTATTGGAAAATATAAAACAAAAAACAAGCTCTCTGGAAGCGAGGTGTTAACCTCGGCTAAAAATATAATTTCTAAGAGCACACTAAACTCTTTGGCAAGGTTAAAACCTTGCTTCCAAAAAAGAGAAACTTACATCTAAGCTTAAATTATAGTGTTAGAAGATGAGAAACAAACAAGCTCTTTGGAGCTGAGCTTTTTTCAAAGAGTGCAACACAAGAAGCTTGGCTAAAATATAACTTCTAAGAGTGGAACCGAGGTTTCAACCTCGGCTAAAAATATAATTTATAAGAGCATACTAAACTCTTTGGTAAGGTTAAAACCTTGCTTCCACAAAAACAAAATTATAGCTATGCAATGAGTGTTCCAATATTAGAGGATTTGAGAGTGTTGTATAGTATTTAACTACACCCAAAGCTTCTACAACTGGGGTTATATCTATATTTAGGCTTTTAAATTTGGCTATTATTGCAAAATTATTACTCTTATTGCCAAAGAGAGAATTTATTTTGCTTTTTGCATGGATAAATAGTTATATAATTAACTCTATATCTTTAACTTTTAGTTGGCTTTTATTAAAAGTAACTTGTCTTTTGGCTAGTCTTGCTGTGTTGGTGGCTATTTTTTGCTCTAACTCATCTTTGGTATAAACTCCATCAAAGTAATCTAATACCTCTTTAATACCTATTGCACCCATTGCTTGAGGAGTTTTGCTATATTTATGCTCAAGGTATGCTACCTCATCTATTAACCCCATTTGCAACATCTTTTTAGTGCGTTTAAAAATTCTATCTCTTAAAATTTCTCTTTTGATTTTTATTTCATAAATTGGTAAATTTGGTTCTATTGGTTTAGCTTTATTGGTTTTAAAAAATTCACTAGGGGGCTTCTTTGTAGCTTTATAAATAGTTAAAGCTTTTTCTATTCTGTATCTATCATTTGGCTTAATTTTTAAGCTATACTCTTTATCAACTTGCTCTAAAAGTTTATATGCCTCTTTTAAATTCAATAAAATTTCATTAACCTCTGCTTTTAGCTCTTGAGTAACTTTTGGCATAGGGCTAATGCCATCAACTAAAATTTTTAAATAAAAGCTAGTTCCACCTACAATAATGAGTTTTTTGCCCTCTTTTTGGGCATATTTTTTTGCTCTTTTGTATTCATTTAAAAACTCAATTACACTAAATTTTTCATTTGGATTTAAAATATCTATGCCAAAGTGTAAAACCCCATCTCTCTCTTCTAAAGTAGGTTTAGCAGAGGCAATATCTATCTCTTTATAGACACTTAGAGAATCAACAGAAAGCACTACTGCATTATGTTTTTTTGCTAATTTTACCCCTAAATCACTCTTACCACTTGCCGTTGGTCCAACTATAGCTATAATATCATCTACTCTATTCATATCTATTCTCTTTTTTAGTTGATATATTTTTTATAAGCAATAATACCATAAATATATCTTAAAATCTAAAATTTATCAAATTAAAAAGTTAAAGACAAAAATAATATAATTACGCAAAAAAGGAGAAATAGTGATAAAAGTATATGGAATTAAAACTTGCGGTAGCGTTAAAAAGGCTCTAAAATTTTTAAATGAAAATGGCATAGAGTATGAGTTTGTAGATTTTAAAAAAGAGCCAGTTGGGTGTGATAAAATAGATAAGTGGTTAGAGAAGGTTGATATAAATTTGCTTTTTAATAATCGTGGCACAAAGTATAGAACTTTAAAGTTAAAAGAGTTAAATTTAGACAGTAACGGCAAAAGGGAGTGGCTTTGCAAAGAGAATTTACTAATTAAACGCCCTGTCCTTGAGCTAGAAGATGGTGGCGTTATTGTAGCTTTTGATGAAGAGAAGTATAGAGAGATATTTAATTATGGAACTTGATATCCTAGCTCTTGTTATTTTGTTTTTTAGTGGAATAATGGCAGGTTTTGTTGATTCTATTGCTGGTGGTGGAGGTATTATTACTCTACCAGCTCTACTTGCTGTTGGCATACCACCACACCAAGCTTTAGCTACAAACAAACTACAAAGTAGTTTTGGCTCTTTTACATCTGCACTAAATTATGCAAGAGTTGGTCTAATGAATCCTAAAGAGCTTTTATTGGGAGTGTTTTGGACACTAATAGGTGCAGCAATTGGGGCATATGTTGTGCAACTATTTAGGGCTGATGCTTTGGTTTCTCTTATAATTGTAATGCTAATTATAATATTTATATATACAATTTTAACACCAAAACTTGGAGCAACAAAACAAAAACACAAAATTTCACACACACTATTTTATACTATTTTTGGACTGTTACTTGGTTTTTATGATGGCTTTTTTGGCCCTGGAACTGGAAGCTTTTGGACAATGGCATTAGTGCTACTTTTAGGGCTTGATTTAAAAAGTGCAACTGCTGAAACAAAGCTATTTAACTTTACAAGCAATATTGTATCTTTGAGTCTTTTTATATACTCTGGTTTAGTTGTTTGGATGGCAGGTTTAGTAATGGGAGCAGGGCAAATCATAGGAGCATTTTTAGGCTCTAATTTAGTTAGCAAAAAAGAGATTAAATTTATTAGAGGCTTCTTTTTGGTAGTTGTTGCATTAACTATCATAAAGCTAATTTGGCAAAACTATTTTTAAAAAAATAGTAGCCTAACTCCATTTATATAAATTTAACTGCTTCATATCCTCCAGTTAGCTCTTGTGGGTTTTGAATACCATATATTTTATATATAGTTGCAGCAATACTCATTGGCTCAAACCAGTAGCTTTTATCTTTTGGTTTGAGCCAGAGGCGATTTAATTTGCCAGTAACATCTACTCTTGTTTCGCCTACAATACCTTTGTGCGTAAAATAATCTTTGCCTCCAAGTATAAAATAGTTTTGTAAATTTCCATGATCCCAGCCAAAAGCAGAGTTTAAATTTACATTTCTTCCAAACTCAGCAAATACCATAATATTTATTGTGCCATCTTTACCAAGAGCTTTTAAATGAGCCATTGCAGAGCGTAGAGATTTAAAAAGCCCCTCTGCTCTAGTTACATAATCTCTTGACTCATTATGGTCATCCCAGCCTCCCAGTCCAGCATTTCCAATAGTAATTATTTTGGTATCTGGGTTTTTATCTAAAATTGTTATAGCAGCTTTTAAATTATTGGCAAAAAGATTATTTAGAGGGTAGTTTTCATCTCCTAAATCTGGTGTTTCAATGCTTTTTAGGCTATTAATAAAGTTTGATAACTCTTCTCTTTTAGCAAAGGCGCTTTTTATCTTGCCATCTCTATTATGCTCTTGTGCTAATCTATCCATATCTTTTGAAAATTGTGGGTCAAAGCCACCTTCATCATCACTTTTATTGTAGTTTTTCTCTTCTCTCTCTTCTTTGGTGTAGTAAATCCAAGGGCGTTTACTCCAAAGTTCTCTTTTATAAGGGTTGTTAAAATTACTATTCATACCTATTGGTTTTAGATATCCAGGAATTGAAATATCATCTTGAGCATAAAAATAGTTCTCTGTTCCCATTGTTATAAATGGCAATATGCTATCTTCATTAATAGCACCATTATCTTCTAAAATTTTTGCAATTTTTGTAATTATACCAGCTTGGCTTGTATCGAAATTACCTTTTTGATTTTGTTCGCTACAGATGCCATGAGCTTTATTTCCTTTTGCTTCTCTAATAGCAGAATAGCAAGTTCTAAATAGTGTTAAATCTCCATTGTTTATCATCTTCTCAATATGAGTTCCACCTGCTTCTTGCCAACATCCATTTTGTGTTGGGGTAATGGCTCTAAAGTATTTTTTGTAGCTATTTTGAGAGTGCTGCTCTATCTCATCTAAGTTTGTTAAGTTTCCAGCTAATTGACTTGCTCCACCGGCTAAAAATACTATTATAGTTTGTGCTTTATTTTTGCTATAAATATTGCTATCAAATTGAATTTTGCTTAAATCTAATTTTGAAGCATATGTATAGCTTGGCATTAGTGTTGTAACTGCTCCAGCAACAGTTAGTTTTATAAAATCTCTTCTATTCATTACTCTACCTCACTTAATGTATAACTATCTTGCAATCTTGATAAATAATCTAAAATAGCAAAAGCCATATTTTTCTTTCTGCTTAACTGCTCTTTTGCCTCTTTTGTTTTATCGCTATAACTCTTAAATATATTAAACTCATCTTTAAAAAGCTCTTTGCCATCTTTATTTGTTATAAAGTGTGATTTAAAAAGAGCAATTTCATCATCTGTTGGGTTTCTGCCTATAACAGCATTAAAGATATATGTTACAAAACTCTTTAGAGTCTTTGGATCATCACTGCTATCATACTCAAAGTTTTTCCAATCAAAAAAGTTATCACTTATACCATCATATCTCCAGTTATCTCTATCTATTTTATCCATTTCATAACTAAAATTCATAAATAGATGCTCTCTAATATATTTATGATAGTAAGCAAATGAGAGTGTATCTAAAGGGACTCTATCTATTTTTCCTAATTTATATTTCATTACAGCTTGATGCATATTCTCTAAAGCCACTCTAAAGTTATAAAACTCTCTTCTTACAACTTTAAAATCTGTTTTTTTTGTAAATGAGTAAAATCTCTCTTCTGCACTTAGGGGTCTATTGTTGTGTAGTAGATACTCTTTTGAAAATAGTATTTGTGTTAAAATATCTTGCCAAGTTTCTGGATTACTTGCAACTATTGTATTGGTTAACTCCTCTTTTTTTTCTTTAGTTTTGTTTGGAAAGAAAAAGTCAACTAATCTTTTTGTAACGCCCTTTTGAAAAGCTTTTGATTTTACCAATTCTCTATAAAAATCTTCACCAGTAGTTACAGTTGTGCCAAATAGATTAAGAGGGGTAGTATTTTTATTTAAAGCAACCTCTAAAGTATCACTATCTGTATTTAATTTCCAATTTTGCAAAGCTTTTGCAGCAAGTGGAACATCTGAATCTTTAGTATCTAGTGTATAAATTTCAAGCATTTCACGTCCATTATCTTCTGGGCTTCTAAAACGACGCCAATTCTCTTGGCTTTGCATATGAACATAGGTAATATATCTCATACCTGAATTTATAGAGAGCATATTTACTAGCCTATTATATACATTTGCCATATCTGGTGTGTGAGTAGAGCTTAACTCTTCAGCAGGTGAAAACATTATAGTTTGGGTTAAGATGTATGCTATCCAATTGTTATAGTAGTATCTATCAAGTTTATTCATTGCATAAAAGCGTGTTAAAATTGTTAAAACTTGTGGTTTTGCCCATGTTTTTGTAGAGTCGTATTGATAAAAGTAGTCATTATCTAAAATATGATTTTCTATATATCCAATATTATTTTTATTTAATTTTAAACTATCTTTAATGGAGCTAATAAATTTACCACTATTGATTTTGCTTTTAAGCTCTTTTAGAGGGTATCCAAAAAATAGAGAGTTTAAAAGGTTATTAGCAACAATTAACTTTTGCTCTTTTGAGAGAGCATTAAAATCATAATCATTTAATTGCTCTAAAGTATAATCGCTAGAACTTAGTTTTTTAGGATAAAACTGCAACCCTCTATATTGAGTTTGCGAAAATTCATCTTGGCTATTTTGTTGGTTGTTTGAACTGTTTTTGTTATTTGAACTGCTGTTGTTATCATTAGAACTTTGATGAGTAGGGCTACTGCCACCAATATCACTATTGCCACTATTTGATACTTCATTGTTATTTGATACACTGCCTCCACAACCAATTAAGATGCTTATAAAAGCAGATAAGATAATTTTTTTAATAAAAAAAATATTTTTCATAATACCACCAGATATAGTTATTTCTAAAATTATACCATATAATGGTATTTTTTTCTTTATTTTCTTTAAATATTATTATTTATTTGTATTTAATAGTTTAAAATTTAATTTTAGAGTGTATCTATCTTTTAATTCAAATTAAAATTGTAAAGTAATTTTTGATACAATATATAGAAAATATGATGCAAAAGAGAGTGATATGGATAATGGTTTGGAATTACTGGAGAAATTTGGGGTTAGCTCTAGTGAATTAATTGAACTTTTGAAACTAAGAGAAGAGAAAAAGGTAGATTTTTTACTTGTTGATGTTAGAGAGCAGTTTGAGTATAATCAAGGTTATATAAAAGGTGTAGATATGCTAAAGCCAACTTCAACTTTTCAATCTTGGGCTAGTGAATTTTTAGAAAAATATAAAGATAAAACTATAATTTTTACTTGTAGAACAGATAATCGCTCTGGGCAAGTAGCCCAAATATTTAATCAGCATGGCTTAAAATCTATTAACCATTTAGGCGGGATTGTATCTTATAGTGGAGAGATAGTTAGCTAAAAAATAGCGCAACTTTATATGTTATAAAGCTTAAAACCCAAGCTGTTAGGGTAGTAAAAATAAATAGATATACTAAATATTTAACTCCACCTGCCTCTTTTGTAAATACTGCACTTGCTGCAAAACAAGGCAAATAGATCATTACAAATACAATAAAACTAATTGCAGTTGCTAAATTTATATTTTTTCTTAAAATCTCTTTGAGAGTATCACTAGTTCCATCAGCCTCTCCTACAGAGTATAGCACTCCAAGAGTTGATACCACAACCTCTTTTGCTGCTAAACCAGCCTCTAGTGATACACTTAATCTCCAATCAAAACCAAGAGGTGCAAAGAAAGGCTCTGTGGCTTTTCCAATTTGCCCCAAGTAGCTATTTTCAAGCTCTTTTGCCTTTAGCTCTACCTTTAATTTTTGAGCTATCTCTTTATTGTTTTTAAGCTGTTCTATTTTTGATTGATAACTCTTTTGCAAAGCTTCATCTTTTGGATAGTTACTTGCAAACCAAACTAGCATAGAAGCAGCCAAAATAAATGTTCCTGCTTTTTTTAAGTAGTCTGAAGCATTTGAATATACCGTATGCCAAATAAGTTTAAATGATGGCAAACGGTATCTTGGAAGCTCCATTACAAATGGCTCATCTTCACCTTTAAATACTACAACTCTAAGAACTTTTGCCATTATTAGACCTAAAAGTGCGCCACTAATATAGATTAAAAACAAAATATTTCCAGCTACTTGCTCACTAAAAAATGCACCAGTAAATAGCACATAAATAGGAAGTCTTGCACCACAACTCATAAAGCCTAAAATAAATAGAGTAATTAGTCTATCTTTTTCGCTTTTTAGAGTTCTAGCAGCCATATAGGCTGGAACTGTGCATCCAAAGCCAGTTACAAGTGGAATAAAACTTTTTCCATGAAGCCCAAATTTATGAAAAAATCCATCCAAAATAAATGCCACACGGCTCATATAGCCTGTTGTTTCAAGCAAGGCTAAACCAATATATAAAATTACAATATTTGGTAAAAATAGCAATACTGCCCCAACACCGTGTATAATACCATCTACAATAAGGCTTTTAAGTTCACTATTTGTAATAAATGAGCCAATAAAATCTCCAAATGCACTAATTGCAGAGTCGATATAATCCATAGGCATTGCGCCAAATTTGAATGTTAATTGAAATAGCGCCCACATAAAAAAAAGAAAAATTGGGATGCCAATAAATTTATGCATTAAAATAGAGTCTATCTTTTGTGTTAGTGTTAAACTTTTTGGTTTTGATTTGGCATTTAAAACCTCTTTTGCTAAACCTCTAGCCATTGCAGCGTGTTCTGCTGCTTTTATTTCGTTTAAATCTTTTGTTTGATGATGTGTATAAATATGTTCAAGTGAATCACTCAAAAGTGGATATAGCTCTATCATTATTGGGTCTTCATGAACTCTTTTGTAGATATTTTTATTTTCAAAAAGCAAAGCTATAGCAACTTCTCTGCTACTTAAATCATCTAATTTAAAATTTTTCTCTTCTAAAAAGCTTTCAATTTTTTCAAGCTCCTCTTCTACTGCATCGCTATATGTTATTTTTGGAACTTTTCTGTCGCTATGGTCTGCCTCTTGGTGTAAAACTTCTAATAACTCTTCTATGCCTTGTCCACTTTTAGCAGATACTTTAACAACCTTTACACCCAAGATTTTTTCTAAAAGTTTTGAATTTATCTCTATACCATCTTTTTGTGCTTCATCGCTCATATTTAGGGCAATTACCATCTTTTTATTTAGCTCTAAAAGCTCCATTGTTAAAAGTAGGTTTCTTTGTAAATTTGTAGAGTCAATTACATTTAAAATTAAATCATAATCTTCATTTAATAAAAACTCTTTTGCAACTTTTTCTTCTTGTGTAAAACCATTAATTGAGTAAGTTCCTGGTAAATCAATTAAATCAAATAGATGGCAGTGGTGTTCAAAACAGACTTCTAGCTTATCAACAGTAACGCCAGAGAAGTTTCCTACCTTTACTTTTTGGCTACCACTTAG
>Ga0256843_1002346_pt1 | contig 13923 bp, 16 predicted proteins | sample AlvinellametaG_FD_191572 | JGI IMG/M metagenome (GOLD analysis project Ga0256843, IMG submission 191572) | Pompeii worm associated microbial communities from hydrothermal vent at the East Pacific Rise, Pacific Ocean - Alvinella | ecosystem: Host-associated > Annelida > Integument > Unclassified ... | reverse complement strand
AAGCTTTTGTTTTAATTTATCTGCAATATCAAGTAATTTAAATTTATTTACATCACCTGCTATAGTAACTGTAATCAAAGGGAATGCTTTTTTTACTATCATAACCGTAGGTTCAGTCATATCACTTGGAAGATTTGAGCGAATATTACTTACTTCACTTTTAAAATCACTTAAAAGTGAATTCATATCACTACCTGGTTTAACATCAGCTACAATTGAAAAACTACCATTTAATATAGTAGATTCAATATTAACAACTTCTGCATAATTTTTAATTCCATCTTCTATAGGAGTTACGGCTATTTTATTAAGTGTATCACTACTAGCACCTGCATATGCACCAATTATTGAGATTTTATCTAATGTAGAAGGGGGAAAAAGTTCTTTTGCTACTCTATTATATGAAAGTATTGAAACTATAATTAAAAAGAAAAATATTGTATGTGTTAAAACAGAATTTTTAATAAAAAACTTCAATGAGTCACCCCATTTTTATATTTTAATGTGGCTATTTTATTTTTTAATATATTATTTTCATCTTTTAAAGAAAGATAATCTTTTTTTAATTTTTCTATTTCTATTGATGTTTGATAAATGTTATTTGAAATATATATTTTTGGTACAAATAAAAATAATACAATCATAATAACACTCACTATACTAATAACAAAAGACAATGTTACATTTTCATCTTTTGATATTAAAACTTCACTAACTTCACTTAATAATAATTCTTTTTCTGCTGTTTTCATCTACGACTTCCTTATCTAAATACAAAACCTCTAACTTTAGCACTCCTACTCCTTGGGTTTGCTAAAATTTCCTCTTTTGATGCAACTAAAGGCTTTTTATTAATTATTTTACCTTTTGCATTATCTCCTCCACATTCACATCTAAAAGCATCACTAGGACATATACATTTTTTTGACCATTCTTTAAAAGTTTGTTTAACTATTCTATCTTCTAAAGAATGAAAAGTAATTATTGATAATATCGTCCCATTTTTAGCTATTTTTAAAGATTTATCTAAAATTCTCTCAAGTTCTTCAAGTTCTTTGTTTACTTCTATTCTTATAGCTTGAAAAATTTGAGTTGCTGGATGAATCTTTTTTCTAGGAATAAAAGATTCTACAAATTCTGCTAATTCTTTAGAAGAAGAAAATTTATTTTCTTTTCTTCTTTCTATAATTTTACTAGCTATTTTTTTGTAGTATCTTTCTTCTCCATATTCTTTAAAAATTCTTTCAAGCTCATTTAGACTATAATAATTTACCACATCTTTCGCACTAAATTCTTGAGATTGATTCATTCTCATATCAAGAGTTTCACCTTCGAAGTTAAATCCCCTTTTTCTTTCATCAAGTTGATAACTACTAACTCCAATATCAGCTAGAATCCCAGAAATTGGCAAATCTATAAAATCTTCTAAAACTTCACTTGCTCTTGAATGAACAAACTCAACTCTATCACTAAAAGGAGCTAATCTTTTTTTTGCAAAAGAAAGTGCTTCTTTATCTTGGTCTATTGCGATAAGTTTTATTTTTGGATATTTTTTTAAAAATGCTTCACTGTGCCCACCAAATCCGCATGTACAATCAATAAAATATCCATCCTCTTTCATGTTTTCATATAAACTTAAAGTTTCATTTAATAAAACAGGTATATGTGGTATATCCATATGAGCCTTTTTTTGGTAAAATTATAGCATAATAACTATTACAAGGGAATGACAAAATGAAAGAAAAAATAAAAAATGAATATGAAATTATATTAGATACACTTTTTAAAAAAGGATTATTTCATACATATCAAACATCTTTCTCAGTAAGAACAGAAAATGATAGATTTATTATAAATAAACAAGATGTAATGTTCACTGAAAAAGATATCTTTACAGAAATCCATTATAAAGAGGATTTATCATGGAAAGAAGCCAGTCCTGATGCAAAAATACATGCTACAATTTATCAAAAAATCTCTACTGCAAAATGTATAGCCCATATATTTCCAATAAATTTAGTTACATATAGTTTATATCACCATCAATTTAAACCTCTTGATTATTATGGATTAAATATTATAGGAAAAAAAGAGATTTATGAAATAGATGATTACGAAAACTTCACAGAACAATTAGAATCAATAATATATCCAAAACTAAAACATGAAAATATATTTATAATAAAAGGTTATGGTGCTTATATTTATGATAGAGATTTAAAAGAATTAGCAAAAAAAGCATCTATTTTAGAAAATAGTGCTAATATTTTACTAAAAATTAAACATGTCTAAAAAGGTGAAACAGCATCTAAGAATTTAGCAAACCAGTTTTTATTAGTTGCTCTTTCAATTTCACCTTCTGTTTTATATTCTATTTTTGCATCTGAGATATATTTTGAATCTATTGTATTTGTCGCATCTATATCACTAGGGCGGATTACTCCAGCTACACGAATAATATTCTTTTCCCCATCAATCAACACTTCTCTACTTCCTGCTATAAAATAGTTTCCATTTTTTAATACTTTAATAATTCTAGCTGTTACAGTAGCTGCAAATTTATCTTCTCTTGTATTACTTCCTTGTCCTTGAAAGTTTCTAACAGTTGTATTGTCTTGTAAAGTATTTAATCCAGGATGTACTCCTGCTAATCCAGAAACATGATTTATTCCATTAATAAGCATATTAACTCCACCCATTGGAGTTGTAGTAGATTCACTTGTTTGTTTTTTTCCTGAACTACTTGCTTTTACTTGTTCACTTATAATTACTGTAACAATATCATTTACTTTCATTGCTTTTTTGTCTGAAAACAGATTATCTCCATTACTAAATAATGATCCTAAGTTATGACTTTCTTCTATCTCTTTACTAGGCATTTTTTCTACATATTTTGGTGGTGTCATTTTTACTTCTGGATCCATTGGATGTGTACATCCTGTAAATATAAATGCTAAAAGCCCTAAGCTAAAAGCTATTTTTTTCATTTATTACCTTTTTTAAAAATATAAGCAAATTATATTCCTTTAAGTTCTAATACAGCTTTTTTAATATCATTCTGTCTCATAAAATGCTCCCCTACTAAAAAAGCATCTACTCCATTTTTATGTAACTTATCTACTATTGTAAAATCACTGATTCCACTTTCAGCTACTTTAATAGCATCATCTGGAATTAAAGGCATAAGCTCACTACTTAAATCCATATTCATCTTAAATGTTTTTAAATCTCTATGATTAAATCCTATAATTTTAGCATCTACAAATAATGCTTTTTCTAAATCTTCTTTATCATGAATTTCAAATAACACTTCTAACCCTATACTTTTTGCAAAGTCATACAATTCTTTTAATTTATTTACATCTAAAGCTTTTGCTATTAAAAGTACAAAATCAGCTCCTGCATTATAAGCTTCTGCAATTTGATAAATATCAATTATAAAATCTTTTCTAAGAAGAGGAATTTTAGAAAATTTTGATATTTCTCTAAGATATTCTAAATTACCTTGGAAAAAAAATGGCTCAGTCAATACACTCATAGCATCTGCAACTTCATTATACTCTTTTGCTATAGCAATAGGATCAAAATCTTCTCTAATAACACCTTTTGAAGGACTTGCTTTTTTAACCTCAGCAATAATTCTATATTTATTATCTTCACTTGATTTTAAAAACTTTTTTACATCTTTTATATCTCTTTTTATATTTAAAAGTTCATCTATTGATTTATCTTTTTTTAGATTTTCTTTTGTTTTGTTTATGATTTTGTCTAATATCATTACATCTCCTAATCAATTTTTTATGTTTATTTATCTCTTTATCATCTACTTTAATTTTTGAAATAATATCATAAGCTTTTTTACATTGTTTTAATTTATAATATCCCCAAGCCAAAGAGTCTAATAATTCATATGAATTTGGTTCATATTCTAATGCTTCTTTTACTAACTTAACCCCTTTTTTAGGGTTAATATCATAATCTATTAAAAGATATCCTAAATAATTTAAATAAAGAGGTTTTCTATCTCTTTTTAACAATAATTCTAAATTTGCTATTACATTTTTTAAATCAACTAAACCTTTTTTCGAATGTTGGAATTTATATGTTGTATAAAGAAAAAAATATCTATCATCTTTTGTATATTTATATAATTTATAAGCATCCTTATAATTTGGTGTTTTTTCTAATCTAACTTTATAAACTAAATATTTCAAATTATCATCTAACTTTTCTTTTTCAATAAAAGATAATGCTTTATTATATTCATCTTGTTCTAAATAAAGATAAATTATTTTATTTGCATATACGAAATTATTTGTAGCTCTATATAATTTTTTATAAATTTCTATCAAATTATCATAGTCATATAAAAATCTATATACCTCAGCTAATCTATTACAAACAGCTTCTGAACAACCATATAATCTAATATGTGTTTGATAATAAGATATAGCTTCATTTGGTTTTTTTAATTCTTTAAAAAACAGATCACCCATTTGTAATAATACATCCTCTGAATGATTTATAGAATATATTGTTTTTAAATATTTAATAGCTTGTTTATAATCTTTTTTTTGTATATAAATAAAAGAAATAATTTTATATAATTCAAGATCTCGATTTTTATGCAAATATGCTTTTGCTATATTTAAGGCTTTATTTAAATCTTTTAATTTAATATAAGAATATATTTTATATATAATAACATCCTCTTGTTTAGGATATTTTTTTAAATATTCATCTACTAATTTTATAGTATCTTTATATTTTTTTTGATCAAATGTTATTTTTATAATCTCTTTAAAATAGATATATTTATTTGTCTTTTTATATAAAAATTTAAAAGTTTGCTTTGCTTTTGTTAAATTATTTTCTTCTTCAAGTAAAGCTTGTAAGATATACTTATCTTCATCTACAAAACTTTTTTTCCCTATCTGAGGTTGAGTAGTACTACACCCTACTATCAATAATAATACAATTAATCCACTATACCAGGGCATTCTTTTTTTACCTCACTTATATTTGTTTTGAAAAAATCCCAAAAAGGAAAAGTTCTACATTGATTTGGTCTTACATCATAAATAGCACATTTACCATCATTAAAAAATATACAAGCATATCCATCTTCATAAGGCTTTTCTTTAATAGAAAATTTATAATCTACTTTTATTAAATAAAACTTTTTAAATTCATCTACTGATATATTTAAAAAATTAGCAATTTTTTGCATCTCTAGTGGATTTACCCAAATATATCCACTCTCACCTTTACAACATTTACCACCACATTCTTCACATGCACTGGGATTAAATCCAAAATTAAAACCTTCTTTTTTTATTATTTCCAAATTATTCCTTTACACTCAAAGTATTAGCTTTTTTATACACTTTTTTAGCTTCATCACTAAAATCATCTTTATCAAAATTAAACATAGGAGTATGAAATTTAATCATACTTTTTGCATGTCTTTTTGCTCTAATCATTACAAGATTTGCATCTTTTCCTTTTTTTGGATGTACAAATTTTACATCAATAATTTTTAAAGGCTTTGGTAAATTCAATACAATATCATCAAATCTTTTTGCATCATAACAAAAAATAAACTCACCTTTTTCTGTAAGAGTTGAATTTACTTTATTAAAAAACTCTTTTATTGGCAAAAACTCATCATATCTAGCAATTTGCTTTATTTCATTTTCACTTTTTTTCGTAGAATTATAAAAAGGGGGATTTGAAATAATATAATCAAATCTTTTATCAAAATTATATTTTAAAAAATTATCGTTAATCAACTCTAAATTTATACCATTTTTTTGAGCATTTTTGATAATAAAATCTGCCATAATTTTTTGTATTTCTATTACTGTTAAGTTTATTTTAAAATCTCTTGCCACTAAAAGTCCTAAAACTCCACAACCACCACCAACTTCAAGTACATTTTGTTTTATAGGAAAATTGGTAATAAAATCATATAAAAAAAGAGTATCAGAATTATAACAATATCCATCTTTTGGCTGATGTAAAATCAAATTAAACCTTTTTTTTGTTATAATTGTATCAAAAAAAGGGTATTTATGATAATAATTCCAGCAAGACTAACTTCTAGTAGATTACCTAAAAAAGTATTAGCAGATATTAATGGTACTCCAATGGTTATAAAAACTGCACAAGTTGCTCAAAAAATAGATAATGTGGTAATAGCTACTGATAGCCAAGAAGTTTTAGATGTAGCTAAAAAATATAATATCCAAGCTATTATGACAGATAAAAATCATAAATCTGGAACAGATAGAATAAAAGAAGCTAGTGATATTTTAGGATTAAATGATGATGATATCATTATAAATCTTCAAGGAGATGAACCTTTTATAGAACCAGAAATTTTACAACAAGTAAAACAAACATTAATAGATATAAAAGATAGAGATTTTGTAATGGTAAGTTGTTATAAACTAATAGATGAATTAAGTGCGGAAGATCCAAATTTAGTAAAAGTAGTAGTTGATAAAAATAATGATGCTATATATTTTTCTAGAAGTAAAATACCTTATAATAGAGATAATTCTGTACATAATTATAAAGGTCATTTAGGTATTTATGGATTCAATAAAAAAAGTTTAGATAAATTTTGTCAAATAAATGCTCATATTGAAGATATAGAAAAACTTGAACAATTAAGAGTAGTATATTATGGATATAAAATAAAAATGATTGAAGTTGAAACAAATAGTATAGGTATTGATACTATTGATGATTTAAAAAAGGCAATAGAATATGAAAAAAATAGCCATTAGTATTGGTGATTTAAATGGTGTAGGTATTGAAATAGCTCTCAAAGCACATAATGAAATCAAAAAACTAATAAAACCTATATACATTATAAATAAATTTATGCTAAATCAAGCATCTAAACTTCTAAATATTCCAATACCTGATGATTTTGAAATATATGAGATTAGTGCAAAATTTGAAATCAAACCAGGAATTGTAGATAGCAAAGCTGGATTATATAGCTTTAATTCATTTATTACTGCTATCAATTTAGCAAAAAATAAAAAAGTAGATGGAATATGTACACTTCCAATAAATAAAGAAAGCTGGGCAAAAGCTGGAATAAAATATCATGGACATACAGAAGTTTTAAGGGATATATTTAAAAAAGAAGCTATTATGATGCTTGGATGTAGTGATATGTATGTAGCACTTTTCACTGAACATATACCTCTAAAAGAAGTATCTAATAAAATAAAAAAAGATAAATTAATTCAATTTTTTATAGATTTTTATAATAGTACAAAATTTGAAAAAATAAATGTATTAGCTCTAAATCCTCATGCAAGTGATGGAGGAGTTATGGGGGATGAAGAGCAAAAAGAGATAATACCTGCCATTCAAGAAACCAATAAAATTTTAACAAAAAATATTTTTATAGGTCCACTTGTTCCTGATACAGCTTTTACATCTAAAAAAGGTAATTTTATAGCTATGTATCATGATCAAGGATTGATACCTCTAAAAGCTTTATATTTTGATAGAAGTATTAATGTTAGTTTAAATTTACCTATTCTTAGGACATCTGTAGATCATGGAACTGCTTTTGATATAGCTTATCAAAATAAAGCTAATACAAAAAGTTATATAGAAGCTATAAAATATCATCTAAATTATGATAAAATACACTAAAAAAGGATAGCAAGTGAAAAAAATATTTTTAGCAATTTTTATAATATTTTTTACTGGATGTAGTACTAAAGTATCTCAAGTTTTTCAAAAAGACAATAAATACATAACACTTACACAATATACAAAAAGAGCTCAAATGGTGAAATCTCTTGAAACTATAGCACTAATTAATGCAACTTACTTAAACCCTATATTAGGAGAAAATAATGAAACAAAAAATAATGAAATTTTTATAATTGGTGTATATAATAGTAATGATTATAAAGGATATGAAAAAGGTGGTCTATTTAATCCAAATTACCATTTAACTTTAAATGATCAAAATTTCACTAAAGCTATAAAAGCTGATAAAATTAAATTAAATTTAGCTGATTATCCGTTTTACAACAAATGGATGAAATATTATAAAGTATATTTTCCTGAAACAAATTCTAGTACTTTAACAATAAAATATACAAATACAGAAATGAATACTAGTGTAAATCTAAATATACCTAAACATATTTATATACAATAAATGTATTCATTTAAAAAACTTTTAAATCAAATAAAAGAGTATAAAAAAGAGTTTATTTTAGCTCAAATTATTGCTCTTTTTGCGATTATTGTATCTATTCCTATTCCTCTTCTGATGCCACTTTTAATAGATGAAGTATTACTACACAAATCTGGGTTTTTAACTAATACTATTTCCATTTTTTTTAATCACTGCACCCCTTTTTGTTATGTAATAATTACTTTATTAATAGTACTATTTTTAAGAAGTAGTTTTGTTATATTAAATATACTTCAAACATACTTTTTTGAAAAAATAACTAAAGATATTACATATAAAATGAGAATAGCTATCTTAAAACATCTAAAAAAATTATCTATTAATGAATATGAAAATTTAAAAACTGGAGATATTGCAAGTACTTTAATAAGTGATATAAATACTGTAGAAGAGTTTATGATAAAATCTGTATCTAAATTTGTAATATCAATTTTAAGTTTGATTGGAGTAGCTATCGTTTTATTTATGATAAATTATAAATTAGCTTTATTTATAATTATTTTAAACCCTTTTGTGGTGATTTTATCAGGTAAAATCGCAAGAAAAGTCAAAAAATATAAAAAAGCTCAAAATCAAACAATAGGTTTATTTCAAGAATCACTTATTGAAACATTAGAATTATTTGAACAAATAAAAGCATATAATAAAGAAAATTTCTTTTTTTCAAAATTATTCGATTATACAAAAGAATTAAAAAATAAATCTTTTAATTTTAGCTATAAAAGTGAAGCTTTTTCTAAATTTTCCTTTTTAATATTTTTAATTGGTTTTGAAATATTTAGAGCTGCTGGAATTTTAGCTGTAGCTTATGATAATCTTAGTATTGGTTTAATGCTTGGAGTATATGGGTATTTATGGTTTATGATGACTCCTATTCAAGAAATTATTTCAATTCAATATGCTTATTTTGGTGCTGCTGCAGCACTAGATAGAATAAATAAAACTCTTACTTTACAAAAAGAGCCTCATTTTGAACATAAAAATAATCCATTTGATAAAAATATAGAAATAAAAGTAAAAAATTTATCATTTAAATATAAAAGTAGTGATTATATATTAAAAAATTTAAATGCAACAATAAAACCAAATAAAATTACCGCTTTAATAGGTGCAAGTGGTGGTGGAAAAACTACATTTGCTAAGCTTATATCTGGATTTTTTATTCCAACTAATGGAGATATTTTATACAATGATATTTCATATAAAAATATAGGACTTGATAATATTAGAGCTAATGTTAGTCTTATTTTACAAGAAACTAGACTTTTTAATGACACACTTTATTTTAATCTTACACTTGGAAAAAATTTTAGTGAAAATGAAATATATGATGCACTAAAAAAAGCAGAACTTTTTGAAATTGTACAAAATTTAGAAAATAAACTAGATACTTTTGTAGGAAAAAATGGTGTAAAATTAAGTGGTGGGCAAAAACAAAGAGTAGCAATAGCTAGAGCATTACTTCATAAACCAAAATTGATTATTTTAGATGAATCAACTTCTGCTTTAGATATTGATACAGAAGAGAAAGTATTTAAAAATATTGAAAGTTTTTTAAAAGAAAGAACATCTATTATAATAGCCCATAGAGCTGAAACAATAGCAAAAGCTGATGAAATTTTAATGATAAAAAATAAAGAAATATTAAGTTTATAAATGTTTATTTATTAATTTTAATTCTTCATACATATTAAAATACACAATAATAAATTCAAAAAATATCCTAAGCATAATCTCATACATAATTATTATAAAAATAATACCTAAAATAATCTTTAATTTATATTTATATTTTTTAGTAATAATAAATTTTATATTATCATAAAAATAATATATAAGAAAAAAAGGAAAAATAAAGCCTAAAATATAAGCTATATTTATAAGATATGGAGTTATTAAAAAATTAAACATTAATCTGTAAATTTACCAGATTTTATTCTTTGAACTTCCATGATTTCAATTTCTCTAGCTCCACTTACTACTATTTCCTCATCAGGTACAAAATCTAACTTTTCATTTCTATTGTCGTAATCTACTGCATTTAAAATAACTTTCATAGCATTAAGTCTTGCTTTGAATTTATCATCACTTCTAATTACAGTCCATGGTGCATATACAGTATGGCTAGTTTTAAGCATTTCATATTTCATATTTGTAAATTCATCCCATCTATCTTGAGCTTGAAGGTCAATCTCACTAAGTTTCCATTGTCTAAGAGGATCTCTTTGTCTTTTGGCAAACCTTTTTGCTTGTTCTTCTTTTGATATTGAAAGATAAATTTTTACTAAAATTACACCATTTCTTACAAGTGATTTTTCATAATCCACTACATCTTTTTTAAAGTTTTCATATTCCTCTTCTGTACAAAATCCAAATACAGGCTCTACCATAGCACGATTATACCAGCTTCTATCAAATAAAACTATTTCTCCCCCTTTTGGAAGTTGTTCTGTATATCTTTGAAAATACCATTGTGTTTTTTGTACATCACTAGGTTTACCAAGTGCAACAACTCTATAATGTTTTTCATTCATATATCTTGTAACCCTTCTAATAGTTCCCCCTTTTCCAGCTGCATCTCTTCCTTCAAATAAAACAATCATCTTTTTTTTATTTTTTTCAAGATATTCTTGCATTTTTATAAGTTCTGCTTGATATGGTTTTAAAGCTTTTTCTCTTAAATATTTTTTTACAGCTTTATTTTTTAATTCTTTTAATTCTACATATTCATGTACTAAATCATGAAAATCCATTTTTTTATGCCCAACTAATACATAATCTGGATTTTTAATCTCATTTAATTCAATTTCTCTCATTTTATCCCTTTTATTACAATGACTTTTATAAATTTATGATAAAATTATAACAAAAAAGGGTTACAAATTGGTTATAGCGATATATAATATCAAAGGAGGTGTAGGAAAAACATCTACCACAATCAACCTTGCTTTTAATGCTGCTAAAAAAGATAGAGTATTAGTATGGGATTTAGATCCACAAGGAGCAAGTACTTTTTATTTAGAAAAAAAAGTTAAAGATAAAAATTTTATATCTAAAGTTCAAAAAAAAGGACTTAATAAATTTATAAAAAAAACTAATATTAAAAATGTAGATATAATTCCTGCAGATTTAAGCCTGAAAGATTTTGATAAATATCTTGAAGATGATAAAAAATTCAAACAATTACTAAAATCGATAGAAGGTTATAAATATATTTTTATAGACTCACCACCGACTCTTTCAGCAATTTCTCAAAATATTTTTAAGGCAAGTGATGTTATTATTATCCCAACTATTCCTACTATTCTTTCTGTCAGAACATATAATCAAATTGTAAAATATTTTAAAAACTATACAAAACATCGTAAAATATTCACATTTTTATCTATGATAGATAAAAGAAAAAAAATGCATCTTGAAATTTCGAATAAAATTTTAAAATTACCTAAAAAACAAATATTAAAAACACCTATATATAACTCTACTATTATCGAAAAAATGGGCGAAGAATTAGCACCAGTAGAAATTTTTGCACCTTATAGTGAAAGTGCGAAATTATACCAACAATTATGGGCAGAAATAGAAGAAAAAATTTAATTTTACTTAAAATAATCTTTTTTATTGTATAATTATGAATAATATAAAAAAGGAATATTATGAAAAAAAATCTATTACTAATTTTTATTTTTATATTTTTTATTGGTTGTAAAAATAAAAAAGAGATTAATTTAGCTGCAAATGAATGGGTAGGATATGCTCCTATATTTTATGCTAATGAAAAAGGGTGGCTGAAAAAAGAAAATATTAAACTAATAAGAACTGTCTCATTAGGTGAAAGTATAAAACTATATAAAAATGGTCTTGTAGATGCTTTTTGTGCCACACAATATGAATATATTCCTCTAAAAAAACAAGTTTCTCCTATTATATTATTAGACAAATCTTATGGTGGAGACATGATTTTATCAAATAAAACTATTCCTAAATTAAAAAAATACACTAAATTAGATGTTTATTTAGAAATAGATTCTGTTAATTCCCTTTTATTAAAATATTTTTCAAAAGAATATAATATTTCAATGGATAAATTTAATTTTATAAATGGTGATCAAGAACAACTAAGTAAAAAAACTTTGAATTTAAACTCACCTCTTTTAATAGTAACTTATACGCCTTATGATATTATTTATAAATCAAAAGGGTTGAATATAATATCTTCTACTAAAACTGATAAAAATTTATTAGTAATAGATGCTTTATTTGTAAATAAAAATTTAATCAAAGATGAAAGATTTAAAAAATTAAAATCATATATTGATTTAGCTATTAGTAACATCAATGACAATCCAAAAGAAGCATATAAAATACTCAAAAATTATTATCCTAGTTATTCATACAAAGATTTTATACAAAGTTTACATAATATAAAATGGATAAATAATCCATCAGATAAATTAATTAAACAATTAAAAAATATAGATTTTTATACTAAGGATTTAATCTATGAAAATTAAATATTTCATTTTTGGATTAAATCTTATTATTGTTTTTATCTTAACTATATTTTTATACTCATTATATTCAGAACAACAAACTAAACTTAGTGAAATTCTTATAAATAATACAAAAGAAGATTTATATGATACAAGTTATTTAGCTACTAAATTTTTAAATAAACAAAATCAAATTTATACATTAAGGCCTATTTTAGATAGAAAAGTAGCAAGAAATCAACTTATTAGAGGTTTTTTATTAACTAAAGAGAATAAAAAAGTTTTCATAGCTGGTGATATTCATATAAAAATCCCACAAAAAGATAATATTAAATATAATATAAAAAATATATCTTTAAATGATTTACTTACAAAAGAAGCTTTTTTAATACCTATACAATTTTATATACATGATAAAAAACAAAATTATAATCTTTATATATTTTTAGATAAAGAAAAATTAAAAGATATATTTCAAAATTTAAAAATAAAATATTTTTTATTATATTTATTAATTATTGGAATCGTTTTTTTAATTTCACATTATTTAATACAATATTATCTTGTAATTCCTTTACTTAAAATTAAAAATTTTGCAAAAAGACAAGCAAAAGAGCCTAAAAATATAAAAATCAAAGAATTAAATGAAATAAAAAATACTTTATCTATTAGTTTTAAAAAATTAGAAGATACTATAGATAATTTATATAAAAGTACTATTACTGACCACCTTACTAGATTAGGAAATAAAAATTATTTAAAAAAAGAAGTAGATAAATTTATAAAAAATAATCAAAAATTTTGTATGGTTTTTATAGATTTAGATAATTTTAAAGAGATAAACGATTTTTATGGCCATAGCATTGGAGATGAATTAATTATAGAAGTTTCTGAAACTCTTAAAAACTTTATAAAAAAAGATGAAATATTAACTAGAATAGGAGGAGATGAATTTATTTTAGTTTTAAAAGAGTGTGATTGTATGAAAAAATTAGAAAAACATTTATCATATTTATTAAATATATTATCTCAAAAATGGATAGTTAGAAATCAAGAGTTATTAACTTCTGCAAGTATTGGTGTTACAATATATCCAAATGACGGTACTACTTTTGATGAACTCCTAAAAAATGCTGATATTGCTATGTATGAAGCTAAGAAAAAAGGAAAAAATAGTTTTATTATTTTTGA
>Ga0256843_1002345_pt1 | contig 13930 bp, 11 predicted proteins | sample AlvinellametaG_FD_191572 | JGI IMG/M metagenome (GOLD analysis project Ga0256843, IMG submission 191572) | Pompeii worm associated microbial communities from hydrothermal vent at the East Pacific Rise, Pacific Ocean - Alvinella | ecosystem: Host-associated > Annelida > Integument > Unclassified ... | reverse complement strand
AGTTTCAAATTTATTTTCAATTGCAGGGTCAAGGTTTGCTTGAGGAGCGTGACATGTAGTACAGAAGTATCTGCTTCCTGCAACTTTTGGTTTTTCTTTTCCACCCTCAAAGTTGTCAACAAAGTGGTCTTTTGGCATTGGTGTTACACCCATTGCTTTTGCTTGTTGTGGCATATGACAGCTTAGACACATGTTTTTTCCAACTTTAATTGGCACCATACCTTTGATGCTATGAGGAATCATAGGAGGTGCTGTAACAAATGATTTTTTATATGTTTTTACTTTTCCTGGCATAGGAGCAGGTGCATTGTATTCAATTTTTGGTAGGTTTTCACTACCAGCGTTAAGATCGCTTTTTCTAACTCCAGTAACTTCTACAGTTTTAGAGCTAATAGAGTTTGTTTGTGCGTTATTATTAGTGCAACCTGCAAGAACAAATACTGCAGCTATACTACTAATTAGAAGTAGTTTTTTCATTGTTTTCTCCTTTTTTGTTGTTTATTATATTTCTTAATGAAAATTCTAAAGCATTGTCGTTACAAACTTCGATACATCTACCGCAGTTTGTACACTCAATACCAGAGATAAAATCACTTTTTTTATTAATAACTGGTGTTAGTACGTGTGATTCAGGACAAATTATTAGGCACTCACCACAATTGGTACATTTTTCAACGTCGTGTTTAACTCTAATAATGCTTTTTGAACCAATTACACTATACATTGCCCCTACAGGACAAATATGACCACACCAGCCGTTTTTAAGTACGAAAGCATCAAAAATAAAAATCACACCTAGCCATACCCAGCTAAATCCAATTGCGAAAGCTACAGCTCTTGTAAACATTCCAATAGGACTGATAAACTCAAATGCCGCAGCCCCAACAATTGTTGAAACAATTAAAAGGATAATTAAGAAAACATATCTAAAATTTCTCACTTTTGTTGGACTTATAATGTTGTCTTTTTCGTGATGAGTTTTTCTTCTAACCCATGCCGCTAAATCAGTAACTAAATTTACTGGACACACCCAGCTACAATATGCTCTCCCCCCAATAAGTCCATAAAATAGCACAATAATCAGTACACCTATAATTAGGTCCGTACTAATTACAGCTCCAGCAAAAAGCATTTGTAAAAATGCATAAGGATCTGTTAGCGGAATGGCGTTAAATAGTTTTGAAAAACTCAAGTTTCCTACTAATATTTTCCAGCCCCAATAGTTTGCGGCAAAATATAAAAACAAAATTGTAAATTGTGTAATTCTTCTAAGAATTAAATATTTATTTTTTGTTATTGATCCCATTTAACGCCTTGATTTAGGTTTTGAACCGGACTTAGTTTGCTTCTACCAGTTTGTGTTGTTGTTTTGGTTGAAGCATTTTTTACTCTTTGTTGGTCTTTTTCATCCCACCCTTTTACATACCTATCTCCGGCTTTTCCTAAGAATACATCTCTTGGGAATACTTTAATTGCCGCTTTTTCAGTAACACATGCCATTTCACACATTCCACATCCAGTACATGCGTCCTCATGTACTACAGGGATTCTATAGGCATGTTTTCCTGTTCTTTTGTTCATTTTCCATTCAATTGTAATGGCTTTATCCATTTCAGGACAGGCTCTGTAGCATGCCGTACATTGTAATCCCCAAAAAGCAATACAACTACTAGGATCTATTACGGCAACTCCCATTTTTGCATAGTCTATTGCTACTTCGCCTTTGTCGTTTTTACACATATCAGGAGTCAGTGCGCCAGTAGGGCATGCATACATACATGGAATGTCATCACACATAAAACATGGGCCCGTTCTGGCAATAAAATAAGGAGTACCAATTGGTACACTATCTCCTGGTGCTCCAAGTTTTAAAGTAACAATCTCTTCTCCATCAATTATTACTTTGTTGTCTCTATTTTTACATGCTTCAACACATAGTCCGCATCTTATGCATGTTTTTATAAAGTCTTCTTCTTTTAAGGCCCCAGGAGGTCTAAGGGTTAGGGGCTTGTTTTTGTTTTCTTCAACAAATGCGCCAACTATAGTGCCGCCAGCAGCGGCTGCTGCTGTGGCCTGTATAATTGATGTGAAAAACTGTCTTCTTTTATTATCCACTTAGTGCCTTTACGCTTTGTAAATTTTAACTGCCGCTTTTTTATAGTCTGTCTCTTTACTCATAGGACATGTAGCATCTAGACAAACTTTGTTGATTAGTACTTTTTCATCGAACCATGGAACGAATACTAATCCTCTTGGTGGTTTATTTCTACCTCTTGTTTCTACTCTAGCTTTTACTTTACCTCTTCTAGATTCAATTACTACTAAATCAAATCTTTGTAGTCCAAGTTCTTTTGCATCTTTAGGGTTCATGTAACATAGTGCTTCTGGCATAGCTCTATAAAGTTCAGGAACTCTCATAGTCATAGTACCACTATGCCAATGTTCTAGTACCCTACCAGTACATAGCCAGAAGTTGTATCCGTTGTTGTCATATTTAGGGTCTTCTGGGTGAACCATAAATGGTCTAAAGAAGATTTTTGCTTTATTTGGTAATGGATATTTTTTCTTAGGATTAACTGGTCCTTGTAATGTACCTTTTGGTGTTGCTTTTAGAAGTGGACCATAGAATGCAAATTGTTCACCTGGTTTTGCATGTTTTCTTGCATATGGGTCATAATTTACATTAAATCTCCATTTAGTCTCTCTTCCGTTAACTACTGGCCATCTTAGACCTCTAACTTTATGGTATGTATCAAAGTCTGCAAGGTCATGTGCGTGTCCAAGACCGAATTTTCTATATTCTTCCCAAAGTGCTTTTTGGATGAAGAATCCGTATCCTTTAAATACTTTACCATCACTTCCTACAACGTTTCTAAAGTCACCCTCAGCTTCTGTGTTTGGATGCATTTTACCAGTTTGTGGGTTTTTAGCAATTGGATCTGGCCATGGGAAGTTTTTATGATATTCAGGTCTGTTGAATAATACATCAAATAATGTATCATCTTCGCTATATCCCATAGCTTTAGCTTTATCAAGTACGTTTGGTAGATTAGCTTGAGGCCATTCTTTCCATACTTCTTTAAGTTTAAATCTTTTTGCAAATTCTGCCATTGTCCAAATATCTGTCATAGCCATACCTGGCGCTACAACTTGTTGTCTCCAGTGTTGTGTTCTTCTTTCTGCGTTTCCGTATGCTCCCCATTTTTCATAAATCATAGCTACTGGTAAGATTAAGTCAGCTACTCTTGCACTTACACCTGGGTAACATTCGTTAACAACGATAAAGTTATCCATAGTTCTAGCAGCTTTTAACCAGTGGTTAGCATTTGCAGTGTTTTGCCATGGGTTGTTTACGTGTACCCAAGCCCATTTAATTTTACCTTCTTCAATATCTCTCATGATTTTTAAGAAGTGGCTTCCAACTTTTGGATTTAATGTACCTTCAGGTAATTTCCACATTTTTTCAGTAATTTTTCTGTGTTTAGGATTTGCTACAAGCATGTCTGCTGGAAGTCTGTGAGCAAATGTACCAACTTCTCTAGCTGTACCACATGCACTAGGTTGTCCAGTTAGTGAGAATGCCCCATTACCAGGTGCTGCTTGTTTTCCAAGTAATAGATGAACTGTATATACAAGTTCGTTAATCCAGCTTCCTCTTACGTGTTGGTTGAATCCCATTGTCCAGAAAGATACCGCTTTTCTGTTTGGATCACAGTAAAGGTCTGCTAATTTTTGAAGTTTTCTTTTGAAGCTATCAAGACTTTCGTCAGGGTCACCTTTTGCTACTTTAGCAGTGTAGTCTAGTGTATAAGGTTCAACTGCTTTTTTGAATTCTTCAAAGCTAATTTGCCAATGTAAGAATGGTGCTTTACCTTTGTTGTGTTTCATTACCATTTCATCACCGGCTTTCCATTTACCAATAGCGCTAAGTGCTATTGCTTCTTCATCAGTTACAACTTTAACGTCTTGTTTTCTAATTGTTTGCATTTCTTTTTCAGAGTAACCAAGCGCTTTTGCTTTTTTAGGATCTCTTAGACCATATCCAGTGTCAACAAAACCTGTTGCAAATACAGTGTGTTTTTTAACGAAATCCCAGTTTACTGCATTTCTTTTAATAATTTCTCTTGCAAGATAGTTCATAATTGCAAGGTCAGTATTTGGTCTGAAGATAATTTCCATATCTGCAAGGTTAGAACATCTGTTTCTATATGTAGATAAGTTAACTACATAATATTTATCTGGGTTGTTTAATTTAGCATCTGAAACTCTTGACCATAGAATTGGATGCATTTCTGCCATATTTGCACCCCAAACAAATACAGTATCAGTAAGTTCGATGTCATCATAACATCCAGCCGGTTCATCGATACCAAATGTTTGATAAAATCCTACAACCGCACTAGCCATACAGTGTCTAGCATTTGGGTCGATGTTGTTACTTCTCCAACCACCTTTTACAAGTTTAACTGCTGCATAACCTTCTTGAATAGTGTATTGTCCTGAACCAAATACAGCTACACCAGTTGGTCCAAGTTCGTTATAGTATTTTTTGAATTGTCTTTCCATTTCATCAAACGCTCTTTTCCAGCTAACTGGTCTAAATGGAGCGTTTTTATCAAACTCACCTTTTTCATTTAATCTTAGTAGAGGTTGAGTAAGTCTGTCAGCCCCGTACATGATTTTAGCGTTGAAGTAACCCTTAATACAGTTAATACCTCTATTTACTGGACTTTCAGGGTCACCTTTTACCGCAACAACTTTATTACCTTTTGTTGCGATCATAATACCACAACCTGTTCCACAGAAACGGCATACAGCTTTATCCCATTGCCATCCTGCTTCAGCAGCATTTGCCGCAGCTTTTGCTTCTTCTGGGATTGTTAATCCCGCTGCACTAGCAGCTGCAACTGCTGCAGTTGTTTTTAAGAAATCTCTTCTTGTAATTGACATTTGCACTCCTTTTTGGATTTTTACATAATAATGATACCTCTTTTTACACCGATTTAACATTAAATTAATCTTTTTTTTATATCCAAGGCACTTTAATGGCACTCTACAAAGGAGTAGAAATGTCCTATTTTATGGTAAATTTATGATATAATGATTTAAAAAAAAGGACTAGCTTTGAAGATATTGTTGGTAGAAGATGATGAATTTATTGGTGAGTCAATAAAAGATTATCTTGAAATGCAAGGCAATAAGGTAGACTATTTTAGTTCACCCAAAAAAGCGCTTGAGAAAATTTATCCTAGTCATTATGATATTTTTTTATTAGATATAAATATGCCAGATATTAATGGTTATGATTTTTATAAAGAGTTAAAAAACTACACTTCTGATGTGCCTGTAATATTTATTACGGCTTATTCTGATATTGAGCATGTTGAAGAAGCTTTTAAATTAGGAGCAGCTGATTACATAAAAAAACCATTTGATTTAAAAGAATTGGAACTTAGAATAAAAAGACTTGTATTTAAAAACACAAATAAAATCCAAATTACAGATAATTATACGTTTGATTTAAGTAAATTAAAATTATTTTACAACAATGAAGAAGTTGAACTTACTCAAAATGAAAGATATTTTTTAGAGATTCTAATAAAAAATATCGGTCAGGTTGTTGATATGGGGACACTTAGAGACTATGTATGGGAAGGTAAAGATATTTGTGATAATACAATTAGAACTCAGGTAAAAAAACTTAGAAGCAAATTAAAAGAGAATTTTATTAAAAACGTAAGAGGAAGCGGGTATAAAATTGAAAAAAACGGATGAGTTTAAGTTTGATATTATTACCGCATTTTCAATTTTTGCGTTTTTAATTATTGTTGTTGTTACGTATTCGGCTATTTATATTTTTACAAACATTACCACCCAGGAATTTAAAGACAAAGTAAAACTTTCCGCTGATAATATCTACTATATATATAAAGAAAAAGTAAATAATGTAAAAAATGCTACAGAAGCTCTTTCTAAAAATGATATTTTTAATACCAAATTTACAGTAAACCCTGATGTAATTAAATCAGTTTTTAAAACAATGCTTCTTGCAAATAGTGATATGAGAGAAATTGAATATTACAATAGATATGGAAAGTATGTAGTTGGATGTGAAAAGACTCAAAATAAGGTCTATTGTCTAAATAGAGAACAAAAAGTACTAAAAGTAAACGATTATAAATCAAATGATAAGCTCTTTTTTAAAGAAGAGATAGATAAAAATGGACTAAAATTAATTACCGTAGCTCCAATCTTAAAAGAAAACTCAAACGGATTTATAAAAGTAAAGGCAATAATCAAAAAACTTGGAAGTCTTAATACTGATTTATTTTATGATTTATTAATTGATAGTAAAGGAAAGATATTTTTATCAAATTTTTATACGGCAAATAGTATTTATGATTTGTTTAATTATACGCTCGGTGATAAAATCCTAAAAACAAAAGAAGGCTTTGTAAGTGATGATATTTATGTAAAAGAACTCTCCCCAAATCTTAAAATAGTGCTTATTCAAAACAAAAATCTTATAAATAAAACTAATGAAGTTTCAAAAAAGATGGTATTAATTATGATAGCTGTTTCTATTTTGCTTGCAATTCCTCTTGGTGTATTTTTTTCAAAACCTTTGTATAAGTTTTATGAAGAGCTTGATAGCAAAGTAAAAGAAGAGATTGAAAAAAGACAGCAAAAAGAACAAATGCTTATGCATCAGAGTAAACTAGCAGCTTTAGGGGAAATGCTAGGTAACATTGCACATCAGTGGAGACATCCATTAACAAGACTTTCTCTTTTAATTCAAAATCTTGAAATGGCTTCGCAGATGAATAAGCTTGATAAAGATTTTGTGGAAAAATTTAAAGAAAAAGCGCTAGCACAAATTAATTATATGTCTCAAACAATTGATGATTTTACTAACTTTTTTAAAAAAGATACGAAAAAAGTAGAATTTTGTCCAAAAGAGATAATTGAAGATGCATTAAAATTAATGGAAGGTAGAATTAAACAAAACAAAGTAAAAGTAAATCTTGATATTAAAAAAACTGAGCCAATACTAGGATACAAAACTGAATTTTCTCAAGTAATTCTAAACATTATTAATAATGCAATTGACGTGTTAAAAGAAAGAAACATTAAAGATGCTACCATTAATATAAGAATAGATGGTAAAAAAATTGAAATAGAAGATAATGCTGGAGGTATTCCAGAAGAGATTAAAGACAAAATTTTTGAGCCATATTTTACTACTAAATTCCAATCACAAGGTACCGGAATAGGGCTTTATATGAGCCGTATCATAATTACTCAGCACTTCAATGGCAAGCTGTATGCGTATAATTCAAAAGAGGGTGCAGTTTTTGTCATAGATTTGTCAAATTAATATAAAATTAATATAAAAAGCACTTTAGTAGCACTTTTTTTGCTTATAATGCTTTTAAAAAAAGGTGGTTAGATGAAAAAATCAACTGTAGGTGCGTTAATTGTAGGTGCATTAATCGGACTTGGAATTTCTTATATTGCAGCTGTGGCTGTAGATAAAACAGGTAAACCTGAGTTTTGTGCTTCTTGTCATACAATGAAACCAATGGTAGAATCATTCCACTATAGTGTGCATGGTGGAAATAACCCTCAAGGATTTGCAGCTCACCATTGTACTGACTGTCACTTACCTCACAACAGTTTAATTGGATACTTAGTTGCTAAAGGTATTAGTGGAACTAGAGATGCATTAGCTCAATTTGGAATTATCAAAAGAGTAGACTTTAAAGAAAACTTCTGGGAAATGAAACATTATGTATATGATAGTGCTTGCTTAAGCTGTCACCACGGAATTAAAGAACCTGAAAAAGCTATCGGTCTTTCAGAAGAAGTAAAAGAACTTCACATTAAACACTACTGGGAGCCAAAAAACGCTGGAAAAGACGTAAGCTGTGTTAGCTGTCACAACGACTATACAATGTCTCATTTCGCGCATCCAAATCTTCTAGAAGCGCTTTCAAACGAATCAGAATAATTTTTCTTCTTTTTTTCTTTTTAATATAAAATTAATGTAATTTTTTTGTTACAATACAATAAAAAAGGCGTAGTTATGAGAAAGTTAATTGTTTTTGCACTGGCTGTTATTTTTAGTTTCGCGACTGATTGGAGCGGAAAAATCAACTGGGCGATGAGCTATGATTTGGCTAAACAGATTGCACAAAAAGAAAACAAACTTGTAATGGTTGATATTGCTCTTACTACTTGTCCTCCTTGTAAATATCTAGCCGAAAAAGTTTACACTGATGATAAAGTAGCAAACTACATCAATCAAAACTTTGTTCCAGTATTTTATTTGGCGGATCAAGACCAGTTGCCTGATGAAGTACAAAACTATTTTACCGGTTCAACTCCAACAATTCTTTTTATTAAGCCAAACGGAGAGCTTTATTATAGAATGATTGGGGCAAGACCTCCTCAAATGTTTTTAAAAATAGTAGAGGATGTGAATAATAGATTTAAGGCTAAAAAATGAGTGTAATTAAAAGAGTATCAAAAGCATTCTTTTCGCTTGAAGTTGCAATAATTCTTTCTGTGACGTTTATGGTAGCGCAAATTTATGCGACACTAGGATTTGCTACCATGGCTGAAGCATGGAAATATGTGTATGAGACGAAATGGTTTGAACTTATTATGTGGCTACTTGGAATAAACTTAATTGGTGTTATGTATAGATACAAAACATACAAAAAAGTGCCTATATTTTTATTGCATTTATCTTTAATAGTAATCTTAGCCGGTGCTGCAATTACAAGGTATTTTGGATATGAAGGAACTCTTCATTTAAGAAACGGAGAGACAAAATCTGTAATTATGGTGGAAAAAAGCAAAGGTAACCCTGGTAATGTTTATCCTCTTGATTTAGGATTTAAGGTAAAACTTGATAAGTTTGTAATGAGAAAATACCCTGGTAGTATGCAACCAAGTTCTTATGATAGTTATGTAACGATTATTGATGAAAAAAACAACAAAACATTTCCTTATCATATTTATATGAACCATATTTTAGTATATGGAGGATATAGATTTTATCAAGCAAGTTATGATATGGATGAAAAAGGTTCTATTCTTTCAGTAAATCACGATCCTGGTATGTATGTAACATATTTTGGTTATTTATTATTGGCAATAGGATTTTTCTGGAGTATGGTGTATAAAAAATCTAGATTTAGACTGACTGTAAAAAAACTAAAACAAAGTGGTCTTTTTGGATTATTGTTGGTATTGATGCTTGGAAGTTATGCAAAAGCGTTTGATTTAAACGAATACGCTAAAAAATCAAAAGCTGTAAGCGATGAGTGGAGCAAACTTTTAGTTCAACAACGCGGTAGAATTGAGCCTATGGATACTCTTGATTTGGATATAGTGCATAAATTGACACTAAAATCAAAAATGTTTGGGCTTAATTACAATCAAATTGTAGCTGGTATGGTTGCTTTTCCTGATGAGTTTCAAAAGCTTCCTTTGATTTATGTAGGTCATCCTGAAATTAGAAAAATGCTTGGAATTAAAGGTAAATACGCATCATATAATGACTTTTTCTTGCCTAATGGGGATTTTAGATTCTCAAAAGAGATTGATGAAGCGTTTAAAACTCCTGATAAAGACAGAAGTAAAATTCAAAGAGAGTTTTTAAAAATTAACGAAAGAGTTTATGTAGCATTTACCGTATATACGGCAAAAATATTTAAACTTTTCCCAACACCTAACTCTAAAAAAATGAATTATAGATGGTTTAGTATTGCTGATATTCAAGAAGCAATAAAAATGAATCTAATGGATCCAATGACGGCTAATTTTTATTTTAATTTATTTAAAAATTTAGCGGATGGAATAAAAACATTTGATGTAAAACTCGAAAAAGAGACACGCGAAAAAATTTATGACCTTCAAAAAGAGTATAGTGGAGAGATTTTACCATCACCTAAAAGAGTTGAATGGGAGATAAAATACAATAGAATGCAAATTTTCCCTAAGTTAATCGGGGTATATACAACTCTAGGGCTTTTGGCTATTCTTTTAGGGTTTATTGAAATTATTAAACTTAAAAGATATCCAAAACTTGAGAGTGTAATTGTAATTTTAGGATATTTGGGGCTTGCTCTTCATACGGCAAATATGCTTCTTAGATGGTATGTAGCCGGGCATGCACCATGGTCTGATGCGTATGAGTCAATTGTATTTATTGCATGGGGTAGTGCATTTGCATCTTTAATATTCTTTAGAAAATCTATGCTAGCGCTTGGTGCTGGGTTATTTGTAGCGGGTATGTTTATGATGGTTGCACACTTAAACAACATCAACCCTCAAATTACAAATATGGTACCGGTTCTAAAGTCATACTGGCTATTAATTCACGTAGCTGTTATTACATCAAGTTATGGTTTCCTTGGGGTTGGAAGTATGCTAGGACTTTTAAACTTAATTCTTTTTGCAATGAATAAAAAATACAACCTTGAAAAACAGATAAAACAACTAAACAATATTATTTATATTGCCTTATATATCGGGCTAGCACTATTAAGTATCGGAACATTTTTAGGTGGTGTTTGGGCAAATGAATCGTGGGGAAGATATTGGTCTTGGGACCCTAAAGAGACTTGGAGTTTAATTACAATGATAGTGTATGCATTAGTAATTCACTCTAAGATGATTCCAAAAATGAGAGGTGAGTTTATATTCTCACTATTATCGTTCCTATCGTTTTTCTATGTATTAATGACATACTTTGGAGTGAATTTCTATATTGCTCAAGGTCTACATAGCTATGGACAAGGTACGGCTGAAGGGTATGGATGGATTAATATAATCTTTGCCGGAATGGGTGCATGGCTAGCGGTAGTGCTTGTAACATTATTTATGGGAATAGTACAAAGATTTAATAAACCAGTAGAACTAACTGATGATAACAAATCAAATGATTATCATCCGGAATTTAAAGGAGAGAAATAATGGTGTGTGATTTATGCGGTAGTGATGTAAATGTTGAAGCATATAAAGTTGAGCCAAAAGATGAGTATGTGAATTTATGCGAAACTTGCAAAACTCAAATTGAAAATGGTGAATTTGATGAGAATCATTTTCAGTGTTTAAATGATTCTATGTGGAGCGAAAAAAGTGCTGTTAAAGTTTTAACGTATAGATTATTAAAAAAATTAGGGCGCGGGGATTTGTTGGATATGATGTATCTAGAACCAGATGAACTAGCTTGGGCTGAGGCTGAAGCTGAAGAAAAAAGAGATGCAAACGGAAATCTTTTAAAAAACGGCGATAATGTTATGGTAATAAAAGATTTAAACGTAAAAGGGGGAGATACTATTAAGAGGGGGACAGTATTTAAAAATATTAGACTTGGTGATACTCCAGGGCATATCTTAGCAAAAAATATTTATATTAAAACGGAGTTTGTCAAAAAGGTTTGAGGATGTATTATATTATAAGCTTTAATTATCGTAATTCAGATGTAGTTTTAAGAAGTAAACTAAGTGAACTAGAACTTGAAGATTTTGCTGACTTTAAAGAGGTTATGTTTTTAAAGACATGTAACAGAATTGAAGTAATGTTTGATAAAAAAAGAGATATTAATGAGCTTTATGATAAAGTTTTTTATAAAGTAATAACACCTGAAGAGATGCTAAAAGCCGAAACTTATGAAGATGGTGCGGCAATTGAGCATATCTTTAGGGTTGCTGCTTCTCTTGATTCAATGGTGGTGGGTGAGACCCAAATTACAGGGCAGCTTAAAGATGCTTTTTATGAAGCGTACGAAAAACATTTTATCGGTCAGGATTTAACAAGACTTGTGCATTTTTCTTTTAAATGCGCTAAGAAAATTAGAAATCAAACTAACGTATCATGTGAGCCTGTAAGTGTTGCTAGTATTGCTGTAAGAAAAGCCAAAGAGATTTTAAATGACCTTAGCGGATATAGTGCTGTTGTAGTTGGTGTTGGTGATACGGCAAGAATTGTATGTAAAAACTTAATAAAAGAGGGTGTAAATATTATTCTAGTAAACAGAACTGTTGAAAATGCTTTTGCACTAAAAGAGGAACTAGGAGATGAGGTAAATATTGATGTACACTCACTTGAGAGTCTTCCAAAACTTATTAATAACTATAGACTATTATTTACCGCCACGGCTGCAAATTATCCAGTAATTAGAAAAGAGCATGTAAAAGATACTAAGTTTAAAAGGCTATGGTTTGATTTGGCAATTCCTAGTGATATAGAAGAAGTAGAGTGTCAAAATATTGAATTAATAAGAGTTGATGATTTAAAAGAGATTAGCTCTAAAAATATGAAAAAAAGAGAAAAAGAAGTCCAAAAAGCAAATGACTTAATCAAAAAATGTGTAGAAGAGTTTGAAAAATATCTACAATCAGTTTCAGTTGAACCGGTAATAAAATTCTTGCAAGATAAAGCGCATGAATGTTCTAAAGCGGCACTTAAAAATGCAATTAAGAAAAAATATATACCAAAAGAACTTGAAGATGAAGTTGAAAAAGTTTTGCATAACGCATTTAAACGCTTTTTGCACCATCCAAATTTAACTCTTAGAAAAATGGCTGAAAGTGCTGAAGTTGATATTTTTGTATCAGTAATTAAAAGATTGTTTGGAGAAAATGAACTTAAAATGGATATGAATAAGTGTGAGTATCATATGGAAAAAGGGATATTTAAGTAGGTGAAATAGTGAAATGGTGAAAATGGTGAAATAGGGTAGAGAGATGGAAAAGATGAGGAAAAGTGGAAAAATAAAAAAGGAGAGTAAATGATTTTTGTTGATGCATGTTTTGGAAAAGAGACGCCTTATACGCCTGTTTGGATGATGAGACAGGCTGGAAGATACTTACCTGAATATATGGAAGTAAGACGTAAAGTTGGAAACTTCCTTGACATGACAAGAAACCCTGAAGTAGCCGCTGAGGTTACTCTTCAACCAATCGACATATTAGACGTTGATGCAGCTATTTTATTTAGTGATATTTTAAATCTTCCTATGGAGATGGGCTTACCTCTTAGATTTGAAAAAGGAGTTGGCCCAATCTTTGATAAAACTATCACAACAGAAGAGGATATTGATAAACTTGATGCAAGTGCTGATGAAAAAATAAGCTACGTATATGAAGCTGTAAAGCTTATTAGAGAGCGCTTAAATCCTGAGAAAGCTCTAATTGGATTTGCCGGAAGCCCTTGGACTATTGCTACATATATGGTTGAGGGAAGAGGCTCTAAACAATACGCTAAAATTAAAAAAATGGTATATGCAAATCCTATGCTTCTTCATAGACTCCTTGCATTTAATACAAAAGAGACAATTGAATACTTAAGCAAACAAATTGACGCCGGGGCAAATGCTGTAATGATTTTTGATAGCTGGGGCGGTGCTCTTGAGAGAGAGAAGTTTTTTGAATTTTCTTGGAATTACATGAAAGAAATTGCTAGAAGCTTAAAAGAAAAATATCCACATATTCCAGTAATTGGATTTTCTAAAGGCGTTGGGCTTTATATGAGCGATATGGATGGTGATTTTGACGTAATTGGGGTTGATTGGAATACTCCGATTGAATATGCTCTTGGAATTTTTAAAGACAACTATACTCTTCAAGGAAACATGGATCCAACAAGACTATATAGCAAAAGTGCGACAAAAGATGCGGTTGAAAGAATTGCAAGTATTATGAAAGGGCATAGACATATATTTAATCTAGGTCATGGAATCTTGCCTGATGTGCCGGTGGAAAATGCAAAATATTTTGTAAATTTATGTAAAGAAGTGAGTCAAAAATTAAGGGAGGAGGCATGAATCTAAGACGTTTGAGATTAAATAGCAATATTAGGGATTTGGTAAGAGAAAACTATGTAACAAAAAACGACTTTATTATGCCTGTATTTA
>Ga0256843_1002344_pt1 | contig 13938 bp, 15 predicted proteins | sample AlvinellametaG_FD_191572 | JGI IMG/M metagenome (GOLD analysis project Ga0256843, IMG submission 191572) | Pompeii worm associated microbial communities from hydrothermal vent at the East Pacific Rise, Pacific Ocean - Alvinella | ecosystem: Host-associated > Annelida > Integument > Unclassified ... | reverse complement strand
TCTGTTACTTGGATATTTGCATCACCTTCAGCTACTTGTACACTATATTTTTGTCCGTCTACTACTACTGTATATGTTCCAGCCATTGAAATCTCTCCTTTGTTTTCTTCTTCCATTGTTGATTTTTTTCTTACGTTTACTTCTGCTTCACCTTTAAGGAATGTGATCCCTTTTTCACCACAAGCAGCTGCTATAAAGATATTTTCTTCAGTTGTTTCGATATTCTCTTCTTTGAGTTTATCTTCCCAATATTTTAAAGATTTTGTTTCATCCTCATTTGCAAGTTCAAGCGCTGTTTTTGTTGTTGGTTCAAGTCCTAATTTCTCTGAAGCAAGTTTTACAACTTCCGGATCTGGTTTTACAGGTGTTTTACCAAAATACCCTAGAACCATTTTTCCATATCCTGGAGCAATAGCTTTCCATGGACCCTGCATTACATTATTAAGTGCTTGTTGGAAATAGAACTGACTTACAGGTGTAACTGATGTTCCATAACCACCTTTTTCAACTACTTCTCTCATTGCCTTAATAACTTCTGGATATCTATCCAAGATATTGTTGTCTCTCATCATCTGTGTATTTGCTGTTAGTGCACCACCTGGCATAGGACTAAATGGGATAAGTGGAGACACCATAGTTGCTTCTGGCGGTAAGAAATAATCATCTAAACATTTTGCAAGTGTTTCTTCATATTTTAGAATTTTCTCTAACTCAAGGTTTCCAAGATTAAATTTTGTTCCTTTTGTCGCATGAAGCATAGTAAGGATATCTGGTTGAGAAGTTCCTCCACTTACAGGAGATGCTGCCATATCAATACCATCTACATCTGCTTCAAGAGCTGCTAAATAACAAGCAACACTTACACCTGCTGTCTCATGTGTATGTAGACGTAAATGCACATCTTTACCAACAAGTTTACGAGCCATTTTGATCGTTTCATATACTTTTTTCGGACTACTTGTTCCACTAGCATCTTTAAAACAGATAGAATCAAAAGGGATACCGCTTTTTAAGATTTCACGAAGTGTTTTTTCATAGAACTTCACATCATGAGCACCACTGCATCCAGGAGGAAGATCCATCATAGTTACAACCACTTCATGTTTAAGACCATGGTTTTTGATACATTCAGCAGAATATTTTAAGTTCTCAACATCATTTAATGCATCAAAATTACGAATAGTAGTCGTTCCATGCTTTGCAAACATCTTTGCATGAAGATCTATAAGCTCGCTTGAACCAGTATCAAGCATAACAGTGTTCACACCACGAGCAAGTGTTTGAAGGTTTGCCTCAGGCCCTACGATATCACGAAAACGATCCATCATATCGAATGCGTTTTCATTCAGATAGAAAAAAAGAGACTGAAATCTTGCCCCTCCACCAAATTCAAAATGCGTAATTCCTGCTTCTTTTGCTGCTTCTACTGCTGGAAAAAAGTCATCCATCAATACACGACCACCAAAAACGGACTGAAATCCGTCTCTGAAAGTCGTATCCATTACATCTATATATTTTTTTGCCATGATAGTCCTTAGTTTTGTGATTTCTTATCTTCCATAATCGCTGCCATAATAGCTGCAACTACCTTCTTCTTATCCTCTGTGCCTGTTGTTACAGTAGGTGTAGCAGAAGGGATCGGTTCTGGAAAATATTTATGAATGATCTTTGACATCACATTCATAACTGCGATCATCATTCCGAGAAATACGAAAACAGTTCCCATCCCGAGTATCATAAATTTGACACCCTCTAATACTAAATTTGTCTCCATAAGAAACCTTTTGTATATAATTTAAAATTGTCCAAAATTGTATCATAAATAAACAACGAGAAAATTAAAACAAAAGAACTTTTTAGAATTCTCTTTTAGGATGCTACATTTTAGTATTGATTTCGTCCTATTAGCTTATAGAGGATCTCTTTATTTTCAAACTTTACATGTAAAAGATAGAGATGTTTAATAGTAGAAGATTTTTCTTTTTTCAAACCTTTATAAAGTTGAAATGTTTCTACTTTTCCAAGATTATCTATACTTCCTATAGCATTAGGCAATTCTTGGTAAGAAAGTTTAGAAAAACTCTCCATGCGATATAAAATATTATCTTTTACAAAATAAGCAATATAAGGATTTATACGATCATGAATAGAGTTTGATGTCTGAAAGATCACTGTATCTATCTTTGAATCTTGATGGATAATGGTAATATTATTATCTAAGTTTAAAGTAAAATCAAGATAAAAAACTTTTTTGAGTTTATTCCAATATTTCATCTCTTGAGCACTATCTCTAAACATAACATTTTGATGGTTCAAGTTAGCATAAGTTTTATATAAAAAAAGAGCTATCATAGAGAAAATAGCTATAGATATCATCATCTCTACAAGTGTAAATCCTCTTTTCATCTATTTGTTATCCTGACATAGCTATAGTTTCCTTTTGGAAAGCTCAATACTGTTTTACCGACCTCCAAAGTTGTTCCCGATGAACTGTTTTTATCTTCTGAAAAATCAATGGTACGGGTTTTTTGATATTTCACTTCAACATAAATCTTTTTTAACTTCCTTCTTAAATCATCATCAATATCAAATCGATCAACTGTTCTATCCAAACTAAAACGTTTATTTTCTAAACCATAATCACTATGAAGTACCAATGTAAGATATTTTTGCATTTTTTGATCATCTTTTAATTTACCAAAAAGAAAAGAAGTTTCTGAATTTGTTTTTATGAGTGCTGCTATTACAACTGTTATGATCATAACAGCAACCATCACTTCTATAAGTGTAAATCCTTTTTTATTCATGTCCTAAGCCAATTCGTATAGCCTCTTCAAGTGAAGTTTCTCCACGAAGTAACATTTCACGTAACTGAAAATCAATCGTTTTCAATCCCTTTGTCTTAAGTTTCTTTGCAATAGAATATTCATCAGTTGTTTCTTTTAAAAGCTCTTTGAGCGTATCATCAACTACAAGAAGTTCCCCTATACTCTTTCTTCCACTATAACCACTATAGTTACATTTACTACACCCTTTAGCTTTATAGATTTTCACATTTTCAGGAAGATTGTAATCTTTTACAAACTCTTCAGCTAAAGTATCTTCTACTTTACATTCATGGCATAATTGCCTTACAAGTCTTTGAGCCAATATCCCAAGAAGCGAAGAAGAGATCAAAAATGGTTCAATCCCCATATCTATTAAACGTGAGATAGTTGCTGCAGCAGAGTTAGTATGAAGTGTGGAAAAAACAAGATGTCCAGTAAGTGCCGCACGTACTGCTATTGAAGCAGTTTCTTCATCACGTATCTCCCCTATCATAATTACATCAGGGTCTTGTCGCAAAATGGAACGTAATGCCGTTGCAAAAGTAAGTCCTACTTTTTCATTGACTTGTATCTGAGAAATCGTATCACTTTTATACTCCACAGGGTCTTCAACGGTCATGATATTTTTTTGAGGGGATTCAACTACCTTTAAAAAGGAGTGAAGAGAAGTAGTTTTTCCACTTCCAGTAGGACCAGTAACCAAAATGATCCCATGAGAAGATCGGAGTAACTTCTTAATACTTCCCATTATTTCAGAATTAAAGCCCAATTGATCTATAGGAGGGATCTGAGAACTTTGCATCAGAAGTCGCATAACCACACGTTCACCATAGAAAGTTGGAAGGATAGAAACCCTTACATCTAATGTTTCTCCGGCTATCTTGATCTGTGTCCGTCCATCTTGAGGAATCCGTTTTTCTGATATATCAAGATTAGATATGACTTTAATTCTACTAATAATAAGATTGATTATTCTTTTATCAAGATCTGCATTCTTAATAAGCATTCCATCGATACGAAAACGGATCTCTCCCCTTTTTTCTTGTACATCTATATGAATATCACTCGCATTTTTTTTAATTGCCTGATAAAACAAAGCATTAACAAACTTTATAATAGGAGCAGATTCTTCTGAATTTAATATATCAGTACTTGTTCGTAAAAAATCGGTTAATGACAACTCTTCCCCATCAACCTCATCATTTTCTTGCATCGACTCTATCGTTCTATCGGTTCGTAATTCTATATAACGATTATAAAGTCGTTCAAAGCTCACTTCATCAAGAACTTCAAACTTATACTGCTTTGGAAGTTTTGTATAAAAATTTACTGCTTGAGAAAGATATTTTTCACTTGTAACTGCTGTGATTTCATCTTGAATTTTTGTAAAAAGAAGATAGTTCTTAATACACAACTCATGATCTATTTCCTTGACTTCTACTATTTCGAGATTTGTATCATGTAAAGGTTGTAATGATAACATTATTGAACCTTTTGATCTTGTTGTTCTAGAAATACTTCCTTTGCAGCTTCAATACTTTGCTCCTCTTCTATCTTTTCAAATATCTCCTCTTCATATGCCTGTTTGATACGTGCAAGCTCTCCTAGCTGACGTTGGAGTTCTGAAAGCTGAGCACTTTTATCGATCACATATGGTGTTAAGATCACAACAAGATTATCTTGTTCGGTTGTATTCTCATTAGAGCTAAATAACCACTCTCCAAGATATGGGATATCTCCTAGCAAAGGAACCTTTGTTTTGTTATGTCTTTCATAACTTTTAACAAGTCCTCCTATAATGATACTTTCTCCATGTCTTAAAATAGCTTGAGTATGCACTGTTTGTTTTGAAGTTACTGGTTGTCCAGTTGCATTATTACTACCATCATCCAAAACACTTTCTAAAATCGCTTCAACAGAAAGTGTTACTTTATCTCTAGATGATACGCGAGGCTTGATTTTAAGGGTTAGTCCCACATCTTCTCTTTTATAAGAGTTTGTTACTCCTGTTCCAACACCACCAGTATTATTAGCTACACTTCCATTGACTATTGAGATCGTTTTCCCAACATATATAGAAGACTCTTTATTGTTAACACAAAGTATTGAAGGATTTGAAACAGATTTTGCAGCACCTTGTGTTTGTAAAAAATCAACTGCAAGATTTAATGCAAATCCTGTTGAAAGATTATTTGTAATCATACTTGAGAGAACTTGATCTAACCCTATATTTACTCCTCCAAAATTTGAAGACAATGCATATAATCCACCACTTGATGAAACAACAGCTCCATCAAAACCATATTTAATACCTATATTTTCTGCTTGAGATTTATTGATCTCTATAATATTTGCCTGAACATAGACTTGATATTTTTCTTTATCAAGCTCATCGATTATTTTTTTAATACCACGTAAAATGATTGGATCACCTACAGCGATAATTGCATTAATCTCAGAAGATTCACTTACATTTGGTTTTAATGTAGGATCTTTAAACTTTTGCTTCGAAATTACATCTGTTAAACTTTTTAAGACCGCTTTCGCATCAGCATTTTTTAAACTGTATATCTGGACTGTATTAGCAACATTTGATTCTTTATCTAACTCTTTAATGATATTTTCTACTTTTTGAACATTCGGTTTTTTCCCAACAAGGATCAGACTATTTAAGTTTTCATCAGCTAAAACTTTTACTATTTGTGATTCAACCTTTTGATTGAAAAGCTTTTTTACTACTACATCTAATTTTTTTTGAAGTTTACTTGCCTCTGTATTTTCAACATGAATTACTTTAACAATATATCCTGCATTCTCATCTATCTCTTGAATCACTTTTTTAATTGTTTGAATATTTGATGGATAATCAGTGACTACTAAAGTATTATTTTCTCGCAACGTCATCAAACGTGCATTTTTTGATATGAGATATCGTATCTTAGCAGCAACGATATCAACATTTTCATTTTTAACAGGTATAATCTGTGTCACCATTAGATGACCATTTATCTTTTTATTTTTCTTTACAACTTTTGTTGCATATTTTGTTGCTTCACTCGCACGAACTATTGTAAAATAATCTCCCCTATCAGCAAGAGTATATCCCTTTGCCTCTAAAACGGATATCAATATATTCAAAACTTCATCATCATATACGGGAGCACTACTTATAAGATTAACATTTCCGTTTATTGGATAATTTATTAAAATATTTTTATGAGTTATTTTTGAAACCAGTTTAATGAAATCATTGATAGAAAGATTTGAAAAACTGATATTGACCTTTTCCCTAGCAAATAAAGCACTACTTATCAATAAAATAAACAATATTTTTTTACTCAACTGCATATACTAACTCCTTTTCTTCACCATTTCGAAGAACTACGATCGATAAAGTTTTAATCTTTGAAATATTTTTATAAATATCAACTGCATCTTTGTATGATCGTAAACGTTTATTATTTACTTTTATGATCACATCTCCTTTTTTCAATCCCAGTTGGGAAAACTTTGTATTTTGACGTATCCAAATAATTTTAAAACCTTCTATTTTACCATTTTTCTTCAACTCTCGAATAGAAATATTTTTCCAAATTGCATTAGGATTTGAAGCATAATAGGAAATATCATCATGATAGACACGAATTGCATCTTCATTATTATCTTGAACTACTGGAGATAAAGGAGTACTTAAATGGGCATTCTTTGGTTTTTGCAAATAAAGTGAATATTTTTTACCATTTTTTTCAAGTACTATATGATCAATATACACAGCTAAAAGTGTATATCCTTCATATACTTCCCCTTTTGCTATTATAGTTGTTTTTGATGGATTATGTTTATTCGCAACGATCGCATACCCTTGTTTTTCATTGCCATACAAACCTTTAAGTACCAAATCTCCAACCTGAGCGATATAGATAGACACCTCATTTTTTTCCTCTTTTTTGTTCTTTCCAAAAAGATTATCAAAATAAACCCTTATATATTGAGGTGTAATATCAAATACTGCTTCTTTCTTCAGAGGTGTTTTTGGTAATACAATATATATAATTGTTGCTAATACCTTTGCAATAACACTAAGTATTATTAGACGGACAAGGAGTGTTTTAATATTTATATTCATAATACAACTCCCCGTTTTTATTTTTATGGAAATATCGAAGTGTCTTTAAATATCTTTTTTTCATAAGTGATGAAGGGAATAATATCAAAAAAACTTTTTTATCTAAAAGATCAACATTCCCTTGCACTTTTCCAATTTCACCATCACCATTAAAAAAAAGCTTTGTTGGATTGGATAAAGTATAGACGACTTTTATCTCATTTATCTTTAAAGGAAGAAACTCTTTTGCTAAAGAACTCAGTTTAACCTCTTCTAGCACTACAGTATTGTAAAACAGATATGTATCTAAAGATGCGATATCCGCTTTTAATACATCTATATCTTTGAGATAAACAGTTGTATTTGTCATACTCAAAGTATAACCATTCTCATTTATCGTATCAAAATCGATCAAGAGATTAGATTCTTTGAGTTCTCTTTGTACAAAATAAAAAAGATTTGCCTTTGGTAAAAAAAACATAAAGATCATCAAAAAAACAATTCCAAGTAGAAAAAAGCGTACACTATTTTTTACCATACAAGCTCCAATACCATCTTAGCCTTTTCTTTAGAAAGACGTGTCAGTTCTAATCCGCCAATAGGATAATGCCCGTTTAAGAGTTTAGAAAAAAGATAGTTTAGATCTTTCAACGAGATATTCTTAGATGTTATACGTACTCGATCTCTTTTACGATCAATATTAAAATGTGCAGATGCGAAACGTTTTGAATGTAATATACGTAAAAGCTTTGAAATATTTTCAGAAGAGTATGCTTTTTTTAATGTATGTAACTTTATTGCAAGTTCTTTATTTTTTTGAAATTGAAGAAAGTTATCTTGTAACTCTTTTTTTGATTGAGAAAGATTATATTCCACAAAGATAAAAACAATTCCAAGCAATACAATAATATATAAAGGGTTCAGTTTTCTCATACTTCTATATCCAGCCAAAGTTGATTTTTCGTAAAATATTTTTTTCGAATATGCAATGATGAAAACTGTTTGAGGATATCCTCTGGTTTATTTACATGTAAAAATACGATACGCACAACATTTCTCTTATAAGATATATCTTTTAAAACAACTCCTTCTGGAAGTTTTACTTGAAACAATAGCTTAAAAAAGTTTTGTAAACCTTTCTCTTTTTTATAAAGTTTTTCATATTTTTTCAACAAAGAGATATTTTGTATTGTTGTTGGAAGCAATTTATATGTAGTAAAGATCTTTTCTTTTTCATCTAAAAATTTTTTTGATTCTTTTGATGTCTTATACCAAGCGATCCCATCAAGTAATATCATTATAACAAAAATTCCAACTATCAAAGAAAGCATTTTTTTATCGAAATAATTATTATAATACTCAAAATTCTTAATTTTATGATCGGACAGTGCAAGGTATCTTATATCTATTTTTTTAGTTTCTTGAACAAATTCTTTTGGCATTATGATAACGATACCCTCTTGCATTATCAAAGCTCGATTTTTATCTAATTTATATGGTAAAAGGTCTTCACTGAATTCACTTTGTGCAAAATAAAATGAAGATACTTGAGGAAGTTCTATCCCTTTTTCTGCTAATAAAGCAAGGATCACTCTTTTATCATATGCGAACCCAAAAAAAACATCATCTTCAAAATATCCAAAATAGTTATATTCCCCATCTGGCAAAAACTCTTCAAACAATGATGGCAAAAGCTGTTGTGCTTTTTTGGGTGACTTTAATGGTATATCAAATTTTTTCACCCAATACAATGCAGGAGAAAGTATAACTTCTAATAGTTCCTCTTTCCTTACATGTAAATCAAGTTCTTTATCTAAAAGTACTATTTGTTTTGGTTTAGATTTTATAAACAAAATGACTTGCCTTTTTTGTTCTTAGATCATATTCAAAGGTTATTAATCCTGTTGTATATTGATCTTTTATTTTAATATTAACTGTTATTATCGGTTCAAAAAAACTAATATTGAAATTTTTCAATCTTTCTTTCATAGATGGTTGTAATAAAATATCCTCAAGTGTTTTATACATACCGGCTTTTGCCACTAATACTTGAGCCTGTTCTTTAGTGCACCCAGTTAAAAGCTCCCATGTTTGCTGTGTTGCAAAATTCAAATCTATTCGTGTTCCTATATTAGGATTATAACTGAACATTCTATCAAATTCTAACTTTGAAAAAACATTATCATGATGTTTTTTTTCATAAAAAATTAATATTTTTTCCAAATGTCTATAAGAAGCTAAATAATCTCGAAATAGCTCCTTTTGTGTTTCAAATAGATCACTATAATAACTTCTATCTAGCTTTTCTCCACCCATACTATCCATAATTAAAGCAACTAATTCATCACTAATGCCATACTTGATAAAAAAACTTTTCAATATCTCAATTCGCTTAAAGTCAAAATGCTTTTGATCTTTTTTCAATCCATTTAAATTGAAACGATCTCTAGCACTTTGTACCGACATAAAAACATCGTATCCTTCAAAAGGGATTGGAACTGTTTGCATAGAAGAGATAAATCCATATAATGCACTTCCATCTTTTGATTTTACGATAGCATCTATCTCTTTTGTGTTTTTTAAGATTTTCAATACATCACTTACCAAAACATCACTTTGATAAAGGAGTTTTTCTTCTGCTATATTTTGCTTTGCTTGATAAAAGCTTTTTAGACCTATACCAATAGTTACTGCGATCAACATAACAAAAACAATACTCATCAACAAAGCTATTGCATTTCGTGATCTTTTTTTCATTATTGGATACTCATAGAAAATATTGGTAAAAGCATTGCAGCTACTATAAATCCTATACTCCCTCCAACTGCTAACATTAAAAAAGGCTCTAACAAACTAAGCAACATTGACGTTTTATCACGATTCTCTTCAAAATATAATTGAGAAATATTTGAAAAAACAGATTCTATTTCACTCGTTTCCTCTCCTATAGCTACTGCTTGGATAAAACCAAAATCTAGTTGTGTATTTGATTTTGAAAGAGAAGATGAAAGGGGTTTCCCTTCTACTACCTCTCTAGACGCTTTAAGAAAAAGATCCTTAATTACTGAATTATTAAGGATATTAGCACTTAGATTGATCGTTTGAACAAATGGTATTCCACTTTTAACAAGTAATGCCGCCATATAAGAAAAACGTGCCAATTCACTTTTTTGAACCATTTCTCCAAAAAAAGGTATCTTTAATAGTAATCTATCTATAAAAAAACGAAATCTATTACTTTTTTGAAAAAATATTGAAAATAGAACAATGATAAGAAACAAACCACCTAAAATCAAAATAAAATTATTTTGAAAGAATTCACCTAAAAAGATAACTACTTTCGTAGGGGAAGGAAGTTCTTGGTGCATACTGTTAAAAACAGCTGTGATCTGTGGAACTACAAATGTAAGCATAAATGCGATCATAAAAAAAGAAACAACTATCATAAAAGAAGGATAAGCAAATGCCATCTTGATCTCTTTTTTAAGTTTTTCCTGTTCTTTAAGAAAATCTGCCAATTCTAATAAAACCTCAGCAAGGATCCCACCATCTTCACTGATCTTTATCGATTGAACATAGAAGTCTGGTAAAATCGCTACATTTTGTTTTGTAAGTGCGCTATAAAGATTTTCCCCTTCATCAAGGTAATCATTTAGTGTTTTAATGAATAACGAAAGCTTTTTGTTTTGTGTATAATGGTTTTGTGTTATTTTTAGTGCTTGCACTATACTAATACCAGATTTAATATACATCGCTATTTCACGAGAAAGATTTGAAAGTTCTTTTGGAGGGATCTTATATCTTCGTTTAAAAGAGATCGGGACAAGACTCAAACTTTGATCATCTTTGATCTGGGTATATATGATCCCTTCTGAACGTAGCTTCTTCTTTGCTTCTGAGATATCTAGAGCTTCGATCTTTCCTTTAACCGTTTTTCCTAAGGTATCAACACCTTTGTACTGAAAGATCACAACAATGCCTTTTGAGCCAAATCAGCTCTAGCTTTTTTAGCATCATCTAAAGAATCATACACTTTTGTTTTGAAATAATCACCAAGCCAATACACCCTTTTCCCTTTTTGAACATAAATCTGTTCAGAAGAACCATTTTTATATATACGAAAAGAAAAACAACTTCTTTCCTCTTTTTCAGAAGAAAAATAAGGTTCTATCTCTTCACGCACCATTTGAGCCAGTTCATTATCATATCGATAGATAACGATATCTTTATCCAAAAATGGATCTATCGATATCTCTTTTTCCCTATCTATGATAACCTTACATGTAAGACAATCATCGAAACAAACAATACGTATCTCTTTATCAAATTCATATGAAAAAAGCTGTTCTTTTAGGTTTGACAATGTTATCTTTTTACCCTCTTGAAACCTTTTTATGTCATTAAGTGAATTGATTGCGAGTGTATATACAATTCCTATAATAATAACAACAATTAAAAGTTCAATAAGGGTAAAAGCTTGTTTTCTCACAAAAACTACTTACTACACTCACTTAGTTTAATATCAGCAGCTTCATCACTACCACCCTCTTTACGATCAGCCCCTAAAGAGATCATCTCTATTTTTCCTTCATCATTGATATAGATAAAATCATTTCCCCAACTGTCTTTTGGAAGTTGATTATCTTTAAGGTATCCACTTTTAGAATAGTTTGGATATTTTTGAGGATCTGGATTATGAGTAAGTGCCGATAACCCTTCTTCTGTTGAAGGGTACATCCCATTATCCAACTTAAACATATCAAGTGCACCGTTATATAAAGACTTCATTTGTACACATGTCAGCTTTTGTTTGGCTTCAGTCCCTTTTCCTGTAAGGTTTGGTACGACCATCGCTGCTAAAAGCCCTAGAATCACGATAACGATCATCAACTCTATAAGTGTAAAACCTTTTCTCATTTTATTCCCTAAACTATTTTACATTTACCAGAAATAGCACACAATGGACAAAAGTTTGCTATCCCTGCCACTAATGGAAGTGTTCCTAAATAGAACCAAGCATTTCCTGTAACTACACCAGTACCTATGAGTACTAATCCCAATACTATACGAAAATAACGACAAAACTTTCTTATTTTCTCTATTTTTTCAATACTTAAATCTTTTAAACCCATTATATCTCCTTTTTATTAGTTATATATTAGCTAATGCTTTTTCTATACGACGAATCGTTTCTTCTTTTCCTAGAACTGCCATCACAACATCTAACCCTGGACCACCAAGCTTTCCAAGAAGTGCCACACGAAGAGGCTGTCCTATTTTACCAAAACCGATCTCTCTTTTTGTAACTATTTCCTCCATTACATCATGATACTCTACAGGCAGATGTAGTTCTCCTTTTTGTGCTAAAAGTTCTTTAAACTCTTCAAGGATCTCTTTTGCTTCCCCTTTAAAAGCTTTTTTCACTGCTTTTGAATCATATTCACTCGGAGCTTTAAGAATCTCTTGTGCCATTTGTACAAGTTCTTTTAATGTTTTTGCTCGCTCTTTGAGTGCATCTAAAAGGATCTCTTTTTTATCATGATCAGAAAGATCAAAAGAAAAATCCTCTCTTAGGAGTTTTTCCAATCTTTCATTAGAACTGTTCTTTATATAATGACCATTAAGCCAGTCTAATTTCTCTACATTATATATAGATGCGGATTTATTAATATTTTTTGGATCAAAAAGCTCTATCATCTCTTCAAAAGAGAATATCTCTTGATCCCCATGACTCCATCCAAGACGAACTAAAAAGTTCAAAAGCGCTTCAGGAAGATAGCCTTGTTTTTTATAATCCATCACATCTGTAGCCCCGTCTCTTTTAGAAAGCTTTTTCCCTTGTGAATTATGGATCATCGGAACATGATAGAACTTTGGTATACTAAACCCAAGTGCCTCATATACTACGATCTGTTTTGGAGTATTTGAGAGATGATCATCTCCACGGATCACATCAGTCATCCCCATAAGAGCATCATCAACTGCTACAACAAAATTATATGTCGGACTTCCATCGCTTCGAGCGATGATAAAATCATCGAGCATATCTTCAGCTTTAAACTCTATACGCCCTTTGATCCCATCATCTACAACGATTACTCCACTTTGAGGAGCTTTTATACGAACAACCGGTTTTATACCTTCTGGAGGAGTTCCCTTAAAATCACGATATCTTCCATCATAACGAGGACGCTCTTTTTTTGCTTCTTGCTCTGCTCTTAAAGCATCAAGCTCCTCTTTGCTCATATAACAATAATACGCTTTACCTTCTTGAAGGAGTTGGTCAATATACTTTTTATATATATCATCTCTTTGAGATTGATATACGATCTCTTCATCACTTTGTAATCCAAGCCAGTCAAAAGCTTCCAAGATCTTCTGTGCTGCTTCCTCAGAATTTCTTGCTTTATCTGTATCTTCGATACGAAGTAAGAACTTCCCATTGTTCTTTCTCGCCCACAAATACGAAAACAATGCCGTACGAAGACCTCCTATATGGAGATATCCTGTAGGACTTGGAGCAAAACGGGTTACTACCATCTTTTAACCTTCTTTTTTTATTTCATGAAATTTTATGGTATTGTTGGTTAATTAAGGGTAAAATTACACACATTTTGCCAGAAGGTTTATTTTATGCTACGAATACTACTTATTTTTTCTTTATTTATACTACAACTCAATGCAAAAACGATTGATGCTATTGCAGTTATAGTGGGAGATCAGATCATTACAACCTATGATATACAAAAAGAAGCACAAATAACACATATGAGTCTTGAACAAGCAAGAGATATGCTGATACGTAAAAAACTTGAAGATCTTGAAATACAAAAACGACATATCAATGTCAGTGAAGATGAAGTCTATGAAGAGATTCGCCGTGTTGCTGCATCAAACCATATGAGTATCTCCCAATTTTATGATGCAGTTCGCCAATCAAATGGACTTAATTCAACACAACTCAAAGAAAAGATCAAAGAACGACTTCTATCACAAAAACTTTAT
>Ga0256843_1002343_pt1 | contig 13942 bp, 10 predicted proteins | sample AlvinellametaG_FD_191572 | JGI IMG/M metagenome (GOLD analysis project Ga0256843, IMG submission 191572) | Pompeii worm associated microbial communities from hydrothermal vent at the East Pacific Rise, Pacific Ocean - Alvinella | ecosystem: Host-associated > Annelida > Integument > Unclassified ... | reverse complement strand
TTTTAAATCAGTAGTCCTTGCTCTTTTTCTAAGAGAGGTGCAAACCCGTTTTGGAACAAAAAAACTTGGGTATTTTTGGGCTGTTTTCGATGCGATGTTTATGGTATTGATCTTTGCGGGATTAAAAACTGCTATATCTTCTAAGTCAATGCCAGGTTTAGATTTTCCTGTATTCTTAGCAACAAGTTTTTTAGCCTTTTTTTTATGGAAAAAAATAGTTGCACAATCCATGAATGCTTTTAGTTCAAATAAAGCTCTTTTCGCATATAAGCAAGTAAAACCTTTTGATGCAATTCTTACAAGGGTACTTTTAGAAATACTTGTTAGCTCTGTCGCTACATTGATATTTATAGGGATTGGTTTATATTTAGGGTTGGATATTTCTGTTAAAAACTTTAATATGGTAATACTTGCTGTGTTATGGCTTTGTATCTTTGGTTTTGGATTAGGACTTATGAATGCAGTATTTGCCTCTTTTTATGAATTTTATGGAAAAATAGTGAATATTATCATGGCACCATTACTTTTTTTCTCTGCAATTATGTATAGTGTCGATTCTCTTCCACCTTTATTACGTAAAATTATTTTATATAATCCTCTTGTGCATTTTATGGAAATGATTCATGGATATTACTTCCATTCATTAAATACTGACTATGTAGATTATGAATATATGCTTTATTGGACACTTATTCCTTTATGGATTGGATTGTTTTTTTATATACGTGCAGAAAAAAGGATTCTGTCTTCATGATTACATTACAAAATGTGACAAAATACTATCAAACATCAAATGAAAAGAAGTATATTTTAAATAATATATCTATGACTATACCATCAGATGTTAATGTTGGTATTCTTGGGCGTAATGGTGCTGGAAAATCAACACTACTTAGAATGTTGGGAGGGATTGATTTTCCAAACTCTGGCATTATAAGCTCACCAAATAGTTTTTCTTGGCCTATGGGATTATCAGGTGGATTTCAGGGTTCCATGAGTGGCCGTCAAAATGTAAAGTTTGTCTGTAGAATCTACGGTAAGAGTGATTATGAGATTGAACATGCTATAGAAATAGTACAGGAATTTGCTGAGATAGGTGATTATTTTGATATGCCTATTAAAAATTATTCAAGTGGTATGAAGTCACGCTTAAGTTTTGGGCTTAGTTTAGTTTTTGATTTTGATTATCTTATCATTGATGAAACCCTTTCTGTAGGGGATAAAAACTTTAAAGAAAAATCTAAAAAAGCGTTACGTAAAAAGATAGAGAAATGCAATATTTTGCTTGTTAGTCACTCTATGTCAGTATTGAAAGAATTATGTGATGTAGGAATAGTAGTGAATAAGGGAAAAATATATTATTTTCATAATATAGAAGATGCAATAGCAACATATAATTTAATAAATAAAGAGTAAGAATGATAAAAAAAATTATACAATTATTTTGGTATGAAAAACAAAATATTCATAAAAATGGGCAAGGAATTATTAAGAAAATTTTTATTCGTATTAACGAATATGGTTTTTTAGAAATGAAACAACAATTAGAGGAAGATTATGCAGAGATAGAAAATGATTATATTATAAAAAGTCGTTTGAATGTAAAATATTCAATATTGAAAACTAGGCTTTTTTTCCTATCTATTTTTTTAATTTTAAATGGCTATTTTATGTTTATAAAATCAGAGCTGTATGAATCAAAAACCGCACTTATCGTTCGTGATATGGGACAACCTTCGGCAGCTTCTAGTTTAGGACTTTCACTCTTGGGAATGGGTAACTCTTCTCAACTGCAGGACTCTATGATAGTAGAGGAATATCTCCAATCCTTAGATATGTATAAACAAGTAGATAAGAAATTTTCACTTACAAAGCACTATGAGAGTGATGCTGTTGATTTTGTTGAAAGATTGCCAAAAGATGCAACAACTGAGCAGATTTTAAAGATGTATAATAAGCATCTTATTATTTTTTATGATGAAACAGCAGGTATTTTACATATCTCTTTTTTGCATGTAGATCCGAAAAAAGCGCAGGAAATATTGGAATTTTTAGTGAAACGGGTGGATTATCAGATAAATGAATTTAATCGTAAAAAAGCAGAAAAGCAACTGCGTTTTGTAGAGAATGAGTACAAAAAAGCAAAAGCAAAATTTGATGCTGCTTCACTGGCAGTACAAGAGTATCAAAACAAACATCTCATTTTAGATCCTACAGCAGAGGCAACATCAAAAAGTACCATAATCGCAGAGCTTGAAGCAAAGCTTTCTCAAAAAAAACTTGAGTATGCTACAAAAAAACGTTATTTAAATGATGGAAACTTTGAACTAATTTCACTAAAAAATCAGATAAAAGAGATCAAAAAAAGTATTAAAAACGCAAAAGAGAAACTGACCGGTAATGAAAAGAACCGACTTAATAAAGTGGTCTTTGCGTATGAGCAGTTAAAGATGCAGCTTGAATTTGCAACAGAAGTTTATAAAAATGCACTGCTGCAGCTTGAAACGACTAAAATAGAAGTAGCAAAAAATGACAAAACACTGAGTATAATAAGCAAACCGGATTTACCTGATGGTTATACATATCCTGATAAACCACGTGTATTTATCACTATCTTAATTTTAACCCTATTGGCATACGGCATCTTTACAATGCTTGGGTCAATCATCAGAGATCACAAAGAGTAGAGGAACAGATGAAAAAAACAGTACTAATTTTAATTTTATTATGTATCAATCTTTTTGCAGTGGAGATAGATGTCTCATCAACGCTTAAAGATACCAACGACACACTTGCGACACAAGATACAAAGGTATTTGGATACAGACTCTTCAATGGCTCTTTCTCACATAACAAACAGTACAGATACAATCCAAACTATCTTGTAAATATTGGAGATGTAGTCAATATCAAACTGTGGGGCGCATTTGATTTTAATGCCTCTATACCAGTGGATTCGCAGGGCAATATCTTTTTACCAAAGGTTGGGACAGTACATATAGCAGGGCTTCGTAATGATAAGCTCTCTCAAACACTGCAAAAGAAGATAAAAAAGGTCTTTAGACGAAATGTTTATGTTTATGCTGATTTGGGTAACTACCAACCAGTAAGTGTCTTTGTAACAGGTGCAGTGAATAAACCGGGGCTTTATGAAGGGCTTTCTTCTGACTCTATCATCCAATTTTTGGATAAGGCAAGAGGGATAGAGAGCAGTTCTGGAAGCTACAGGCACATCACAGTCTTACGAGAAAATAAGCCTATAAAAACTTTTGATCTGTACACATTTTTACAAAATGGTAAGATGGATGTTTTTCAGTTTCGTATGGGAGATGTGATAAATGTACAAAGCATTAAAAACTATGTAGAAGTTGTGGGGGATGTAAAACGTCCATACCGTTATGAACTGAAAAATCCAACCGTAAAACTAAAGACTGTGCTAAACGCAGTCATTCCAAATCCTACAGCAACGAACTTTACAGTTACAAAATGGAATGAAGATAATGAACAGTCTGTACATATTTACAGTATTAAAGCTCATAGTGATTTTATTATTCACAGTGGTGAGGCCATAGAATTTTTACCAGATCATAATGCAAAGAGTATTGCCATAAAAATAAGTGGAGAGCACTTGGGTCTGCATAACCTTGTCGTGCCAAAAGGGACTACACTCGGAGAGGTCTTTGACAAGATACGACCTTCTTCTCTTTCTGATATGAACTCTTTTAAACTCTATCGTAAAAGTATTGCCATTGAGCAGAAAAAACTTCTTGATGCACAACTCAATGACCTTGAAGCAAAAACATTGACAACGGGTTCGATGACGACAGAAGAGGCGATCATCAGAAAACAAGAGGCACAGCTTGTACTTAACTTTATCAACAGAGCAAAGAAAGTGCAGCTCAAAGGAAAAGTAGTAATCAATAAAGATACAAATCTTTCATTGATAACCTTGGAAGATCAGGATGAGATATACATTCCTAAAAAGAGTCATATGGTCATAGTACAGGGTGAAGTGATGCTACCCGGTGCGCAAAGTTATGTGAAAAAGATGAGCTTTGATGACTACATTAACTCTTGTGGTGGCTACAGCTTCCGTGCCAATAAAGACAGCGTACTCATCATCAAGAAAAATGGACAGGTGATAAGCTACGATGCTGACTCTGCGTTTAATGAAGAGTACAAAGTAGAACCAGGTGATGATATCCTTGTCATGGGTAAAGTAGACAGTAAATATCTTCAAGTTGTCAAAGATATTACACAAATTGTCTATCAAATTGCTGTGGGTGCTGCTGTTGTGTTGAGGTATTAAATATTAACTATTATTTAATACCTCTTAAGATATAATACTAATTATTTATATCAAGAAATTTGACAAATTTTTGGTAGTATTATAGGGAGATATATTGAAAAAAGTATTGATAGTTTTTGGTACAAGGCCAGAAGCTATAAAGATGGTTCCATTAGTAAAAGAGTTTCATGCTCAAGATGAAAATTTTGAAATGAAAGTATGTGTAACTGCACAGCATAGAGAGATGTTAGATCAAGTATTACAGCTTTTTGATATTACTCCTGATTACGATCTAAACATTATGAAAGCTGGTCAAGATCTTTATGATATTACATCAAAGGTCTTACTTGGGATGAGAGAAGTATTAGATGATTTTCAACCTGACATTGTTCTGGTGCATGGCGATACAACAACAACAATAGCAACAACCCTAGCTGCATTTTATAAAAAAATAGAGGTTGGGCATGTTGAAGCAGGGCTGAGAACTGGAGATATTTACTCTCCTTGGCCCGAAGAAGCAAATAGACTTTTAACAACACAAATAGCAAAGTACCATTTTGCTCCGACACTCTCAAATAAAGAAAATCTTTTAAGAGAACATATTCCGGAAGACAATATAATAGTCACTGGAAATACAGTAATTGATACACTTTTTTTAGCTGTTGAAAAAATCGAAAAAGACAAAAATCTACAATCTACTTTAAAAGAACAAATAGCATCAAAAGGTTATATAATAAGCAATAGAAAGATGGTTCTAGTCACTGGACACCGTCGTGAAAACTTTGGAGATGGGTTTTTGAATATATGCCAAGGATTAAAAGAATTGGCACAAGAACATCCAGATGTTGATTTTGTATACCCTGTACATTTAAATCCAAATGTTCAAGAACCTGTTCAAAAATTATTAAGTGATATAAAAAATGTTTATTTAATAGAGCCTTTAGATTATCTTCCGTTTGTATTTTTACTGAATCAGTCTTATTTAGTGTTAACTGATAGTGGGGGAGTACAAGAAGAAGCTCCTTCTCTTGGTAAGCCAGTAGTAGTTATGAGAGATACAACTGAAAGACCAGAAGCTGTAGAAGCGGGAACTGTGATCCTGGTAGGTGCAAATGTAAAGAGAATTAAAGAAAATGTAAATAGACTTCTTACAGATGATGAATACTATAAAAAAATGTCTTATGCTCATAATCCGTATGGTGATGGTAATGCAAGCAAAAAAATACTGCAGTTTTTAAAGAAATAAAATAAAAGGAATAAAGTGAAATTTAATAGTATATGCATGATAGGTTTGGGTTATATAGGTTTGCCAACAGCAGCGGTATTTGCAAGATATGGAATGACAATAAAAGGTGTAGATATCAATCAGCATGCAGTAGATACAATTAATCAAGGTAAAATACACATAGAAGAACCAGGATTGGAAGAGTTGGTTAAATTAGCTGTTGATGCTAAATTATTGAAGGCGTATACTACTCCTCAGGAAGCAGATGCTTTTATTATGGCAGTCCCGACACCATTTAAAGGTGAGGATCACGAACCAAATGTAGATTATATAGAGGCAGCGACTAGAAGCTTGGCAAAAGTTCTTAAAAAAGGGGATTTGGTGATATTGGAGTCAACGTCACCAGTAGGGACAACTGAAAAAATGTCTCAATGGCTAGCTGAAGAGAGACCTGATTTAACATTTCCTCATCAAGAAGCCGGTGAAGAGAGTGATGTAAGAGTAGCACATTGTCCAGAGAGAATTTTACCTGGTCAAATGATAAGAGAACTTGTAGAAAATGATAGAGTAGTCGGAGGTATTACACCAAAATGTACAGAGGCTGCAACAGCACTCTATAAAATATTTGTGCAAGGTGAATGTGTAGAGACATCTGCAAGAGTTGCTGAAATGAGTAAGCTTACTGAGAACTCTTTTAGAGATGTAAATATCGCTTTTGCTAATGAATTAAGTCTTTTATGTGACAAAATGGATATTAGCGTATGGGAACTGATAGAGATGGCAAATAAGCATCCCCGTGTAAACATTCTTCAACCGGGTTGTGGTGTAGGCGGACATTGTATAGCAGTTGATCCATGGTTCATTGTGCATGATTTTCCACATGATGCAAAAATTATAAAAACTGCAAGAGAGATCAATGACGGGAAACCCCTTTATGTTATAAGCAAAGTAAAAGATACTGTAAAAGGGATAGAGAATCCAAAAATTGCTTGTTTGGGGCTCGCATTTAAACCAGATATTGACGATTTAAGAGAATCACCAGCACTAGAAATTACAAAAATGCTTTCTGATGAAGCAAATGTTGAAATACTTGTAGTAGAACCAAATGTCAAAGAGTTGCCAGAAGTACTTGCAAACAGAAAAAATGTTACTTTAATATCATTAGATCAAGCTTTACAGGAAGCAGATGTAGCAGTAGTACTTGTTAAACACAAAGAGTTTATAAATTTTAACGCTAATAAAATAGTGTTAGATTTTGTAAATACTATAAAATAGTAAAAAGGGATTATATGAGAAAATTATTTATTAAAACACCAAAGTTTTGGCATAAATTTAAAAATTTATTTATTCCTATGAAGGGTGATGAAAATTTTGAAAAATTTACTTTTTTTACTTCAAATAATAAAAATATAATATTTAGACAAAAGAATAAGATTTTACAATTAAATTTAAAAAAAAATACTACTTTTTATCTTGTTTTGAATAGTCAACCTAAAAATTTTAAAAAAATTAAAATAGGTGAAGGTATAGAAAAGAGTTCAGATAAATTAGATATAGGATTGTTTGCTCTTCCTATACAAGGGAACATAAATATTAAATTATCAATTTTAGAATATGATAAATTTTTAAATAGAGTAAATTATACAAGATTACCTCATAATATAATACATAATATAAAATTTTTAAAAGAAACAAAATTTTTCGTAATTGTTGTAGAATTAAAAGGAAAAGGTTCTGTACAAGTTGAAGGTTTATTTATAAAATTACTTTCTAATAATATACCTAATGTTTCTCACAATCTAGATAATAACAGTAAGAGTGATAACTGTGAAAAGATTAAACAAGAAAAAGAAATTTTTTCTAGACAAGCATATAGTTTGAAAAAAACTGTATTATCTCTTGAACAAAAAATACAACAAAATCCTCAAACTAATATTATTCATGAAACTTTAATTAATTTTGCAAGTTCTTTAAATTCCTCTAATGGAAGTTATTTTTATGAGAAACTACCATTTTCTATTGGAATAATAACCGATATATATATGTTTAATTTTTATAAAGATGCATTTCAAAATGTATTTTATCTTTCTCCTGATAATTATATTCAAGTTCTTGAAGATAATAACTTAGATTTTATCTTTTATATTACATGTTGGAAAGGTATTGAAGATGAAGAATGGAAAGGTATAAAATTTAGAGAAAAACCGAAAAAAGCTTTTGAAAATATTATTCAAATTGCAAAAAGACGAGATATTAAGCTTGTTTTTCAGAGTATTGAGGATCCAAGTAATTTTGAATACTTCTTACCGTTAGCTAAGTATTTTGATTTTATTTTTACATCAGATACTGAGATGATAGATAAATATAAAAAAGAATTAAACCATGAACATGTATGGTATGGTGAATATGGTTTTAATCCTTTATTGAATAATCCAATTTCATCTTTTAATAAACATATAGAAAGTTGTTTTTTTGCAGGTTCGTATACTACAAAATATCTTGAGCGATGCAAAGACTTAGAAGTAATGTTCGATACAATAGCTGCAACTATGCCATTAACAATAGCTGATAGAAATTATAAAACAAATGAAAAAACATTACAGTATCCTGAAAAATATCAAAAATATATCATTCCTCCATTTGAGCATGACATTTTACAAAAAATACATAAATTATTTAAATTTAATATAAACCTAAATTCTATTAAACAAAGCCCTACAATGTGTGCAATGAGAGTTTATGAATTACAAGCTCAGGCAACACATATCGTGTCTAATTATGCTTTATCAGTTTTTAATAAATTTCCAAATATATCATTAATTGTTGAAAAAGTTGATTTTTCCTATTTTTCTGATATAGATTCATCTTTTGAGAAGCGATTAAGGATTGAAACTTTAAGAAAAGTTATGAATAATAAAACAAGTTTTGATATCTTGGCAAATTTCATATCATTGATTGATGATAAATATAAATATAATATACAGAGAAATATTGTAGTTTTATATAGGGAAAAAAGTGACAAGTTAATTATATCATTTAATAAACAAACATATAAAGATAAAATATTGATAAGTGAACAAGATTTTATTAATAATTATGATAAATATAAAGCAAAATATTCTTTTTTTACTTGGTTTAATGATAAAAATGAATATGAAAGTAATTATTTGAATGATATGATAAATGGCTTTAAATATACTAATGTTGGATATATAACAAAAAATTCTTTTTTTGCAGACATAGTTTATCATAAAGATATTGAACATGATTATACATATTTTATTAAAGGGATAGATAAAACAGTTTTTAGAGTTGACAAATATTTACCTACTCAGTTTATTAGTACAAAAATGGATGAGAGATTAGAAATAGGGCGAGGTTATTCTATAGATCCATATGAATTGAATTATTTACAATTTCGGGATAAGACTCAAAAAACTTTTTCTTATAAAATTAGTATTATTATTCCAGTTTATAATAATGGAGAGTACTTACAATTCAAATGTATACATTCACTATTAAGAAATAAGTTATGGAATGAAATGGAAATATTATTAATTGATGATGGTTCAACAGATACTAGCACATTAGATGTATGTAAAAATTTAGCAAGAGAATTTAAAAATATTGTAACTTATTTCTATGAGGATGGAGGAAGCGGTAGTGCTTCTAGACCACGTAACAAAGGTATTGAACTTGCTTCATGTGATTTAATTACTTTTTTAGATCCTGATAATGAAATATCCCCAGGTGGTTATGATAAACTTTATAGTATTTTGCAAAAAATAAAGAAAGAAGAAAATATAGATCCAGATTTTATTTCTGGATATAATATAAAGGTTGATATTGATACGAAACCAGTTGCAAAACATACAAATAAAGAGTATTCAATTATTAAAAATTTTAAAGCCAATTATTTTGATAAGGGAAGATTTATAACAATAGCTACGCAGGCAGCTTTGTTAAAAAAGGAATTATTGGTTAAAAATCATATTAGATTTATTGAAAGATCAGCAGGGCAGGATACTGTATTTGGATGGGAATTATTATTAAATTCGAAAATAGGAATATTCACATCAGAAGCTTTTATTACTTATTATGCACAGAGAGAAGGTTCTGTTACTAATGTAATTGATATAAAATATTTTGATAAAAAACTATTATTAGAACAAAAACAAGTTGAAATATTAAAAAAATTTAATTTATATGATATATATATTAATAAACATTTTGATAATTTTATGAATAATTGGTATTTGAAAAAATTTGCCATTGTTGCTGAAGAAGATAAAAAAAATGCTTTAAGCATCTTAAAAAAGATATGTATATTATATGAAAAAGATATAGAAAAATATTTAATTCAATAAAAAAGATCATAAAATAGTTACTATTTATGATACTTATTAGTAATGATAGATTTGTATTTTCAGGAATATAAATATTGAATTAGTATATAATAAAATAGTTATTTTTTAAAACATTAATTAAAAGATTCTGCAGTAGCTCCTATTATTGGTTTTTATATAGATAGTTATAATAACGAATTTAAAGATAGAGAAGTGTTTAATAGTTAATTTAGTAGATAGGACAAAAAATGAAAAAATTAGGTTTAATTGGATATTTTGGGTGGGGTAATTTTGGTGATGAATTATTTTTAGAAGTGCATAAACAATATTTGTCAAAAGATTATGAGATAAAAGTGGTAAATGATTTATTGCAAGAACCTTATTTTTCAAGACCTATAAAAGAGTTGGTTAATGATTATGATGCTTTTTTAATAGGAGGGGGAGATTTAATAAATCCAGTAAGAGTATCTTCATTATACTGGCAAATGGACTTTTTAAATAAACCTGTTTTTGTATATGGAATAGGTGTACCAAATGTAAAATGGTCTAGAAAACACGTATTAGAACATTATAAAAAATTTTTTATGCATCAAAATTGTAAATTAGTTGTAGCAAGAGATGTTGAAAGTTATAATTGGATAAAAGAAAATTTCGAACTTGAAGATAAATTAAAATGGTTTCCTGATCCTGTTTGTTCATACAATAGACCAAAAGTACTTATAGCAAAAGAAAAGATTTTGGGTATTGTTATGCGAAATCATAGAAGTTTAGAAAAAGATTTTAGAAATATACGTAAATTAATTAACGATGCTAAAAAAAATGATTATAAGATAAAACATATTGTATTGGCAAATAAAGATTTGGGCAAAGGCGATTATGAAATTGCAAAAGAGATTTCTGAAGAAGGTGAAGAAATATTTTATAGTGAATCCTTGGAAGAAATGTGTCAAGAAATTTCAAAATGTTCTTTATTAGCTTCAATTAAATTTCATGGTATGGTAGTTGCCAGTATGTATGGTATTCCAACAATAGCTATGTCCGTTACACCTAAAAATAGAAATTTTTTAAAAATGTTAGAAAGAGAAGAAATGTTGGTAAGTTATACAGATACTAATCTTTTTAAACGGTTGAGTTATTATCCAGCCAATATACATACTATAGTAAGAGGAAATTTATTTAGAAGAAGTAAACAAGGTTATTTGTTATTGAAAGAAATGTTGCAAGAACATGTATAATGAAGTGTAATGTAAATGAATATAATAGTATATTTGTAACAATACCGAATATAAAGGAGGAAATAAGTAATTTAGATCATATTATTTATCCTCCTTTAAGAATAAGAGATAAAATTCCTTTCAATAGCATTCTTATTTATATCCATCCAATTGAATTATTTTTTTTTATTATACAAAATTTGCAAGAATCAAATTTATTTATATATAGCAAGATTATTAAAAATAATATATTAGATTTAGATTTTATTAAAAAAAATAAAATTTTTCCATTATGCCATCCTTTTGTTAGAATGCTTGATAGTAGGTCTAATATCAATAATGCTTTTAAAAATATCAATAAATTTGAATATGTCAAATATATAGCTATTAAAGACTTAAAGCAATATGGTGTGAAAAATACATTTGATATTAGTAACTTTAAATCTATTAAATATGATGTTGATAAGTTAACACATTTCTTAGCAGATGATTATAAATTATTTGATTATTTAAGTAAAATGAGGTATAAAAACTTTTCTTTTAAAAATACTTATTTAGATGGAATTATAGAGTGTATATCATCAGAAAGAGTTAGCGGAATTGTAAAATTTTTTGATTTAAATAATAAACATACTCCTCAATTTGTAAATATTATTAAAAATGGTGAAAAAATATCGACTGTATCAGCTGATTTAATAAGAAATATTAAACATAAGCGAGAAACATATACAATTAAAGTAGGGTTTGATTTTGTATTTGAAGAAAAATTAACAGATGATGATATTATTGAGGTTATTGTTCAGGACTCTAGCTATTCATTAAGATATAAAAAACAAGGTCAATTAAGATTTTGTTAAAAATAGCTCTAATTTCTGATGAACTGACATATGATAGTTTAAAAGCGGAAGATAATGTAACAGTATATAATGTAACCCCTTTAAACTATAAAGTTGTTTTGAAATTCTTGAAACCTGATTTTTTGTTTGTAGAATCCGCTTGGCATGGGTATAAAAATAGATGGAAGTATAAAATCGCTTCTTATCCAGATGTACCAAAACGAAATAATAAAAAACTTAAAAAAGTTGTACATTATGCAAAAAAGTTTAATGTCCCAACTATTTTTTGGAATAAAGAAGATGGTGTTCATTTTGAACGTTTTATTGATAGTGCAAAGTTTTTTGACCATATATTTACAGTAGATGCTAATTGCATTGAAAAATATAAAGCAGTAGTACCTAAAAAAACAACAGTTAACCCTTTAATGTTTGCTGTTCAAGAAAAATTTCATTATTTTGATGGATTTCATATTAAATATAATAGTGTGAATTTTGTAGGTAGTTATAGTACACATATCCACAGTAAAAGAAGAATGTGGCAGGATATGATGTTTAGTTCTACCCAAGAAACGGGCATGAACTTAGTAGTTTTTGATAGAAATTCAAATAGAAAATCTCATAATTATAGATATCCAAAGCTCAAGAATATCAAAGTGAAAAATGCAATATCCTACAAAAAAACTGCTGAAATATATAAAAAATATTTGTTATCTCTGAATGTTAATACAATAGAAAATTCACCGACTATGGTTTCTCGTCGTTTGTTAGAAATTATTGCATGTGGAGGAGTTGCGATTACAAACTCATCCCAAGCGGTTGATAATTATTTTAAAGAGTATTGTTATATCGTTCAAAATAAAGAGGACATGATTAAACTTTTAACTTATTTTCAAAATGGTTTACAAGAGGAAGATTATCAAAAGTTAAGAGCCGGTGCTAAATATATAGCAAAATATCATACTTGGAAACATAGAATTCAAGAGATAAAAGATGTGATAGGTATATAACAAGTATGTTAAAGGGTTATCTGTTTTATATACAAAATATTTTACAAATAGTAACTTTCAAAAAATTCCGAGGTTGGGCTAGGAAAAAGACCGGTAGATTTGCTCTTTGGTGTTATAAAACGTTCGGTGGGAGTATTACTCTTCAAGAAGACGGCTTCATCCGTTCCATAGGCTTAGGAGTAGATGGCTCTCTCTCCTTTTCTTTGGTTGAAGATAATGTTGGTATCTACTATGATGCTACAACCCCTTCAAAACTTGAAAATATTTTAAACAGTTATGACTTCACTGCAGACAAAGAGCTTATGGCAGATGCTAAAAGAGCGATGGTATATATGCTTGAGCATAATATCTCCAAGTACAACTCCACTGCGTTTGTAGATAAGCATATAGTTGAAAAATATGAGCTAAACGCAGTGCAAAAGAGAGTTTTGCTTATTGCACAAACAGCAGGGGATGCATCTTTGGAGTATGGTATGCTAAGTTCGTTTAGTACCGATGATATGTTAAACACAGCTATATCTGAAAATCCGGATGCCAAGATATATCTAAAAATACATCCTGATGTACTTAGTGGCAAGAAGAAGTCTGATATTGATATAGGAGAAGCTAAAAAGCACTGTACTATTATAGAAGAAGATCTCAATCCTCTCTCACTTTTAAAATATTTTGACAAGGTTTATACCAAGACATCAGGCATGGGCTTTGAAGCCTTGTTAGTAGGATGTGAATGTGTCTGTTTTGGTATGCCATTTTATGCAGGGTGGGGTGTTACTATTGACAAGTCAGTTTGCCTGAGACGTCAAACTCAACGTAGTGTAGAGGAAGTGTTTGCTGCTGCGTATATTCTTTATACCCGCTATTATAACCCTTATGAAAAGAGAGATTGCGATATTTTTGAAGTGATGCAAGAAATAGTAAAGAGAAGAGATATATAAGTTCACACACAGAGTATGGGAACTAGCTAAAAATTTATTTTAACACTACATCTTTATATTGTTGTGGTTCTTGCTGTGTAATGGTACCATC
>Ga0256843_1002342_pt1 | contig 13945 bp, 15 predicted proteins | sample AlvinellametaG_FD_191572 | JGI IMG/M metagenome (GOLD analysis project Ga0256843, IMG submission 191572) | Pompeii worm associated microbial communities from hydrothermal vent at the East Pacific Rise, Pacific Ocean - Alvinella | ecosystem: Host-associated > Annelida > Integument > Unclassified ... | reverse complement strand
CTCCAGCATGAGAAGTAGGGATTTTAGGGTTTAATACTGTCATAATATCTACCTTTTAAGTCCGCTAAAAGTCCGCTTTATATGAAAAAAAGTGACTTTTTTAGCTTAGATTTGAAGATAGTATATCATGAGAGAAGCCCCATTTCAAGGGGCTTAGAGAGATTTGATGAAATTTGCTAAAATTAGCCTACTGAATAACAAATTCTGTAAAATAGATACCTTTTATTTGTCCATCTGTTATCATGGCGTTGAGTGTATCCATAATTTGTTGAGTTACTTTTTGTTTCCCTTTCTTAGAAGAGATCTCTTCTAGAGTTTTAGAAGATAAAATTCTAATAATTCTATCTCTTAAAACAGCAGCCTTTGCATCAAGTTCAAGACTTAGTTCCTCTCCACTTAGTTCTAATGACATCGTAACTTTAAGATAGCGTCGTCCAGAATCACTTTTAAGATTGACAGTAAAAGTATCTAATGGATATAAAATACCTATCTCACTCAGTGGTCTTGTATCTTCCATTGTTACCGAATTATTTTTTGTTTTCGATGATGTAATCTGTTTCTCTTTTACTTGAGGAGCAGCTTTTTGTGTGGTAGCTTCTTCATCATCACTCATAAGTAAAAAAGCAACAACAGCACCCACAATAATAATAAGAATTAAAATAACAATGATGATAATCATCAAAAGATTGCTAGATTTTTTCTCTTTGGGTGCTGATTCTTCCTCTTCCGTTTTTGTTTCTTCGTCAGCCATTGTTATTCCTTCTTATATTTTTTTAGGTTTGTAGTATAACAAATTAGTTCTCTTTTGTTAAGTCATTGAGTGGTAAAAACTCATAATTATCAGCATCATAGTATTCAATTTTACCTGTTTCCATATCGTAGTACCAGCCATGAATATGTAAATCTCCATTTTCAAACTGTTTTTTAACATTTGGATAGGTTAAGATATTTTCTATTTGTTTGACAACAGAGAGTTTTTCTGTTAATCGTAAAAGTTTTTCTAAAGGAGCATCATTTCCAAGACTTAAAATTGCAGATTTTTTTGCACCTTCTCCAAGTTCCAGCCATTTTTTTGTATGGATTAAAGAGGGATCTTCTACCTCTTCGTAAAGATGTTGACAAGCACCACAATGGGAATGTCCACAGATAATAACTTCTTGTACTTTTAAAACACTTACAGCATACTCAATCCCTGAAGCTGTTGCGTGAAAATCTTCATCAGGTTTAAAAGGGGGTACAAAGTTTCCAACATTACGAATGACAAACAAATCTCCTGGATTTGATTGGACGATGAGGTCTGGAATAACCCTTGAATCAGAACACCCGATAAAGAGTGCTTTTGGTGCTTGACCACTTTTGACAAGTTCAAGAAGCGATTCTTTGTTCTTTTTAAAGTAGGTACGGAAAAGTTGGTTTCCTTCTGCATATTCTTGGAGATTCATGCTCTATCCTTTATTTAGGTTAACTACATGCTTTGATATTTAAAGTATGCATAATGTCTTCAAAAATTTCACCAGCTTCTCTATCAACATCATGATATTCTATAACAAGAACTTCTTTACCGTTAGAAACTTTTGTCATATGAATTTCAGGTTTCATAGAGTGTTTGGCTATAATTTTTTCAATACACTCATTCACTTGTGTTTTTTCATCTTCTGTTTCATACGCTAATGCGAGTCTTGAAAATCGTTCTTCACTTCTAAATTCAGCATCTATCATTTTTTACCTTCAAAAATTAAATTGTGGTATTATACACCTAAACTATAGAAAAAAAGCTTTGATTTGCCTAATTTAATACCACTCTAAAAGTTTTGTTACTTCATCGACCACAAAAATTTTCATATCTGTTTTTTCAAGAGGTTTTTTTGCTACAAGTGCTTTGGTGATGTTTTGCATTTTAGCTTCTTTAAGTCGAGTATCAAGACCATATACTTCGCGTACATCGCCTACTAAAGAGACTTCCCCTATAAAAATAGTCTCTTTTGAGATAGCTCTGTCTCGAAAACTACTGATGATAGCAGCGAGTATTGCTAAATCAGCTGCTGTTTCGGTAATTTTAATTCCCCCTGTGATATTGATAAAAACATCATATCCAGAAAGTGGAATCTCAAGTTTTCTCTCTAAGAGAGCTAAAAGCATATTGAGACGGTTGTTATCAAATCCTGTTGCTTGTCTTTTGGCATTAGGTGTATGTGATTCTGATACAAGAGCTTGTACCTCTAAAATGATAGGACGACTTCCCTCCATAATGACTGTTAGTGCTGAACCACTTTGTTGAGAATTTCTGTTGAAAAAGCGTGAAGCTATATCGGTAGCACTGACAAGACCATCACTACGCATCTCAAAAACACCTATCTCGCTTGTTGCACCAAAACGGTTTTTAAACCCTCTGAGTATACGAAGTTCTTGAGAGGAGTCTCCCTCAAAATATAAAACTGTATCAACCATATGCTCTAGTACCCGTGGTCCAGCGATGGAACCCTCTTTGGTAATATGTCCGATGATAAAAATAGCTAAATCTTTATCTTTTGCGATACGCATTAACTCAAAAGTGATTTGTCTTACCTGAGTAACGCTTCCTGGAGCCGATGAGATGTTTTCAGAGTAGATAGTTTGGATGGAATCTATAATCAAAAAATCATATTTTCTATGTTCAAGCTCTACTAAAATCTGTTCAAGGCGAATTTCACTTAAAAGGTAGAGTGTATCGTGATTTGAGCTTAGTCGGTTTGCTCTGAGTTTGATTTGTCCAGCAGACTCCTCTCCTGTAACATATAAAACATTTTTGGAAGTTGAAGCGATGTTGGAGCCAACTTTGAGTAAAAGGGTAGATTTACCAACTCCAGGACTTCCCCCTATGAGTGTAAGACTCCCTGGTACAATGCCTCCACCTAAAACAGTATCTAACTCTTTATCAAGAGAAGAAAATCTATATACTTCTTCCTCTACAATCTCATTGATACTGACTGCTTTGGCTGAAGATGATGATGTCGATTTTGTCTTTTTGACAACTTCTTGTTGGTGTTCATTGAGTTCTATAAAACTGTCCCATGCACCACAATTTGTGCATTTTCCCATCCATTTTGGTGTGGTCATACCACAATGTTGACACTCAAAGAGAATTTTTTTCTTTGCCATTTGATTGTTTCCTTATTGTATTAAGGGGGAGTATAGTAGAAGTTGTATATAAAATCAAAAAATATGGCAAAATGAAATATTTTGCCATATTTTTTCTATTTAATATAGTTCCATTGATTGTTTTTATACTCAATCTCTGTATCTACAGGAGTATTTGAATAATTTACAAGAACAACATTTTCAGAAATATCTTTAAGGTAGATAAGTCTCTCTTTAAGTAGAAACTCTTCTAAGCGTTCTTTTTTGAGATCTGTTTCTTTCTCTGTATTGTCTTGTTTTGTGGATGTTTGTGATGGAGTCACTTGAGGTTTTTCAAGCTCTTTGAGCTCTTGTTTTCCTTCCTCTTTCTCCTCCTCCTCTTCAAACAGTGCATCGAGTAAACTTGATACAAATTCATATTTGTCAAAAGGTGTTAAATCTTCAGGTTGCTCCCCTGTTCCTACATAAAGTATAGGGAGATTGAGTGCATGTGCTATAGAAAAGACACTTCCCCCTTTGGCTGTTCCATCAAGTTTTGTGATGATAATACCATCAACACCTATCATTTCATTAAATGCTTTTGCTTGAGTGATAGCAGAGTTACCTTGTGTACCATCTATGATAAGTACAGTTCTATGAGGTGCTCCTTCATGTGCTTTATTACAAATACGGTTGATTTTTTTGAGTTCGTTTGCAAGGTTTGTTTGTGTATGAAGACGACCTGCTGTATCTATAATCACATGGTCATACCCTTTTGCTTTTGCTGAGTCGATAGCATCATAGGCTACTGCTGAAGAATCATGTCCTTGTTTAGAAGAAACTATAGGAATGTCGAGTCTCTTTGCCCAAAGTGTGAGTTGTTCAATAGCTGCTGCACGGAATGTATCTCCTGCCCCAAGCAGTACTTTCTTCCCCTCATTTTTGTATCGGAGAGCAAGTTTGGAAATTGTCGTTGTTTTTCCTGCCCCATTGACACCGACAATAAGTTCGACAAATGGAGCAGTGTATTGTACCTCTTCATACTGTGCATTTGCAAGTGTTGCTAAAAGTTTAGACTCTAAAATATCTCTTGTTACTTTTTCTTGATAAATTTCATTTAAAATAAGCTCAACTAAATCGTATTCGACATCAGCTTCGAGTAAAATATCTTCAAGTTCCTCTTTTGTAAAAGTGATTTTTCTTTTAGGTGCAACAACTTTAATCGCTTCTACTGTTTTATTGAGTGATTTTTTTATAAATCCAAACATCTGTTACTTTTCCAATGCCTGTTTGATATCACTCTCAATAAATTCCTCTTCGACAATACCTTGATAGAAATGTAATAGTTTTCCGTTCTTGTAAATAGCAAGAAGAGGAATACCAAAATTTTGACCCATATGTAACTCTTTTGCTATATCATTGATTAGTCGACGGTTTTCCTGAGAATGTACAAGTGTATAGTTTGCATTATGTTGTTGTTTGAATGCTTTGAGATTTTTGGTAGCGATACCATCTTCAATCGAAACACCTATTACTTTTATATCATTTTTGTATTTTTTTTGTAAAGCACTTAGGTGGCTGGCTGAGGCTTGGCATGGTGGACACCATGTAGCAAAAATATCAATAAGAAGAATAGTATTAGGATTTTTTTTCAGAGCAAATCCTCCATTCTCTTTTTTAAGAATCAGTTGTGTGTTTTCAAGTGTTTGAAAAACATATTCATTTGGATTATGCTGTTGTTTTGTTGTTTGTTCTTGTGTATGTTCTTTTGTTTTTGAACATCCCTGAACGAACAGTGTACTAAAAACTAAAAATGGAAGAAGTGAATGTTTTAATAGCAATGTTTGACCTTTATTTTTTTTATTTGTGTAAAATGATTAAAATTATAGCGATAAAGATTTAATATGACTCTAACAAAACCTATTTTTCGAAAAAAGTGTTTAGAAAAGATGAAAAAGATTTCTACTCACAATAAACTCTACAAAAATTCACAAATGGAAAAGAGATTAGAAAGAATTTTAAAACAACAACGGGGAAAAAGTATACTTTTTTATTATCCTTTGGATTTTGAAGCAGATCTTCGAAAACTTCTTCAAAAAATGAGAAAAAGACATAATGTTTTTTTACCATTTATGGAAGGAGAAAGTTTTAAAATGGTACCATTTAGGCTACCACTGAAAAAGAAAAAATTTGATATTTTTGAAGCTGGTAATACATTAAGAGATATAAAAAATATAGATATAATGATAGTTCCTAGTATCGGGATTGATGGAAATTTTAAAAGAATAGGTTTTGGAAAAGGGATGTATGATCGTTTTTTTGCAAAACTGCATAAAAAGCCGTATATAATTTTTGTACAACCACAGCTTTGTTTTACACAAGAGAAAATATGTGATAGTTATGACATTACATGTAATGTTGTGGTAACACCTGAAAAAACTATACAAAATAGAAATAAAAAAGGATAGCAAAGATGTTAAATGAGATACTACTTGGTGGTAGTATAGCTACCGTAAGTGGAGTTGTCGGGTTTTTCATCTCTAAAAAGATAACAAGTGCTAATTTTGATATTTATGTACAACAAGCTCGAGCAAAAGCGAATGCTATAGAGAATGAGGCACAAACGCTTTTAGAAAGAGCTCGATTGAAATCTAAAGAGATGGAGATTGAAGCTCAAAAAGAGTTTGATAATCTCAAAGCAAAAGTGCGAGCAGACTTTTCCCAGAGGGAAGAGGCTCTTGTTGCAAAGGAGAAGCATTTTGAAGTGTATAGAACAGAAGAGGAGCAAAAACTCAATACACAGTTGAAAGTTCTCCAATCGCAACAAATCAATTTAGAGAGAAATGAAAAATCTTTAGCTGCATTAAAAAAACAGTATGAGAAAAAAATAGATGAAGCACTTCATGCTATGGAACACTGTGCTGGGATGACCCAAGAGGAAGCACAAGCAATGCTTTTGGAAAAAATTGAGGAAAAATCAAGAGGGGAAGTAGCACATATTGTACGACGCTATGAGAGTCAGGCAAAAGCTGAAGGGGAGAAAAAAGCTGCATTTATCTTGGCTCAGGCAACGAGTCGATTTGCAGGAGAGTTTGCAAGTGAACGCTTGACAAATTTAGTTCATTTGGATTCAGATGAGCTTAAAGGTCGTATTATTGGTAAAGAGGGTCGTAATATTAAAGCTCTTGAGATGCTTTTAGGTGTTGATATCATCATTGATGATACCCCAAATGCTATTGTTGTAAGTAGTTTTAACCTCTATAGACGGGCAATTGCTACAAAAACATTGCAACTACTCATTGAAGATGGTCGTATTCAACCTGCACGGATTGAAGAGATTTATAAAAAAGTTTCTGAGGAATTTGAATCAAGAATTTTACATGAGGGGGAAGAACTTGTCGCTGAACTGAATGTTGGAGTGATGCATCCTGAACTTATGAAACTTCTTGGTCGTTTGCGTTACAGAGCTTCGTATGGCCAAAATGCATTGGCACATACTTTGGAAGTAGCACATCTAGCTGGTATTATGGCAAGTGAAATGGGAGGAGATCCTATTTTGGCAAAAAGAGCAGGATTGCTGCATGACATAGGAAAAGCGTTAACTCATGAGCATGATGGCAATCATGTTGATTTGGGTGCTGAAATATGTCGACGATATAATGAAGATGAAGTGGTGATTAATGCTATTTATGCACATCATGGACATCAGGAAGTTCTATCTGTTGAGTGTGGTGCTGTATGTGCTGCTGATGCTCTTTCAGCCGCAAGACCAGGGGCAAGAAGGGAAGTTCTGGAGAGTTTCTTAAAAAGAGTAACTGAGATTGAAGATATCGCTTCTGGACATCAAGGGGTAAGACAGGCGTATGCTATTAATGCAGGTCGAGAGGTTCGTGTTATTGTGAATGCAACACTTGTGAATGATGATGAAGCAGTTTTACTGGCTCGTGAAATAGCAAAAGAGATAGAAGAAAAAGTGCAATATCCTGGAGAGATTAAGATTAATGTTATTCGAGAAAGTAGGGCGATTGAGTTTGCAAAATAGGCGCGTGTAAACGCCTATTTTTTAGATTCGTCTATAGTTACAACTACAGCGCCTCTTAAGTCACCCATTTTGTAATGTTGTGCATTATCAAGAGGGTATTTTTTAAGAATAGCATTCTTAAGCTTTGTATTTTGAATATCTCCATGACATTTTAGACATACCTGTTTTTTGATAACTAAAGGTTTATAGAATTTATAAACATGTTCACTTACTTTTTGAATAAGATGTTTTGGTAAAACAATATGCTCTTTTTGAAGTGTCTCAAAAGTTTGAAGCACTTTTGCTTCTTCTGCTTCTGGTTTGTTTGCTGGATTTCTAAACTGTGTGCTTATACGCTTGATTGTGACACCTTTTGGAAGTTTTGTATTGACATCTTCTGTAAGGTTATATGCTTCTTTTGCACAAAAATTAAGTGCGTTCATAGGACCACCAGCTTTCATCTCTTTTTTCATATGAGAACCTAATGTTTTTAATAAAAGCTGTGTACTTTTTTGCCCTTTGTGTGTAACATCTTGTAAAACAGGATTGTTTTTATTGTTTGGGGAAGCTAAAAGTACAGCAGTACTTAAACCTAATAATGTGATACTTTGAAGTATACGCATATGAACTCTCCGTAATTTGAATTATTTTGATGCAATTATAGCAAGACTTAGAATAATTTAATGCAAGATTGAGTATAATTGCGTAATTTTTAAAGACGAGGGAGCACTCCTATGGGTGAAATATTTACTTTTTTCGGAATCATATCAGAACATAAAGAATTTCTTTTTCTGACACATATGGTATTGTCAGCAGGTATTGCTGTAATGTTGGCAAAAATGGCGATGTCTAATCTTCAAATTGTACCAAACGGCACACAAAATGTTTTAGAAGCATATATTGGTGGTGTTTTACAAATGGGTACAGATGTTATGGGTAAAGCACATGCTCGTAAGTATTTGGCACTTGTAGCGACTATTGGGCTTTTTGTTGGAATTGCAAACCTTATCGGTATTGTTCCAGGTTTTGAAGCACCATCAGCTGACTTGAATATGACATTAACTTTAGCACTTACTGTTTTTGTTTACTATAACTATGTTGGTATCAAAACACATGGTGTTGTAAAGTATTTTAAACATTTTACTGGTCCAGTTTGGTGGTTAGCGTGGTTAATGTTCCCAGTTGAGATTGTTTCTCACTTTTCTCGTATTATCTCTCTTAGCTTCCGTCTTTTTGGTAATATCAAGGGTGACGATATGTTCTTAGCAGTTATCTTAATGCTAGTTCCATGGGTTCTTCCACTTATTCCATTTGCACTTTTAACTTTTGGTGCATTTTTACAAGCATTTATCTTTATGATGCTTACATATGTATACCTTGCAGGTGCAATTATAGTAGAAGAGCACTAAGCAGTTATCTATGCAAAAAGATTTATATGAACGCATTATAAACTTTTTGCTTGGAGCATCATGGGCTATTGTCTTTTTTGGTGCTCTTATTATTTTTAAATCTTTCATTGTTTTTGGTGTTATTTTAGCACTTTTCACAACACTTCTTTATATTATATTTACACTTTTTCTTATACTTGCATTGGATGCTTTTTTGGTTAATAAACAGCGACTTCAAGAGGCAAAAAAACAAACAGAGCTTTTAGAAAAAATCTATACAAACTCTACAAAATAACCCCTTATTACCTATTTTAAAGCATTGCTTCGATAAAATAGACTCACTAATACACCATTGTAAGGAAAACTATGTTTGAAGTAGTTATAGGGCTAGAGGTCCATGTACAGTTAAATACAAAAACTAAACTTTTTTGCTCGTGTCCTACGAGTTTTAACCATAAACAAAATACTAATACATGTCCAACTTGTTTAGCACTCCCTGGAGCTTTACCTGTGCTTAATAAAGAGGTTGTTCACAAGTCGATAATGTTGGGAACAGCGATTGAAGCAACTATAAACAAAGTTTCCTATTTTGACAGAAAATCATATTTTTATCCTGATTCTCCATCTGCTTATCAAATTACACAGCTCTATACACCTATTGTAGAGCATGGAAAACTAACGATAGATTTTGAAGATGGCAGTGAAAAAACTATTCGAATTAATCGTGCACATATTGAAGCTGATGCTGGGAAAAATATTCATGATGGTGATATCTCAAAGGTAGATTTAAACCGTGCAGGAACACCACTTTTAGAGATAGTAAGTGAACCTGATATGAGAAGTGCCGAGGAAGCTGTTTTATATCTTAAAAAACTTCATTCTATCATCCGTTATACAGATATTGGGGATGCAAATATGCAAGAGGGATCATTTCGTGTTGATGTAAATGTTTCTATTAGACCTCAAGGGGATGAAAAACTTTATACTCGTGTTGAGATAAAAAATATTAACTCATTTAAATTCATTCAAAAAGCTATTGAGGTGGAAGTTCAAAGACAAGTAGAAGCTTGGGAAGATGGTACTTATGATGAAGAGGTAGTACAAGAGACAAGATTATTTGACCAAGTAAAACAAGAGACTCGTTCTATGCGTGGAAAAGAGGAAGCAGCTGATTATAGATACTTCCCTGAGCCAGATTTACTAAAATGTGTAGTTACAGATGAGATGCTTGAAAAATATACACAGATTCCAGAACTTCCAGATGCAAAGAAAAAGCGTTTTATTGAAGAGTTTGGGATGAGTCCTTATAATGCTTCTGTTATCACTTCAAGTGTTGAGATGGCAAACTTTTTTGAAACAATGATGGCACTTGAAGGTGTAAGTGCAAAAACAGCAACAACATGGCTTACAGTGGAGTTACCTGCACGCCTTAAAGGTGAAGTGACACTTATAAACTCACCAGTGAATGCAGAAAAACTAGGCTTATTGGTGAAACGCATTGATGATAAAACTATTTCAGGAAAAGCAGCAAAAGAGGTGCTTGACTTTTTAATGGAAAATGAGGGGACGGAAGTTGATGCTACTATTGAAAAACTTGGTCTTAAACAGGTAACAGATACAGGTGCTATTGAGGCTATGTGTGATGAAATTATCAATGCAAATCAAGATAAAGTAGAACAATACAAAGCTGGAAAAGAGAAGCTCTTTGGTTTCTTTGTTGGTCAAGTTATGAAAGCTTCTAAGGGGAGTGCAAATCCTCAAGTTGTGAATGAAATTTTAAAAGTAAAATTGGGATAAAACTATGTTAAAACGCCTGATACTTGATGTTGCTTATTATCTTCAAACATCACAATCGTATCAGGAAAAGAAACAATTTGTTTATGATGTACTTGAGAACAGCAAATGTAAATATAAAAAATATATAGATTTTTTTATGATGTTTCTTATATTTATCAGTGTTGCTGTTTTGATTCGTGAAGTTAAATTTCATGTTAATGACTATCTCCTCTTTTTTAGTAACTATATTATCTCTTTTGTCTTTTTTGTTGAGTATATGTTACGATTGTGGGTGCATAGCAGTGTAAGTGAAATTATTGTTCAAAGAGCTGAACATGATACTTTTTTACTCAGAGAAGTAAACCTTTTTAAAGCATTTAAAAAAGTCTTACATGTAAAGCTTTCTTATATGCTTTCTATTCAGGCGATTATAGATCTTTTAGCTATTCTTCCTTTCTTCCATGAGTTACGACTCTTAAGAATTTTTATACTTTTTAGAGTTTTTAAACTGTTTCGTTATGCAAAAAGTTTTCAAACACTTTCAAGTGTTTTAGCAACAAAAAAGTTTGAGTTTTTCACATTAGCTATTTTTGCTTCTATTGTTATTTTTGTATCTTCTGTTTTGATTTATGTGATGGAAGCTAATAATGATGCTTCCCCTATTAATACTCTTTTTGATGCATTTTACTGGTCTATAGTTACTATATCTACAGTTGGGTATGGAGATGTTACAGCTGTAACGGGTGAGGGGCGTGTTGTTGCTATTTTAGTGATCACTGCTGGTATAGCTGTTCTTGCATTTACAACCTCTTTATTCGTTTCTGCTTTTACAGAAAAACTTTATGAGATTAAAGAGATAAAAACGATAGAAGATGTTTCAAAACTCAAAAATTTTTATCTTGTATGTGGCTATGAAAGGGTAGCAAAAGAGGTAAGTGGTAAGTTAGCGAAAAATGGGCGAAAAATCATTGTACTTGATAACGATTCTAAGCGTATTGCACAGGCACAAAAAGATGGTTTTATTGCATTGCATTATAATCCAGGTGCTATTGAAAGCTATAAAAAACTCAACATAGATATAGATAAGCAGGTAAAAGCTATCTTATGTTTGAGAGAGGATGATGTTGAAAATGTATATACGGCTCTTACTGTCCGTTCTCTTAATAAAGAAGTTTTTATACTTTCGCTTCTTATGAATGATACCAATAGAAAGAAATTAACATTTGCTGGTATCAATAAAATAGTTTATCCTCAAGAGTTGGTTGGACTTATTACAAAAGAATTGGTTGGAAAACCTGTTGCTTTTGAGGTGATACACGATTTACGAAGTGATCATACCAATGTTATGGTTGATGAGATAGGAATCACTTCAAGAATTGTAGAAAATTTTACAACTGTTGAAGAGCTTGGTAATATTGACTTTAGAGTTGTTCTTTTGGGAATTTATAAACATAAGTATGATAGATTTTATTTTAATCCTATTGACAGTACTATTATTGAAAATGGAGATTATCTTCTTGTTATAGGGTATAAGATTTTTATTCAAGAGTTTGAAAAACATCTTCATACAAAGGTGCGACATGGATAATACAACAGCATTGATTTTTGGTTATAACAAATATGCACTTGAGATTTTAGAAAATGTTGAAGATAAGTATGAAGTTGTACGGGTATTTTCTTTACATGAAGAGGAAAAGAAAGAGTGTAATTGTGCTATTGAACATTTTGATTTGAGTGATAGTTGGGAAAATATTCAAGATGATATAGATACTAAAAAATCTATAGCTTTTTGTGTGTTAGAAGAGACAGCTGAAAATATTTTTTTAACCATTTCTCTGCGAGCACATTTTGAGGAGCTTAATATTATCGCCATAGCTTCCAATACTGAAAGTGCCAATAAATTAAAAATGGCTGGAGCAAATAAGGTCATTCCCTTAGTGGAAACCACATCTGAGATTATTACAAATATGCTTGAAAAACCTATATCGAGTAAGATTTTAAATAGTATTTTATATGAAGAGAGTGATCTGAAAATTGCACAGATAAAAATTTCAAAAGAGAGTCAGTTTAACAATGAACTCCTTTCAAACATTGATTGGAGTCGATATAACGGTATAATTGTGTTATCTGTTATGCATAGTAATATGCAAAGTGAATTTATATACTCTTCTAAAGTGGAAAATCATGTCATCAAGCCTGATGATATTTTAGTCATTGTTGGGTATGAGAATGATATTCAAGAGTTTGAAAAAAAGATAGGGAGTAAACGCTATGTCAATTGGAGTCATTGGAGCTGGTAAGTGGGGCAGTGCTTTAGCTTTTGCTATGAGTGAAAAAAATGAAGTTTTTATCTATTCAAGAAAAACAAGAGAGTTAGAAAACTTCGTAACTTTAGAAGAGATACTGGCATGTGAGTATCTTATTATTACCGTACCTGCACAAGCTATAGGAAAATGGCTTGAGGAACATTTTACCTTTACAAATCAAAAAATACTTGTTGCATCTAAGGGTATAGAAGCTTCTAGTGGCCGTTTTTTAAATGAGATTTATAAAGAGTATATTCCTGATGAAAATATTGCTTTTTTATCAGGTCCTTCGTTTGCAACAGAGGTAATGGCATCCCTTCCAACAGCTTTGGTTGTCAACTCAACAAATGAAGCATTAGCTCAAGAGTTTACTTCTTTATTTCCATCTTTTATTAAAGGTTATACATCATGTGATGTGATAGGTGCTGAGATAGCAGGGGCATATAAAAATGTTATTGCTATTGCTGCTGGTATAACCAATGGGCTTGCACTTGGAAATAATGCTTCTGCATCACTCATCTCTCGTGGACTGGTTGAGATGCAGCGTTTTGGTGCTTTTTATGGAGCACAAATGGAGAGTTTTATAGGTTTGAGTGGTGCTGGGGATCTTTTTTTAACAGCATCATCAACAATGAGTCGAAATTTTAGAGTAGGACAAGGGATAGCAAAAGGGCTGACTCAAGAGGAGATTTTAAAAGAGTTGGGAGAGGTTGCTGAGGGGATAGGTACTACCTATGCTCTTTATGATTTAGCAAAGAAAAATGACTTATATCTTCCTATTGCACGCGAAGTGTATGAGATGTTAGAAGGTAAAAATCCACAGGAGAGTTTGCAAGCCTTACTCTCTCGATAGGTAATGAAAATGAAGTATATAGCTACTCTCTTATTTCCTTTTGTTGCTTATTTATTTGCGAGTGCTTATCTTGTTGAGACACAAGCCATCTTAGTGGCTCTTATCACTTTTTTGGTAACGGTATGGACAAATGAACTGCTCCCTTTAGGGGTTGTTTCGTTATTACCTATCATTCTGTTTCCCTCTTTTGGTATTATAGATACCAAAGCAACAGCAGCAAACTATGCACACCCGATTATTTACCTTTTTTTAGGGGGTTTTTTACTTGCTATTGCTGTTGAAAAAACAAAACTCCATATTTATATTGCTGATAAAATTTTATCCTTTTTTCCTGCAACCTCTCGAGGTATGATTTTTTCACTTGCTTTGACATCAGGGTTATTAAGTTCGATACTCTCAAATACCACAACAACACTTTTACTCATCTCTATTGCTATTTTTTTAACGAGTAATCCTCAGTTAAAAATGCGTTTTGCACTTGCTATTGCTTATGGAGCGAGTATAG
>Ga0256843_1002341_pt1 | contig 13947 bp, 15 predicted proteins | sample AlvinellametaG_FD_191572 | JGI IMG/M metagenome (GOLD analysis project Ga0256843, IMG submission 191572) | Pompeii worm associated microbial communities from hydrothermal vent at the East Pacific Rise, Pacific Ocean - Alvinella | ecosystem: Host-associated > Annelida > Integument > Unclassified ... | reverse complement strand
TATGGAATACCTACTTGTGGTAGTGTAAGAAAAGCAAAAAAATTTTTAAATGAAGCTAATATTGAATATCAATTTATTGATTTAAAAAAGACTCCTGTAGAGTGTGATAAGATAGATGAATGGTTAGAAAAAGTTGATATCAATACTTTATTTAATTCTCGTGGAACTAAATATAGATCATTAAAATTAAAAGAATTAAATTTAGATGAAACTGGTAAAAGAGAATGGCTTTGTAAAGAAAATTTACTTATTAAAAGACCTGTAATAGAATTTGAAGATAAGGTAATTGTGGGGTTTGATGAGGAAAAGTATAAAGAGTTGTTTACATTTTAATAATTTTTTATTATAATAAATATAAAAAGGAGAAATAATGGCAATACCATTTGAAAATGATGAATTAAAAGAAGTAGTAGCAGGTGTGATTGAAGAAATTAGACCTATGCTACAAATGGATGGTGGAGACATCACTTTAATTGATGTTCAAAAACCTATCGTATTTGTTCAATTACAAGGAGGATGTGTTGGATGTAGTAGTGCTGGAGCTACATTAAAATATGGAGTAGAAAAAGCTCTAAAAGAGAAAATACATCCAGAACTTACTGTAATGAATGTTCCTCATGGATATGAAGATAAACTTGATGAACTTATGAAATATGCAGGAATTTAATAGTGATTGAAACTGTTACAAATGTAGATGAAATAGAAGGAGTTTTATACTCTGATATTAAAGATTTATTAAATGATAAAATAACATTAGAAAATCTATTATTTACTACAAAAATTGTATTTTTAAATAATGAAGAATTAGTAGAATTTATGAACAAATTGATGCAATATGGATATGAAGATATGGCGTTAGATTATGTAGAAAATGTGTATGATAAAATAGTAATAGATTTTTCAAATTTAAAGACTTTAAATGAAAATAAAACTAAATAATCAATTTATTACAGATTCTACAAATGAGTATAAAGAGGGAGACCTCTTTTTACTTACTACTCAAAACCAAAAATATTACACAAATCAAAAATCTATTTTACCAAAAGAGCTTTTAGAGAATATAAAAACTAAGTTTATAGGTATTACAGGAACAAACGGTAAAACTACAACTGCTTTTTTGATAGGATATATTTTAGATAAATTAGGATTTAAAGTAGGTGTTCAAGGAACTGAAGGGTTTTATATAAATGGTAAAAAAGTGGAACAAAAAACTTTAACAACTCCACCTATTATCAATACAATTGATAGAGTGTATAAATACGATTTAGATTTTTTAGTAATGGAAGTATCTTCTCATGCAATTATTCAAAATAGAATAGATGGGATTAAGTTTGATTTAAAAATATTTACTAATATTACTCAGGATCATTTGGATTATCATAAGAGTTTTGATGAGTATAAAAAAGCAAAAGAGTTATTTTTTAAAGATGATAGTTTAAAAATAATTAACAAAAAATATAATTTAAATATAAACCTTAAAAATAGTTGTTTTTATCCATTAAATAAAAGATTTGAGACAAAATTAAAAGGTGATTTTAATCAAGAAAATTTTCAAGCAGCTATTTTAGGAGTATCAAAACTTTTAAATAGAAATATAGATGAAATAGCAAAAATAGCAAAAGATTTTAGCGGAGTTGCTGGTAGAATGGAAGAAGTAGCTAATAAAGTTATTATCGATTTTGCACATACTCCAGATGGAATGCAAAAAGTTCTAAGTTCTATAAAAGGGGATAAAATAGTAGTCTTTGGAGCTGGAGGTAATAGAGATAAAACAAAAAGAAAACTGATGGGAGAGGTAGCAGATAAATACGCTAAATATATAATTCTTACAAATGATAATCCAAGATGTGAAGATGAAATAGAGATAATTAAAGGGATAAAAGAGGGGATCAAACAAACTCCTTATGAAGTGATTTTAGATAGAAAAGAAGCTATCAAAAGAGCATTGAAGCTGCAAAAAGATGAATATGTTTTGTTACTTGGAAAGGGAGATGAAGAGTATATTGAATTATGTGATAAAAAAATCCCTTTTAGTGATAAAAATACAGTTAATGAAATAAATTCATACTAAACATAGGTAATAATAAAGCTGTTACAATAAATCCTATAATTGAACCAATAATTACAATTAGCAATGGTTCTAAGATAGATAAAAATATATTTATTCTATTTTCATTTTCTTCAAAATATATTTCACTTAGATTTTTCATAATATTACTAACTTCACTTGTTTCTTCTGCTAATGATAAAGCTTGAATAAAAGATTTATCCCAAAAGCCTGCTTTAGCTAAAGATAGTGAAAATTTTTTTCCTTCTATTACATCTTTTAGAGCTTTATCAAAAATATTTTTAATTTTTTGATTTTGTATAGTTTTGTTGGATAAGTTTATAGCTGATACAAAATTAATTCCAGAACTTGTAAGTGTGTATGTAAGGTATGTAAAACGGCTGAGTTCTTTTGCTTCTATAATTTGTGAAATTAAAGGAATTTTTAATAGAAAGGAATCTATAAGAAATTTAAATTTAATAGATTTTTTATAACTTAGATGTATAGATATGATTATAAATAGTGTTGAGATGATTAAAATTATATAATTATTTTGTAAAAATGTGGCTAAATTTATAGTTATTTTAGTAATCGTTGGGAGAGTTTGATGTAAGTTTGAAAATACTTTTACAATTTTAGGCACTACAGTTGTAAGCATAAAAGAAACCATAAATATTGCCATTATTACGATAAACATTGGGTATATTAAAGCTTGTATAGATTTAGATTCTATTTGATGTTGAGCTTTTAAGAATTTAGCTATCTCTAACATTACAATATCTAATTTGGAGCTTTTTTCTCCTACTTGAATGGCTGATATTATAAAACTTGGTAGTTTTAATATATTTTGAGATTGTAACGCTTTACTTAAACTTTGCCCTTCTTCAATCTCTTTGTGTAAATATACAAGAAATTTTTCTATTTTTGGATCAGATTGTTGGTTTTTTGTAAGTTGTAAAGCATTTGAAATTGTAATACCACTTTTTAGATATAATCCTAAAGTGGTTAAAAGTTTAGCAAGAGATAATTTTGTTATTTTTTTTGAAAATGAAAAATTGAATTTTTTAATAGGTTTAATCTCTATAATAATAAAATTTTTTAATTTTTGTTTTGCATTATAGATATCATCAGCTTCTATTGTAGCACTAATTTTTTTACCATTTTTATCATAAGCTTTATATTTAAATACCATTTAATCCCTTAGTCCTACTCTAATTGCTTCATTTATAGATGTTTCGTGATTTTTTAACATAGTAATTAAATTTTCTTTTAATGTAGTCATCCCTTTTTTTATCATAGCTTGTTTTAATTCTATATCGTTACTTTTTTTTGCTATTAAAGCTTTTATTTCATCATCCATTATAAAAAGTTCACCTATAGCTTTTCTTTTGTTGTATCCAGTAAAATTACATTTTTTGCACCCTTTTGCTTTTGAGATAGGAGTGGATATTCCATATTCACTATAATCGTTATAATCTATCTCTTTGCAGTCACATAAGATTCTCACTAATCTTTGTGATAAAATACCAATAATTGATGATGATAATAAAAAAGGTTCAATCCCCATATCCATAAGTCTTGATATTGTAGCGGCTGCATTATTAGTATGTAGAGTTGATAACATAAGATGACCAGTTAAGGCAGCTTGAATTGCTGTAGATGCTGTTTCTTTGTCTCTAATTTCACCAACCATTATAACATCTGGGTCTTGTCTTAGGACACTTTTTAGGGCATTTGCAAAAGTTAAATTTATTTTAGGATTGATTTGGATTTGATTTATATTATTATTTTTATATTCAACTGGATCTTCAATAGTGATAATATTTTTTTCTGGAGTTGATATAATTTGTAAAAAAGCATGAAGAGTAGTAGATTTTCCACTTCCTGTAGGACCTGTTACTAAAATCATTCCATATGAATGTTCAAGTAAACTTCTAAACCCTTTAATAATTTCTTGATTAAATCCAAGAGCTTCTAAAGAAGGGATTTTATTACTTTCCATAAGTAACCTCATCACAACTTTTTCACCAAAATATGTAGGGATTATACTTACTCTAATATCTATATTTTTATCTATAACTTTGATTTGACATCTACCATCTTGAGGCATTCTTTTTTCAGAGATATCAAGATTAGAAATAACTTTAATTCTATTTATAACTAAGTTTATAATATTTTTATCAATAGTTGCTTGAGTAACTAAAACACCATCTATTCTAAATCTTATTAGTCCAAAATTTTCGTGAGTTTCTATGTGAACATCACTTGCATTTTTTTGGATAGCTTGATAAAAAAGGGAGTTTACAAATTTGATAATAGGAGCTGAGTTTTCTTCTAAAATATCAAGTCCATTTTTTAAAAATTGATCTAAGCTTAAATCTTCAATAATTTCATCTTCAATAGATGTGTTTTGAAGTTCATTTTGAGTTTTTAATTCTAATAGTTTTTGATTTAATCTATTAAAACTATCTTTATCTGTAATAACAATTTCATAAGGTAGAGATAATTTATTATATAAATTTAGAGCATCAATTAAATTTTCTTTTATTACAACAAATATATTTTTATTTTCAAATTTTGCAGGTAAAAGGGAATATTTAATACACTCTTCTAAATTTTCTATTTTTAATGGTTGAAAATTTGTATCTATTATAGTTTTCATTTTTTCTCTTTTATTAGATTTTGAACAAATCTTGTTTTTATATTATTTAATTGAGCTAACACTTCTCTTAATTTATCTAAGTCAGAAGTTTTTTTGATTATATAAGGTGTTAATACAATTACAAGAGTTGTTTTATCTACTGATAAGTTTTTATGTCTAAATAAACCACCAATTAAAGGAATATCTCCTAAAAATGGAACTTTTGAAATAGTTAAATCTTTGTTGTTTCTAATTAAACCACCAATAATAATACTTTGCCCATTTTGCACTATAGTAGTAGTGTCAATATCTCTTTTTGTAGTAGTAGGAAGTCCTACTTGACTGCCTGGTAAAATATCTTCTATGATAGCTTTTACATGAAGAGAAACTTTATTATCACTATCTATTCTTGGTCTTACTCTTAGTGTAAGCCCTATATCTTCTCTTGAATAAGTGTTTTTAGTTAAATCTGTAGTATTTGCTCCTACAGTAGATTGAGTAATTACAGATTCAGTTTTTCCTACATATATACTTGATTCTGTATTATTGATACATAAAATTGATGGTTCACTTAATTTTTTTGCAGCACCTTGTAATTCTAATAAATCTAAAGTTGCTCCTAAAGCAAGCCCTTTTGTTAAAGTAGGAATACTTAAACCTAAAGTGGAAGTATTTATAGCTATAGCTGGCCCTCCAAGATTTGCACTCATAGAATATAATCCACTACTATTTGCAACACCACCTACAATTCCATATTTAATACCTATTTGAGAAGCTTTTTTATTGCTAATTTCTAAGATTCTAACTTTTACATATACTTGCTCTTTAGGCACATCTAAAGCATCTATAATAGTTGCAATAGTATCTATTTGTAATTGATTTCCAACTACAATAATTGAGTTAGTTTCAGTATCTGCAGTTAGAGATGGCGGATTGTTTTTGAATTTATGTTTTACTATATTATTTAATAAAGTTTGTAAATTTTTTACATCACTATTTTTTATAGTAAATATTTTAGTTATTTGGGATACAGGCTTTGGGGAGATATCTAAATTTTTGATAATAGGGACTAATCTATTTATCATCTCTTTAGAAGCAACTATAATTATTGAATTAGAATCATCATTTTCGATTAGTTTGTATTTAAATAATTTTTTGTTAAATAAATTTTCAGCTATATCTTTTACTTTAGGGAATATAGTTTTTACATTTCCTTTGTAAAGTTTGACAAATTTTACTTTATTTTGTTTTTCTTTATCTATTTTTGTTAGAATAGTTTTTATAATTTTTAAATTTCTTGGAAAATCTGTAATAATTAGTAGATTTTTTTCTTTATTTACTACAATTTTCCCATATTTACTCGCTAAATAGTTGATTTGTAAATAAGCATCTTTTGCTGATATATTTTTTAGATATATAATATCAGTTTGTATTTCTGCAGAGTTGTTTTTTAGAGAAGGAGCTTCTCTTAATGCTTCAGAACTCCTTACAACTACAGAAAATTCCCCTTTATCAATAATAGTATAACCTTTACTTTTTAGAATATTTAAAAGGATAGAAAATATCTCTTTTTCTTGTATAGGTTTAACTGAAATAAAGTTAACTTTTCCATGTATCTCTTTTGTGATTAAGATATTTTTGTGAGTAATTTTACTTACCATTTTTATAAAAGTTGTTATATCTATATTATTAAAATTCAGATGAATTTCATTTGCTGATAAAAAAGTAAATAATAATAGTAATATTTTAAGAAATTTCATAATTTAGTTCCTTTATTTGGTTATCTCTTTTGATTTTAATATGTAAAGTTTTTATATTTTCTATTTGGTTATATATTTCCCAAATATTTTTAGTAACTTTTATATTATTTATCTCTAAAATAATATCCCCTTTTTGAAGTTCAAGTTTATCAAAAATAGAGCCTTTTTTTATAAAAGTTATTTTATAACCATTAGATACATTTCTAATAGATATATTTTCTAATAATCTATCTGGATTTTGAATAAACTGTTTAATAAGTTTTTTTGATATTGTTGGTGTTTGATATTGTTTAGGTTTGTTTAGGTCTATTTTAAATTGTTTGTTGTTTTTTTCAAAAATAGCACTATTGTTTAAAACTTTAATTAGTTTATATCCTTTATATGATTGATTTAAATCTAAGAAAATCTCTTTTTTATCGTAAATTATTACAAAACTTTGATTTTGATTTTCAAAAATAGCTTTTAGTTTTATATTATTTAAAGTTTCTATTTTAGGTTTATGGTATGTTTTTAGGAAAATATTTTCTAAATGGATATTGTAGAAGTTAGTTTCTTTTTGTATATTTATATAATAAGTTGGTAATTTTTCTAAAAAGAATATATTGATTATACCCCATATAAAAATAGTTAGACTAAATGTAAATATTGATAAAATAGATAACTTAAAAAATTTTTTCATAAAAGAACCCTTTTTTATCTTTGTGTAAAAAAGATTTTATTTTGTTTTGTTTTATATTTGATATATAGATTTTTAAAAATCTTTTTTTTAAATTTATTATCCCTTTAAATTTACCAATATTACTTGTTGCTAATACTTCTATAATAACTGGATTAAATATAGTATGTGTAAGAGTGATTTTAGAAAAATGTATATTTTTAATAGATATATCTGATAAATTTATTTTGTTAAAAACTATTAATGGGATTATCTCCCCTTTTTTTATAAAAGCTATTTTTTTGTTTTTTTGAAATATAGTTAAATTATATAAATATAGATTAGTTATTGATGTTGATGTTGTTGTATTTATATAAATATTTTGTTTTGATATTTTTTTTTCAAGTGTAAAAAAAAGATTTTCTACAGGCATAAAAATAATTATCCCTATAAAAAAAGAGATAATTATTACTAAGAATTTCATTTTAAAACCTCCACATAAATAGAGTTTGGAGTTATTTTGAATTTATCTATATTTAGATTTGAATTAAAAATAATTTTTGAAGCTTTTTTAAATTTATAAGCTGATAAGTTTTTACATTCTATTATGATTTTTTCGTCTTTTGTAATATTACACATATTGAGGTTATGTAATATTTTTAGATTATTATAAGTTTTTTTTAGATAGTTTATCTCTTTTATTTTTTGTAATAGTTGTTGATGATATTGATAATTTTGAATAGCTTCTTTTTTTGTATCTATATATGTTTTAAATAAGAATATTAAAATTGTTAATCCTAAAATAATTATTAAAATAAATCTGTTTTTATTCATATAACAACTCCGCTGTATAAATAGAATTTTTAATTGAATAATTTTTTATTTTAAACCTTGTTTTAAAATAGCTATTTAAATTTTGATTTGTTTTAATTTTTACAATAAAACTATTTTTTGTTTTTTCTAAATATATAAATTTTTCACTATTTTTTAAGGGAGTTTGGTTGATAAAATAGAGATCTTTTTTTAATTTGTCAGTTTTGATTTTTATTTTTTTTAAGTTTGTTAGAATAGAGTCTAATTGTATTTTTGTAAGTGGTAAATTGTATTGTTTTAAATCATTAAAATTTATAGGTTTTTTATATATATAAATTAAAGAACTTAATATACTAAAAATTAATAAAAAAGAGATAGATAATAGATAAATAGAACTATTATCTAACTTAATAGTATCAAATAGGTCTATTTTATATTTTGATAATTGTAAATTTTTTAATATATCATTTATATGTGGAGCATTTGGAGTATTATTAGGAAAACAGAATAAAATATCTTCTATTTTTTTTAGTTGATAGTTATTATCTAAATTGATTGTATCATATTGATAAAGTTCACTTTGAGCTATTCTAATAGAATTGATATACTTTTTATCTATTTTTAAATCTATATTTTTATCTATAGCTACTACAAAAAATTGATTTTCTATTTTTATAGCATCAAATATATAATCTCCTTCTAAATCAAAATAGTTTTGGGCAATTTTTTTGGCTTCTTTTATAGATTTAAGAGGAATATCTATCTTTTTTATCCAGTAAAATTGTGGAGATAAAATAATATTTACACTTTCATTGATAGTATCATTAAAAAATTTAGTATATAAAATGTTTTTCAATATAACTACTCCCACTTTTTGTATCATAAATCAAGTCTATTTTGTTGTTATCATATTCTATTTTTATATCTAATAGATATGTTGAGTTTTTATCAAAAGGTTTTAAATCAAAAGCTTTTGAATTTTTATTTTGAATTAAATTTTTACAAGAAATTATATCATTTTGAAATTTAACACCTATAAATTGAGCTAACTCTATAGTGATTAAATTACAATCTAAACTATACCTTTTTTTTTCACCAAAAAAAATATATTTATTCCAATCTATTTTGTAAATATTTGTATCATTTGTTAAAAAATTATAATAATCTAAGATTTTTTTAAAATGATTATAATTATAGATCTGATTATTTTGGAAATTTTGATCTTCTTTTATAATTTCACTATGATTGCTTCTTGAAATAGTATCAGAATCTATAGTATCTAACAACAAATTTTTGAATAAAATAGGGTCTTTGACTTGATAAAAATTTAATATATTATCTAACATATCGTCTATATAAAGATTTATTTTGTTATTTATGAGATATTGGTTTATATTTACTCTATTTTGTAGAGGAGAGATGGTAACTTTTAGGGAATTGTTATCTAATTTTATATGATATTCATTAAAAATTTTATAAATATCTTTTGTTTTTAGATAGTTTTTTAATATTTTTTTGATATTTCTGATGTATAGAGCATCTTGGGTTATATATTTATATGAGTTTTTAGAGTATTTATCATAAATATTGAATAATGCTGTCGATATTGAAATTAATACAATAATGAATCCTAAAACGACTAATAGTGCAATTGCTTTTTTCATTTTTTTGTATAATTATAACAAAAAAGGTTTATTTAATGAAAAAAAGTTTTACTTTAATAGAAATTATGATAGTTATTATTATATTGGGACTTTTAGCAAGTATGGTAGTTCCAAATTTAATATCTCAAAGCACTCAAGCCAAACAAAAACTTGTATGTGTTCAAATAAAAACAATCAAAGATGCATTAAAAACATTTAAATTACAAGAAGGAAGATACCCTACTACTCAAGAAGGACTTATGGCATTGATTAAAAATCCAGATCCAGATAAATATAAAAATTATCCAAAAGGGGGATTTTTAGATTCTAAAAAATTACCAAAAGATAGTTGGGGAAATAATTTTATTTATATTAACAATGAAGGTGAGATAGATATTATCTCTTTAGGTGCTGATGGCAAAGAGGGTGGAGAAGGTGAAAATCAGGATATTAGATTATATCAATGCGAATAAAATCTTTTACTTTAATTGAATTAATTGTTGTTATTGTTATATTAAGTATAGTAAGTTTACTTATTTTACCTAAAAATATCATTTCAACTAAAATAACTCCAGATAAACTTAGAGATATTTTATCTCCTAATGGGGTTTTTTATTTAATTGATAAAAACGAATCTATTTTACTTACAAATCCTATAGTGTATGATAAAGATTTAAATATTATCACTTTTAAAAAATATAAAAATAAAGATGTATTATTTAAATATGAGGTAAGAGATAATATAGGGGATAGTTATATTCTAAAATGTGATGAAGGGATTTATATTTTTAAACCATTTTATATCAAAGAAGTGAATTCTCTACAAGAAGCACAAAAGATTTTAAATCAATATTTACCGAAAGAGGGAAGTTATTATAAATGAAAAAAGGGTTTACTTTAATAGAGGTTATGGTTTGTGTAGTAATTGTTGTTATTGTAAGTTTTTCTCTTTTGTCTTTAAGTAGTAATTCAAAATATTTATTTAATCTAATTTCTAATCAAAACGATTTTTCTTTAAAAACTTCAATTATTGCGATTGAACAAAAAAGTGGAAATTTATATGAGAATCTAATAGAGTTTAATATTACAAATGATGAGGTTATTAAAAGTTTAAAAAAATATAAATATCAATTTAAAAAAACAAAAGATATTAAAGTGTATAAAAATATGAAATTTACACAAGAGATAGATAGATTAGAAATTTATAATAAAGAGAATCAAATTAAATTTTATGAAGTGAAAATAAAATGAAAAAAAGTTTTACATTAATTGAAATAATGGTGTCAATTGTTATTTTTTCTTTACTTGTATTATTGATGTCAAAAGTTTTAGTTACTCTTAATATTTCTTTGAAAAGTTTAGAAAATATGTATAAAGAAAAGAGTTTAGAGGATTATTTTATCAAAACAATATATAGAGATATATTAGAAAAAAGATTTATCAAAATAGATAATAATAATAAAAACTATTCAATTATATATATTCAAACAACTAATTCTTTATATAAAATCCCAGCCCCATATGTGGTTTGGTATGTAAGTAAAAAAAATAATTCTATAATAAGGTTAGAATCTTCTCAAAAAATTATATTACCAACTTCTAAAGGGTATGTGGATAAATTTTTGGATAATGTAAAAATTTTTAAAATTTATCAAAAAAATGGAAAGTTTTTAGTATTTCTTAAAGCTAATAAAGAGATATTTTTTGAATTTTAATATATTTGATTTTTTATTTTGTTACAATTTTGTTTTAATAAAAAAAAGGAGTTGAAAATATGAATAAACTATTAGGAATGTTGTTTTTATGTATTAGTTTATTTGGTGCACAAACATTTAGTATAGGTGATAATCAAAATAGGCCAGAAACTATAACACCTCATAAAAATGCTAAATTTTTACAAAGAGTTAGATTTTTAGATTATGGAGATAATATACCAAAACCAAAACATGACTCTACAACATTAATTTTAAACTTTAAAACTACAGACCCAGCAGAGATTCAAGCATTATTAAGTCAATTCCCTATTAAAAAATATAAAATTTTAAAACATTTTAAAAATATTGTTATTTGCCATTTTAAAGATGGAGTAGATATTGATCTTATTAAAAAAGAATTAGAAAAAACAGGGTTAATTAAAAACTCTTCTTATAATTATGAAGTAGCTCCAGAATCTTTGACAAATGACCCATTGATAGATAAACAATGGTATTTTGGAACTACGGGTGATAGTGAATATGAAGTTAATATATCTACAGCTTGGGATAAAACAAAAGGGAGTGATGATATTGTTGTCGCTGTATTAGATACAGGTATAGCATTACACCATGAAGATTTAGAAGATAATATTTGGATAAACGAAGATGAATTAAATGGTGAAGAGGGTGTAGATGATGATGATAATGGATATGTAGATGATATTTATGGATATGATTTTGCATACGATTTAGATGGGAATACAGCCCCTGTTCCAAATGCTATAGGTTCTCATGGGTCTATGGTTGCAGGATTTATTGGTGCTGTTGGAGATAATGGTATTGGAGTTACTGGAATTAATCAAAATATCAAAATTATGGCTTTAAAAGTTTATACTCCAAGTGGTTCAGGAAGTACTACATATATCTTTAGAGCTATTGATTATGTATTAGCTATGAAAGAAAAAGGGGTTAATATTGTTGCTGTAAATGCCTCTTTAGGATATTATGGGGGAGATCCAGATAATTCTCCATTTAAAGATATGATTGAAAAATTACAACAAGCAGGCATTTTATTTGTAGCTTCAGCAGGAAATGCAGGTTATGATAACGATTTAATCTATTATGATTATGGACATTTCCCAAGTAGTTTTAATGTAGATAGTATTTTAGCTGTAGCTTCTACAGGATATAAATCTAAAGATAGAGCTTCTTTTTCTTGTTATGGTAAAAGAACTGTTCAAGTAGGAACAGCAGGGTATTATATTAAAAGTACTAATCCTTTAATTGAAGGTAATGATACAAATGATGAAAACTTTACAGATGATTTTGAAGCTAATAATTTAGATAAATGGAGTGATATTTCTGGAGATTGGAATACTACAGATAGTGATTCACATATGGGAACTTATAGTTTAACAGATTCTCCAGATGGTGATTACGATGATTCAACTGATCCATATATTATTACTCAAGATATCAATTTAACTGACACAAATAATACTCCTTTAGCAGTAGATTTTTGTATGAAGAATGATTTAGCTTATGGAGATTATTTACAAGTATATTTTTATGATAAAAATAGTGACCAATATTATAAAATGTATTATTATGGTGATACAAGTGATGAGTGGAAGTGTGTAGGGGTTTTAATCCCTGAATATTATAAAACTGATAGTTTCAAAGTTAAATTTGTTCTTTATACAAATGGTGATGGAAATGTTGGTGATGGTGTGTTTATTGATGATGTAAAAGTTGGAACTTATGAAAATTCAAATTCTTATGAATCTGGTTCTGGAACATCATATGCTGCTCCTATTGTAGCTGGAGCTTATGCATTATATACTTCTGATTCAAATGAAGATATGTATACAAAAATATCTAAAATTATAGGAAACTCTATCCCTGTGGATTATACTACACATGGACTTTTAGATATAGGGTATGTATTTGATGGACCAGTTCCACCATTTATATTTAATGCAAGAGTAGTAAGAACTATTTATGATAATCCAATTGATGAATATGATGAAGTAAATGTAAGTGTTGTAAACCCTTCATCTTCACCAAAATTTTATATAGGTGGAGTAGAAGCTAAATATATAAAAATTGATGATAATAATTTTACTGTAAAAATACCAGCAGAAAATCCAAAAAATACACTTATTGTGCAAGCTGGAGATGTGAACTCTTCAAATACTTTATATTTATCAAAATGGGAATTAATTGCAAGAGCACCAAAAAAACACCTTTTAGGAACAAGAGCTTTTTATAATGGAAAAATTTATCTATTTGATGGTATTGATGGGGATAATTTTAATGATGTAATTGATATATATAATGTTGTAGATAATAGTTGGGATACAGGAAGTAGCGATGATAGTGTATCAACTTTATCTACAGGTAAAAAAGTTGGGGATAATTTTTATATTTTTGGTGGATTAGATTCTGATGGAAATTATCTTACAAAAGTAAAAATTTATGATTTTGTTAATGATAGCTGGAGTAGTGGAGCTGATTTACCTCAAAACTTTTATGCTGCTTCTTCTGCAGTCGTGGATAATAATGTTTATATTATTGGTGGTGCAGATGATAATGGAGAATTAAATACAACTTATAAATATGATGTAGTAAATGATTCATTTGAAGAGTTAGCTGATATGAATGTAGCAAGAGCTCAAGTGGCTACTTGTGTAT
>Ga0256843_1002340_pt1 | contig 13949 bp, 4 predicted proteins | sample AlvinellametaG_FD_191572 | JGI IMG/M metagenome (GOLD analysis project Ga0256843, IMG submission 191572) | Pompeii worm associated microbial communities from hydrothermal vent at the East Pacific Rise, Pacific Ocean - Alvinella | ecosystem: Host-associated > Annelida > Integument > Unclassified ... | reverse complement strand
CAGAACTTCTCTCATCTACCCTTGCAGTAGCGGAGAAACTGGGTATCGAGATCACCATTCTCGAAGAGGCAAGCTGTTGTGGAGCCAGCCACCTGCAGGACTTTGACGAGTTCCTCGCACACGTACTCAACGCACGTAACATCTGTTACGCAGAGAAGCTTGGTATGACAATGATCACCATCTGTAACACCTGTCAGCTCAACTCTGCCATGACAAAACATGCACTCGACACCAACCCTGAGCTCAAGGCACGTGTCAATGAGAAATTGGCAGAGGTCGGTCTTGAGTACAAAGGGACAAGTGAGGTCAAACACTTCCTCTACTGTCTGATTGACGAGTATGGACTCGACAACATTAAAGACAAGGTCAAAGTACCACTGAGCCAGTTCAACATTGCACCATTCTACGGATGTCACAACATCAGACCGTCCGAGCTTCACCATGATGCAAACGGCGGTGAGAACCCGTACAACCCAACTTCACTTGACCAGCTCATTGAAGCGCTTGAAGGGCACCCTGTAGACTACGACCATAAGAACAAATGTTGTGGTTTCCACGTTGAGCTTCAAGCAAACCATACGTCAGAAGTACTCGCAGGGAACGCAATGGTAGATGCCATCGACAACAATGCCGACCTCATGGTCACACCATGCCCTCTCTGTCACCTCAAGATGGATACCTATCAGGATGACATCGGTCACGTTATCGGTCGTGATGTAGAGCTTCCTGTACTCCATATGCCACAAATGGTCGCACTGGCACTTGGATGTACGGAAGAAGAGATCGGTCTGAACTTCCACGTTCAAAAAGCGACACACCTCTACCCTGCTGAAACAGCGTAACTTTAAGGAAACGGGACTTCAGTCCCGCTAAAGTAGCATATACTACTATTCCTATTTGACGGGACTAAAGTCCCGTTTCCTACCTCACTCCCCCCAAAATGCAACTTTTGTTACACCTCTATTTACCCTTCTTATGTAAACTATAAGCATAACAAATCAAAAGGAGTCAAATATGGCTGATAAAACAAAAGAGAAATTAGACGTGATCATTGAGATGAACAAACAAAAAGAGAACCTTGGAATGGTAACACTGCACCAGACAAGAGAGTTGCTTATGGATGCCGGAGCGATCCTGCTTGATGTACGTCCACCTGCAAAAGTAAGCGGTGAAAATGCACAGGAAGCGGGTATTGTCAATGCGTTCTATACACCATATCCTGAGTTTTCAAACTATCTTGACGAACTGCCGTCAGATCATACCAATCCAATCGTGGTTGCCTGTCTGAAGGGATGGTTCGCAAACCGTGTCATGGGATACCTTGAGATGATGGGATATGAGAATGTCTATGTACTTGATACCAGTATCGAAGACCTCATCGAAGTGCATCATGCACATGCAGACTAAAACCTCTCCCGCATTCCCCGGATACTCTCCGGGGTCTATACCTGCTATAATAGGCATATAAAACAAATATCTTTATATCACCTAACAAAAATACAATTTATTTACCGGAACCATGCCATGATCCGGAGAAACCATCCACATGCCATCTTCCACGACCTACAAGTTTTCCGTTTTCACGATGTATTGAGCCGCTCCAACCTCCTTTTCCTGCACTTCCGCCTCCACTGTGTATTTTGATTTTTCCGTTACTGTTAACATGTCCGCTCAAGTGTCCCTTGTCATCTCCCCAGTAAGAACCGCTGATCTTACCACTTTGTGTAATACGCATTTTAAAATGCCCGGATGATGACATATGGATCTTTGTACCCTTTATTGTTCCTGCACCGGACCAGCTTCCCCGGATCACACCCCCTACACTGTTATCTTCACCCAAGAGGGCTTTTTTCAATCCTTCCCACGCCTCATCACTGTTACGTTTCAATGCCTCATGCTTCTGCTCAGGTGTCATTTCACGGTATGGTACCTTTTGAGCAGTTTTTTCTTTTTGAGAGATCTGTGGTTTTTTCTTTTTGGGTCGAGCAGAGGTATCGGGGAGTCCTTCCTGTTTGATCTTTTCCAGTTTCGCTCTTAAACGTGCTCTGGCAGCTTCAGCTTCACTGTCATACTTTTTTGATCTCTCCAGCAATGCTTTTGCTTTTTTTTGCAATGCGGCCTTCTCTTCTTCTGCAAGTGCCGCTTCTTTCTCTTTTCTACCTTTTTCCTGATCCTGCTGATGTACATATTTGATCAAACGTCTCAATGATTCTTTATGCCCTTCCTTGTAGCGTTCTATTGCTGCTTTTACCTTTTCAGGAGGTATACCCTTTGCAATAAGTTTGGCCTCTACCACCTTATATTTTCTTTCAGCTTCACGATTTTTGTTATAAGTATCTACTGTTCTACTTAATATTTCTCGACTACTACTCTCAATCTCATGAAGATCTTTTCCCGTCTGTGAAACAAACTTTCCTGCACGTTTTCCATATTCATACAGTCCTTTACCTACTTCTCCTGCTCGTTCAAGCACAGTATCATCCGCTCCATCCATCTTAACATGCCTAGGTACACGCAAGGGAATCATTTTTCCTTCTTTTCTAAGCTCATGAACTTTGGTATACAATAAACTATTATTTCCTTTTCTCATCGCATCCATAATTTTATCAGTCTCTTCTTTTGAGACACCACTCTGCCTAAGATCTTTACCTGTTTTAAGAATATATAGATCATTTTCAGACTGCTGTGCACTGTCATGTGCCTGTTTCATTTCAGAAAAATCTTCATTCTTTTTTAATGTCTGTTCTGTAACAGAGATAGCACCTCCTGCAGCAAGATCAGCAATATTTTTTCCTGTTTCTTTCCATGATTTTTTCCCTTGAAGAGACTCCTTGACATCTTCAGCCGTATTAAAAATTACCGTTCCTGCACCTAGGTTCTCAATAATTTTTCCTCCCATTTTTTTGCCTTTTGCCATTAGCCCCTCTTCTGAAGCTGCGGCACCACCGGAAATCTTTCCTGAAACTTTCTCTTTAGGTACTTTCCCCCTGCTTTTTTCACCTTGAGCAAGAACCCCTTCTTCTGAGGAGAGTGCATCCACCGAACTTTTCCCGGTTACCTTCTCACTCGGTACTTTACCGGCTGGTTCTTTTACACTGCTGTTTTTCAACTCTGTCTCGATACGTGCGATCTTGTTTTTTAACTTTCTTACCTTTTTCTGGTTACCACTCTTCTGGGCACGGGCCAAATCTCTTTTTGCCTGTCGAAGCTTGGTTTTCTGGGGTGATGTTTTCATCTTCTGACCCGATTCAACCAGGGAAGAACCTTTTTGGATAATACTCTCCATCGTTTCTCCATGCCGCCCCAGCTTGGCAAGGTCGACATCTGCATCAGCAGGAGTGTAGATGCGTCCCAGCTTTTTATCGAACTTTCCTATCTTTTCAAGTATCTTCGTACCTTTTTTTACATTTTCCGGTATCTCACCACCCATCCTTTGGACACGTGGCTTAATATGCTTTTCATACTGTTTGGTATACTGTCTTGCCTGTTCATGACGGTGAGCCTCACTTTTTGACATCTGCCCTTTTGATGCATATTCTGCGGCACTCTCTCCTTCCAAATGAGATTTGTGTTCAATGGTTTTTGAAAGTCTCTCAGGATCTTTTACCTGGTACTCTTTGGGATTCTCAATATATTTTTTCCCTCCTTCGTATGCTTCTGCATTATGACTGCTGGTAACTTCAACATTATGCCTCTCCGAAAAGTGTTTCGGACTTTCGTTCGGGTAAGCCTTTTTACCTCCTGCAGCCTCATAGTAGGATTCATGTACAATATGTTTCACCTCACGAAAATTGACCTCTTTCCCTTTGACTTTTACGGTTACATCCCAATCATGCCCTGCTTTTACGGTCTCTGAGGGGTTGGTGAATGTCTCAATCTCTACATCTGCAGGATTGACATGATACTTTTCAGCTACACGTTGTTTGATGCCTTCAAGTGTCTTGTCATGTATTGCCTGAGTTGTATTTACAAATTTCTTCTTGACGAACACATTCTCCTTGTTCAGCTCTTTAACAGCCAGTGGATCCTCCTGTATGGCAAGTGTCGCCCGTTTTATTTTTACCGGATCTCTGCTCACCAACGCTTTTTTAAATGCTTTGACTTTCTTTTTGGCTGTTTCAATACCATTCAGATACGATTCAACCTTATTGGCATCAATACTCTTTGCTTCCATTAAAGTTGATCCAAAAGTTGCCATATATGCAACCATCAACAGGATAGTGCCTATTCTTTTCATCACCTCATCCTTTCTATTTTTTAAACTTTTTCAATTGTTTGCAGGCAAAGCTGTCTCCATACCGACATCCTAGATCATAATAATATCGTGCTTTCTGACGTTTAGGTGGATTTTCATGCAGATAGCTTATCCCCACATAGGTACATGAATCCGCATTTTTAAGCTTGCATGCTCTTTTCATAAACAATATCTCTTTAGGTGTCCCCAAATAGGCACTTGCTGCAGTTACACACCCCAACACATCATCTTTTTGCAGACAAGACTTGACTGCTTTTGCAGTATCTTCAGGCGGAGCATTTTGATCAAGGATTTTTACATACCGGTCACATGCCTCCGCATCTCCTTCGGCACACCCTTTTAAAAACATCTCTTCTTGATCATGCAGATCGGTCACAACTTTTTGACACATACGATAACTTCCAAGATCACATGCTTTCCGATAGTAGTGTTGTGCAGTTACAGAGTCTTTCTTTACTGGCCAGTTACCTATCCCCTCAAAATACGATGCAACAAAACCACAGGATACCGCACCATCTACTGCAATATCATATGAATATTTTTTTTCTTCATTGATGTTTTTACACTCTTTTTTCAACTGCTTGAATGCTTTTGAAAAATAGTATTTCCATTTTTTGGTACTTGCTTTTACACCCATGCCTTTCCTGTATGCAAAGGCAAGAAAGTGACATCCTGATCCTATATGATGCATACATGCTTCATTGGCATACCTGATCGCTTTTTTGTACTGTTTTCGAGGAGGCATACTTTCAAGAAAAGCCAACCTTGCACACGCATGATACTCACCACTTTCACACGAAAGTTCAAAAAAGGACTTTGCCAGTTCCTCTGATTTTTTTTGGAGCACAGAAGCTTCTAACATCCGGGACTCCTCCCAGTAAAACAGTCCTGTACGGTAACACCCGCCCATATCACCCTCTTCACATGCCGCTTTGAATTGCTCCAGTTCCGATTCCGTCACATAGGATCTGACCGATGCCTGTAACACTGTACCTGAGACATAAAAAAATAACAGTGCGTAGAATATATGTTTCATCTCTTCCCTTCTTCATTAATCAGTTTGCATTTAAACTTCAACACCTTGTTCTGAAGGGATGACATTGAATAGTCAATATTCCCTGACACATCTTCACAGTCAAGCAGGTTATCAGATGCTGCTTTGCGTGCAGAAAGCACCATCACTGTTACAACATACCGTTTCTCTTTTTGAAAGTGATAGTTCTCATCACTCAGGGAAACACCGTAGAACGTGATACTTTCTCCGGGGGAGACCACTTTGGTTTCATATGCCACTGCCTCCTTTTCCATATATGTTTTACCATATTGGTCAATAATGGCATCAACCTCAACCATCTCACCTGTCTCTTTCAATTTTTTTAATGCCTGTGCTGTATAGTCTATATTGACGGAAAAAGTCAGTTTTTTAAAAGGATCCGTGTTTTCCAGAACTTCTTCATCGTGAGACAGACCTTTAAGCAGATGCTGCATTCCTGGTGATAGATCTTCTGATTCCTGATCTGTCGTAAAGAGCATGATCATATGGAGTGCCCCGTTGAAATAGGGATATATAATAAACACTTTCATTTTGTTCTTATAGTTTCCAACAAACATTTCTGAAATATTTTGTGCAAAAACAGTCTTGGTACTCTCTGTTTGTTTCTTAAGACTTTTAAAGTGTGGGGAAGATCGTAGTACCCTAAAACTCCGATCAAGTATTACCTCTGTCTGTTTCGCATCTGTGATCGCAATATTGGGTATAAAGACCATGATCTCTTTTGGATTTGCCATACTGCTCTGCAAAACAAGATGTCTCTCATCACTTTGCGACATTTTACGCCATTCGCCATCTTTATTCTCCACAAGAATATTGTGCCATACGATCTGGTCCGAATGGAACGAGGATGCGTTCTTTTGAACTCCAGTCTCACGGGAGTATACAGGCTGCACTTCCTCTTCTTGCATAGGAGGTCTGAGCACCAAAGGGGTATGCCCGGATGTAGTATCGGTTGCAAACGTATTCTCTTCTGTTACACGGATCGTGTTCAACAAAGGGGCAATGTCATGCTTAAGGATGGACTGCAATGCCTCTCTTTTAACACCATAGAGCAACTCACCTGAAACAGATACATACAGATACATAGGGAAAAAATTTCCGTCAGGATCATCAGGATCAGAAAAATAGACTTCATCCTCAAATGCAAGATAAACACTGCCCGCCTGTCCATGATTGATATTCAGATAGTAGACTGTTACAGGATGCCCCTGTATCTGACCTTTGCCAATAACCATTTTTTTTACACTGTCAGAAGAGTGATCCCGAAATACATCTTCAACCTCTTTTTTAGGTGTGACTTCTATGCTGAGATATGCTTTTTTTGAAGCTTCCGGTAAGACCCCCTCATAGTTTGCATAGCCGATCTGATTCATTTTGTGAACATTTTGATATCCTCTTGCTTTCCAGTCACTTCCGATCTGCATGGAAAGTCCAAAGTGGGATATTGTCTGTGTTCCCAATGTACTGTTTGCATTGACAGGTGTTCCCGGTGTATCACTTTCATGGTAGGCAGGAAGAGAATAGTTGTCAAATACATACAGGATATCATCAAATTTCAGATCACGCCACCCTTTCGTTGCACTTGGCATTAAAAATACTTTTTCTGAACGGGGAGAGGTTGTAAGAGAGTCCCAGTTTCCATTTTGACGTTGATACATCACAAACATTTTACATTTGCGCACCTTCTTTTCCGAACATGAAGGGGGTTGCATTGAGACGATCACTTCTTTTACCCCATCTCCATTCAAATCGACATATCCCGCTTTAAAGACGGTACGATCCGACGCACCGTACCATCCCTTGATCTTGGAAAGCACACCGCCTGCTGTTCCCACCTTCATCTCTTTGAGTTCCAGTTGAAACGGTTCACCCCTCTCTTCTGCATTCAATACCGCGGTTACAATAAGAACCGGTATCATGAATAATCCAATTAAATATCGCATATTTTACCTCCATCTACACATACTATTACTATTCTACCCTCTTTTTTTCTACAATAGAAGCCCATCACTATTTTCCTTTTTCACCTATCTCCAACATCGCGCCCTGTCCGCTTGCTTTGGATTTGATATAGGCAGCGTCCGTTCCTGCTGCTTTTAGAATAAACGTTAAACTTCCGTTTCCAGACCCGATTTGTTGCACATCCAAAGGTATACTTACCGTTTCAGCACGTGAAACTGCCCCGACTCTGCCGACAACCCTGCCTTGATGATACACCACTATTCCATGTCGGGAAGAAGCAGAAGGCACAGTACCAATATGCAGTTTTAAAGCAATAGAGTGATTCTTCAGGTTATATAATAAAGGAGATTTGAATACCAGTTTGACCCACCCTTTTGACTGGTCACCGTCTATTACATAATCATTGGCATTTGCCTCATCATCTGCTTCCGTATTGGGAGGGAATATGTTTTTGTTATAACTCACAACAATGTGCCGTTTTTCACTTTTCTCTTTTGTTGAATGTTTTTCCACAGTATCTATCCTGACAATACCATCAATACCTTCTGTATCGAGAGTTTTAACCGGTGCAAGTGTCTTATGAGCCTTCTTTGTATATATCCGAATATCAGTAGCATCGAACCATCCATGCCCGTAAAATTCCAGCCTGAACGCTTTTGCCTCGATCACCGGAGAGAGTATTTTTCTATAAGTGGGAATAGAGTTTCCTATGGCACCTCCCGAAAGTTTCGTACGGTTGATATTGGTATCATGCAATTCATCTATGATGATCCACTTTCCATTTGTTTTTTGAAGTTTCAGAACAAGCCTGAAACCATCTGTCGTAATATCGGTACTGGCTCTTCCAATATAAACCCCTCTTACCAGCTGTGGTGAAGCAAAGTCTTTTTCAAGCCAGTCACTTCCGCCACTGGCACCGGCCCAGTGTCCTCCTTCAAATACATCTCCTTTGCTGTTTGGTTTATACTGTGTACTTGTTTTTGTTTTCGGTTTCACGATATGACTTCTGTTGCTTCTGTTTTTTCCCTCAATGATGGTCTCAGTACTCTTTGAACTGCTTTTGGTATGAGCGAACATATCCACAGAATCGATCTTGACGATGCCGTCAATCCCTTCTGTATCCAGGATTTTTTCAGGGATATGGCTCTGCTGTTCCCGTTTCAACTGTTTGGCTTCTTCAGCCAGCTGTTTCTGATGTTCAGCTTCTTTTCTCTTCGAAATATTCAGTTTTTTGACCGCTTCCTGGTATGGCTTGTAGTTATGACTTATTGCGCCTGCCTGTTTCAAAACAGTATCTGCTTTTGCAAATTTTTTCTGCTCTGTCAGCCTGTCTGCTTTTACCAACATCCGGTCTATCGATCTTTTTTGATTCTGCATATGCACCAACGCTTTTTGGATACGTCCGCTTGATGAGAATATCTTTGCTGCTTTTTTAAATACCCGTATTGCTTTATCCAGCTCCCCTTTTTTCCAAAGTGCACGTCCCTCTTTGACTTTTTCAAGTCCTTTCTCTCTCTGTTGTACCACATGCTTCAACATATGTTGTATCTTTTTGTTCTCAGGGAATGCAGTACACCCTTTTTTCAAAACAGAGATCGCCTTGGACAACTCTCCCGATTTTTGGAGTATTTTGGCTTTGTTCAAAAGTGCCACTTGCTGTTTTTTCTTTTTTTCAGCCTCTTTTTTCGCACTTTTCAATTTTTCTGCAACTGCAATATATCGAGGGTAGTGCGTATTGATCTGTGCTGCTTTGTTCAGTTGGACTTCCGCCTCTTTCAGTTGCCCCTTTTCAATACCTGCTTCAGACTTCACCAGACGATCATCTATCGCTCTTTTCTGTTTCTGCATTGTCTGAAGCTTTTGTCCTGCCTGTTCATTTGAACGATCCAGACGAACCGATTTCTGCAGCACCTTTACCGCTTTTGCCAACTTCCCTTTTTCCCAAAGCGATTCACCCTCTCTCACTTTATCCATCGCTTTACTTTTCTGTTCCTGTACCGATTGCAAACGTTTTTTGAGCTCTCTGCTCTCAGGAAATGCTTTCATACCTTTTTTCAAAACAGACACAGCGTTATCCAACTCACCGTTGCTTTGAAGCTGACGGGACTTTTTCAAGAGTCTTTGCAGCTTTTGTTTCTGTCTCTCATGCAGTTGTTTCAGTACCTTTTTATATACACCATAGGTTGTACTGATACGGGCAGCAGCAGCAAGAATGCTTTCAGCCTTCTCCAGTTGACTTGATTTGATCAACTGTGATGCGTTTCTCAATTTCCGATCAAGTATCTCTTTCTGTTTTTTCATCTCAGTATAGATGTGAACAACCTTCGGATCCGAGCTTGCAAGTCTTTTTGCCTGAGTGGTTTTCAAGATGGCCAGTTTCAGCTGTCCCTCTTTCCACAGTTGACGTGCCTCACGAAGCAACTGTTTCGCCTTTTCCCTGTCTTGAACTTTCTGTTTGCCCTTCTCTATCTGTTTCTGCGAAACAGTAACGGAAAAAGAGCCGCTGCCTTTACCCAGTACATTGCCATTGTCATCTGTAATGGTCACAGTTGCAATACAGGTACCTACCTGACTGCGGTTCAACACAACTTCACTTCCGGACTCCCCTCCTGCAAAATGACTCTCCTCATTTAGCTTCCATACATAATGCAAAACGGTATCTTTGGGCACAGGTGTGATCATTGCCTTAAGGCGTACATTTTGAAATACTGCGATCTCCTGACCGACCTCCACCAGTCCTTTCCCCTCTTTCCAGACCATCGGTTTGGGTCCCAGAGGTCCCAGTACCTTTACATCCACTCTATAGGGTTTGGCACTGATCACCTGCTTGAGATCAGCGATCTGCTCTTCGGCATAAGGCACTGCCCAAACCAGTACCTCTATTGTAGAGGATCTGATATTTTTTGTTTTGAAACGATAACTTCGCCCTTGCTTTGCTTCACCCAGTTGCTGAATATTTTCTCCCATAGGCAACCATCTGAAGTTCAGATATTTATTCTGTATATCCGGACTTATAGTGATTTCCGCTGTATGTACTTCACCTACAAAGGCTGTAGAAGGTGATACCGTTAACGTCAGTTTTGGAGGTATCACTTTTGTTGTAACATGTTTGGTCTCCCCTGCCACACCATCTTCATCATGGACTTCTGCCCAGATCTCTACATTACCGATGTTCCCGAAGGTTACATTGACTTTTGGCTGCCTGCCGCTTGGCGGATCAAAAACAATCCCCTCTTGAGAGGATTGCCAGACATATTCATACGCTTCTGTTTTCTTTTCAGCCACCGGCCCGATATCTTCAGTATCTCCGGCTGTCGGAATCACTGCACTGGCTGTTGCACCTTCAATTTTGATTTGACAGTTTTCATCAAAAGGGTTTTTACATGGAGCAACAGAAACACAAAATGGACTGTCAGGATTTTTTTTACAGTCTACTCCTCCCGTAGTCGAAGAAACTGTTTTTGGCACTGCCTCACCAGGCAGAGAAACATCTATCGGTACAGTCGTTCCGTAATATACTGTATCACCAAGCCCCGCCAGTAAAGGTTCGACCATTTTCCTGACTTTAATATTTAAAGCATCAGATACACGCCTTCCTTCTGCATCCCGGGCAACAACCTCTATGGTATAGGTTCCGGGAATAGTTGCTGCAAAAACCGCCGTTGTCCCACTTGGAGAAATATTCTCCCCATGCCATGATACTTTTACAGGTGCTTTACCCCCTGTTACAGTCGCTTTTAGACGTACACTCTCTTTGGGCGAAATAAATAGTCTCAACTCACGTGATATATGGATAGCAAACGCTTTTTTCCTCTTATCAACACAGGGGCTCCTGTAATGCACTGATACATTCAGATTTTCCGGAATCTGGTATTTGTGTATGAACTGTTCAATATGCTCCAATACCTTAAAATCCCTTCCCTGATCATCATGCATTTTCCGTAGAACAAGAGGATGTTCCCGTTTTGCCTCCCTTACCCGCTTTCTTAGTGCTTTTGCCTCTTTTTCTGCCTCCGTCAGGCATTTATCCACATCTTTCTGTGTTCCTTTTTCCTCAACGATACGCTGTATAACCTCTTTTTTCAAATGCTCATATTCATTTCTGGACGCAGCCGACAATGCATCAAGATAACGTGGCACATCATTTTTGAACCAGTTCCATTTTTGCTGCATATCTTCATTCTGTTTCTTATCATCCAGAGTACTTTTTGATTTTTCAGACTCTACAACAATATGTTTTACTTTTTCTACAAAAGGTTGTTGCTTTTTCAACAGTTTTACCCCAATCGTTGCATTTCCATCTACAATAAATTTTGCTGTACTTTTATAGCTGCTTTCTAAACGAATATCCCCTTCACTGAACCATTTCCATGTATATTCATTAGGCATTTCACCTTTTACGATTTTTGCTTCAGCTACAAAACTGTCACCCTTCTTCAGTTTCGATTTCGACAAAACAATTGCAACTTCAGGTAAATCATGTAAACAGAATTTTAAATTGACTGCAGCCGTATTTTTAGCTTTTTCATAGTCTCTTTCCAGTTTTTTGATGCGATCTTGCTGCACCTTTAAAGCATCACTGTAAACATCTGTTCCCAGCCATTTCATATGTGTCCATACATATAAAGACTCCTGTGCATCCTCCAGCTTGTGAAGTGCCTTCAAAGTTGGCAAAGGAATTCCCATCATTTTGACATCTTCATTTTTTTGACTCTCTTTCAAGTGCTGCAGTGCTTTATCCCGGCTGGTTTCTGCTGCAGACCTTTTACCACTCCACTGTTCCAAAAGCAGTCTTCTGTCTTCAGCTTCCACTTTTCGAACAAGTATACCGCCTATATTCTGGAAAAGTTCAAGTTGACAGTGATCAGCACTATTGGGGTTGAAGTGATACTTCTGCTTCCCTGTGATTTCACGATATGCTTTCTCTGCATCCCGTCGGGCCGGAGCAATGGCCCTATTCATATACGTTGTCTTTAAATCAGCCATGCGTGGTGCATCTATTTCCAGATATCCACTGAGATTATGTGATGGCATTTTGATATGAACCATTGCAAACATATGTTTAATTTCTTTTAACTGTTTCTCTATAATGGAATATCCTTTATAATATCGCTCTGCCATCTGTACGTGACGCAGAGGAAGGCTTTCTATAACAAATGGTGAAATTGCGATACCTTTGACCATTCCCGTAAAACTGCTGAAGATGCTATTAACCCTATCAACCAATGGTACCCCTATCCTCTTTCCCAGTGCCTTAAGCTTTCTAAATACTTCAGAAGCTTCTCCCACATGGTGTTGCGCCTGATACTCCCTCTCTGCCTGTACTTTTAAATAGTTAATAGCATAAAGGCTCTGTTTATCTACAACTTTTTTATACTTTCTATAAATTGCCAGTGCAATATTACGATCGATGTTTTTACCATCACCTGCAAGTTTTATTGCCGCACGGATAAGTCCTTCTCCTCTCCTGCCAGGCTGTCTGATCGCCTCAGCTATATCTGCTTCAGGATACAGGTTATGCAGTGCATCTTCAAATGATTTGATTTGTTTATTACCATTGAGCAACCGTTTTCGTGTATAGTCCAATATAGAATCTCTGATCGTCATACCATCGTAGTCATATTTATATTTTTCATTAAAATGATCTACCAGAGAATAAAAGTCAATGGATAACTCATGACCATTTGCATCTTTGAGTTTAAGAAGCTTTCCATTATCTTTATCCCATACCCCGGATTTGACCCAAGACCAGATAAGCCTTCTGTCCCAATAGGCATCCCATACTATCCAACCTGCCTGCCCTGCTGCCATACCCAAGCCTGCAACCAATGCAGGTACTTGAGCACCGGGAACAACTCCCGCAACAGCAATAACCAAATAGGCAGCTGATTGTGCACCTTTACTATAACTCCCTTCAAATCCTGCTTCTATCCCCGTATTGATTGACATCATCAAATCACCGATAATCGGCATATTCGAAACAATTGCTTTTTGTAATTCTCTGGACTCTTCATCAGGAGAAAGATTTTTATCCATGATATTGTCAATATCGTGATAGGTCATGGCAATACCAATCAGACCATCAACTCCCAGTGCACCACGACCATCACCCAGTTCCAATGATGTATATGTATTATCAAGTGTTTTTAATGAAATCCGGGATGCAAGTCGTTTAGCTAAAGAACTTTTTACAGTATTTGGCATCAATTTTCTTATTTTTACCAAATTATCAGCAAGGTAGTCTCCCAAAACCATATTTAATACTTTCTTATCATTTGTTTTTTCCAAATTCTCAAGTAATTCAATCATTATTTGTTTCGTGTTTCCAGATATTTTGTCCAGTCCCAGAACATCCTGCATTTGATTAAATAATCTTTCCATTGATATATAAGATAAACTGGTCTGTTTCCGTCCTAATATATTAAACATTTTTTTACGAAGTTCAACTGCAGATCGCGGAAGCTTATCTATGTCACCACGTTTTAGGCTAACCATGGTTTTTAGATAATCATCTTTGGAGAGCATATCCATAAACAGTTTTTTCAAGAGTAATTCCGGGTCACTCTTCGATGATAACTTCCATGCGGCCTCCATATTATCAATAATATTATCACAGGCTTTAAAAACCCCGTTTTTCCCCTGAATGACCTCTATCTTGTCAATCGCACGGCGTATGGC
>Ga0256843_1002339_pt1 | contig 13956 bp, 14 predicted proteins | sample AlvinellametaG_FD_191572 | JGI IMG/M metagenome (GOLD analysis project Ga0256843, IMG submission 191572) | Pompeii worm associated microbial communities from hydrothermal vent at the East Pacific Rise, Pacific Ocean - Alvinella | ecosystem: Host-associated > Annelida > Integument > Unclassified ... | reverse complement strand
TAGAAAATGCAAAAAGAATTTTTAAAATACCTATTATTTATGTAGGTTTTATTGCTATTATTATAAATTCATTACATATAGATTTATCTCCTATCTCTCAAATGCTTCACATGGGTGCTTACTCTTCAATGGTAATACAATTAATTATATTTGGAATATATACAGCAAATATTAAAATAAATAAAATTCCTATCAAACTATCGGTTATTATGGTATTTGAAAAGTTTTTTTTAATCCCTATTATTGGATATTTTATACTTAGTTTTTTTAATATAGATGAAATAATGAAAAAAATAATTATTCTTGAAGTTAGTGTGCCCATTGCTGTAAATAATGTAAATCTTGCAGCACTATTTGATAATCAACCAGAAATTGTAGCATGGCTTATTATTCTAACAAGTATTTTATTTATACCCTACTTTGTCATTTTGTTTTAATTTTGGAATAACTTTTGCTCTACTTCCTTAAAAAACAAGGAAGTTTATATGAACGATACTATCCATTTAGATGCTATTGAAAAAAAAATGGCTATCACTTTTTTAATAATATTTTATTTTTTTGCTACTATAAATTTATTTGCTCAAAAAATTGGTGATATTTCTTCAATCATAGGTGTAAGAGATAACCAACTTATAGGTTATGGACTTGTGGTAGGTCTTAAAGGCACAGGTGATAGTAGTAGTGCTTTTACAAATCAAACATTAGCTAACTTACTTAAAAATGTAAATGTAAAGTTAGATCCAAAAGATATCAAATCAAAAAATGTAGCAGCCGTAGTAGTTACAGCTACACTTCCTGCATTTGCTAGACAAGGTGATAAAATAGATATTACTGTATCAAGTATAGGAGATGCTAAAAGTTTAGAAGGTGGAACATTACTTCTTACACCTTTAAAAGCTGTAAATGGAAAAATATATGCCTTAGCTCAAGGACATTTAACTATTGGTGGATTTAATGTAGGACAAAATAGAGGTGTTCAAGCACATTTTACTACTGCTGGAAAACTTTATGGTGGTGCTACAGTTGAGAGAGATATTATATATGATTTATATCATAAAACTACAGCCATACTATCTTTAAAACAAAGTAACTTTAATAATGCAATAGCTATTCAAAACTTAATCAATCAAACTTTTCATAAAAATGTTGCAGTAGCTCTAGATCCAAGAAGTATTCAGCTACATAAGCCCAAAAATATGAGTATGCCAGAGTTTTTAGCAAAAGTTCAAAATATTAATTATATAACTCCAGAACAAAATGTAGTAATAGTAGATGAAAGAACCGGAACGATTGTTGCTGGAAGTAATATAACAATAGATCCTATTGTAATTACACAAGGGGATATGATTATTAAAATAACAAAAAGAAGCACAATGACTGATTTAGCAACTATTTTTCAAAAATATCATGCTAAACCAAAAGATATCATAGCAATACTTGAAACATTAAAAAGTAGTGGTGCTTTAAAAGCTGATTTAAAAATAAACTAAGGAGTCTAATATGCAAGTAGATAATAGTGTAATCACATTAGGCCTATATAATAAAGTAGATATTTCTAAAACAGAAAATTTAAAAAAATTAAAACAATCTTGTGATAATTTTGAGAGTGAAATTTTAAATTTTTTTCTAAAAGAAGGTCTTAAACAAGATAATACATTATTTCCAAAAAGTGCAGGAGAAGACATCTATCACTCTATGCATACAGAACAACTTTCAAAAGAATTAGCAGGTGGATTTGGATATTCAAAACTTTTATTTGATTATTTAAAAAATAAAGTTTAAAAAAATTATTAAATGACGATATAGTAAATAAAAAAAAGGATTTTTTTATGATAAAAGGAATTGGAAATAATCCTTCATATATCTCTACTATGTCGTCAAAAGAAAAAGAAAATATAAAAACAGACAATGTGGAGAAAAGTAAGGTAGAAAAAATTAAAGAAGCTATAAATAATGGAACTTATAAAATAGATTTAGATACTACTGCAAATAAAATGGCAGAAGCTCTACTTTAATTCCTTCTTTTCTCCTCTTTTAATAAAAGGAGAACTTATGCTAAAACAAGCACTTACTTCAATAAATATAGTTTTAAATGAATTAATATCTATCACAACTCAAGATATAGAAGATATTAAACTTGCAAAACATGAAGCATTATTTCAAAGAAATGAACAAAAAGAAAAATTATTAAATAAATTCACAGATTTAAAATCACAAATTGATTCTATTTTAGTACAAAGAAGCCAAAGTGGAAAAAGTTTAGAAGAATTAATTTCTCCTCAAGAAGATATTTTATTAGATGAATTTAGAAACAATTTAAAAAATTTTTATAACATCCACAAAAAATTTTCAAAAATGGCTTTATTAGTTACAAATTTTTATAATAATCTTATCCATAAAATCTCTGGAAGTGAGCCAGATATTGGATATGAAATGAAACCTAATATAGATAATCATTCAAATATTTCTTTAAAGGCTTAATATGTCAGGATTATTTTCAACATTAAATACTGGATATTCAGGATTACAAGTAAATCAAGCTGCACTTGCTGTAACAAGTAATAATATTTCAAATGCAAGTGATAAAGATTATACTAGACAAAAAGCTCAAATTGTTACAAATGGTTCAATCCATTTACCTAATGGTGACATTGGTATGGGTGCTAAAGTTGAAACTGTAGTAAGAATTAAAAATGATTATCTTTATAGTAGATATGAATCAGCAAATAAAGACTTGAGTTATTATAGTACATTACAAGAAAATTTAAATGAAATAGCAAACTATTTTCCTGATGTAAAAGATGTAGGACTTAATAAAGATCTTCAAGATTATTATAATGCTTGGAGTGATTTTGCAAATAATCCAAATGATAATGCCTTAAAAGTAAACTTAGCAAGTAAAACCCAAATACTTACAAATACAATTAAAGATACAAGAAATAAAATAGATAATTTAAATAAATCTATAGATTCACAAATTGTTACTTATACCAATGAAGTAAATGATTTAGCAAAAAAAATAGCTGATTTAAATAAAGAAATAAATAAAGTAGAAGCAAATAATATAAGTCATGCAAATGATTTAAGAGATCAAAGAGATGCGGCAGAAAAAAGACTTGTAGAATTAACAGGTGCTACTGTATCAAAACAGGGTATTCAAAGTATGGGTGAAATTGATCCAAATATAGCTGATTATGAAGAAGATTATACTATAATATTAGGAGGTTATCCTATTGTAGATAATAATACTTTTCATCCATTACAAATAAATGAAGATCCTAAAAGCACTAATGCTTATCATAGTATATATTTCCAAAAACAAGATTACTCTACTGAAAATATAACTAAAGATATTCCAACTCAAAGTATTATAGGTGGATTACTTGAATTAAGAGGTGATGAATATAATGAAAAAGGTGAAATAACTAATGGTTATAGTGGAAAATATATAGAACAATTAGATGCTTTAAGTCAAACTCTAATACAAAAAACAAATTCATTGTATGCTTATTCAGCACAAGAAGAGCCAACAGGGGATGAGTTATTTGATCCTATATCTCTAACACAAAAACAAATAAATAATTATCCATTAAACTCACCTGTAGTAACACAATCACTTCATAATCCTGTAAGAGATGGTGACTTAACATTAAGTGCATATGATAATAGTGGAAATTTTGTAAAAGACATCAAAATATCAATTGATACTACTAAATCTTTACAAGATAATATAGATAACATTAATACTCAATTAAAAAACTCTGGCATAGATTATGAAGCAAAAATTGAAAATGGAAATATTAAATTTGTAAAATCTGATACAGATGGTGATGGTGCTTTAAATAACGGTGCTTTACTTGTAAAAGATGATGGTAGTTTATTATTTAATGCTTTAAATGATGTACAATATAAAAATATTTCAAAAGCAAACGACACTGATTTACCTTTACCTATTAAAGATGGTAATTTTGATATTGTAGTTTATAACTCAGATGGAGACGAATTAGCAAGAAGAACAATTATAGTTAATTCAGAGAGTAAAGACCCTATGTATTCTACAATGGATGGTATTTTAGCTCAAATTAATATGAGTGATATTGATGATAATGATGATAATGATAGTACAAATGATGTAGATGATTTTTATACTGCAGAATTTACAAATGGTGCTTTAAGTTTAAATAAAAAAACAGATGAAACTACTTATATTGGATTTGATAATGATACAGCAAATTTTGGTGGAGCTACAGGAATAAATAAATTTTTTAGTGGAACTGATAGTAGTAATATCCAACTAGATCAAAGATTTATAGATGATCCATCAAAAATAGAAGCATATAAGGCTCCAAGTGCAGGAAATAATGATGTGGCTAATGATATGGTTCAAATGCAATATGATCAACTAGATTTTACTACATCAAAAGGAACTACACAAAACACTATTTCTGGGTATTATAGATATATAGTAAGTGATGTTGCTAATGACTCTGAAACAATAAATAATAGTGTTGATAATCAAAAAGCATTATTTAATACAATTGAACAACAATACCAAAGCGAAAGTGGAGTAAATCTTGACGAAGAAATGACAAATTTAATGAAATATCAGAATGGATATCAAGCTGCTGCTAAAGTTATAACTACTATTTCTACGATGATGGATGCTTTAATGGGAATTAAAACTTAATTCCCATTTTTTAATGTAAAATTCACTAAATTTATGATAAAATAACCTTTAAAAACTTATATTTTTTAAAGGACTACAATGTTTAATGTTACACAAATTCAAAAAATGTTACCACATAGATACCCATTTTTATTAGTTGATAGGGTTACTGACCTTAAAGAAGGGGAAGAAATCACTGCTTATTTAAATATCTCAATAACAAATCCTGTATTTGAAGGACACTTTCCAGACCACCCAATATATCCTGGTGTTTTAATTATTGAGGGAATGGCCCAAGCTGGTGGAATTTTAGCATTTCAATCAGTTCCAGAAGATGAAGTAAAAGATAAAGTAGTTTATTTTATGAGTATTGATAAAGCAAAATTTAGAAACCCTGTAAAACCAGGAGATAAACTTGAATATAAATTATCTGTAATTAAACATAGAGGAAAAATCTGGCAATTAGATGGTAAAGCTTATGTAGATGGAAATCTTGTAGCTGAAGCTGAACTAAAAGCTATGATAATGGATAAATAATGATACATAAAACAGCAATAATAGAAGATGGTGCAATTATAGGTAAAAATGTAGAAATTGGTGCTTATGCTTATATTGGAAGCAAAGTAAAAATTGGTAATAATACAAAAATTCATCATCATGCTACAATAGAAGGTAAAACTACTATTGGTAGTGGAAATGAAATTTTCCCTTATGCATCACTTGGAACTGCTCCACAAGATTTAAAATATGCTGGAGAAGATACTGAACTAATTATAGGTGATAATAATAAAATAAGAGAATTCACTCTTATAAATACAGGAACTATCCAAGACAATGGTAAAACTATAATTGGTAATGGAAATCTTTTTATGGGATATGTTCATGTTGCACACGATTGTGTAATAGGAAATAAATGTATATTTGCAAATGCAGCTACACTTGCAGGTCATGTACATGTATATGATGGTGCAGTTGTTGGGGGAATGACACCTATTCATCAATTTGTACATATTGGTTCTTTAGCTATGGTTGCAGGTGCAAGTGCAGTTAGTCAAGATGTACCACCTTTTTGTATGGTTGAAGGAAATCGTGCAAAACTTAGAGGTTTAAATCTTACAGGACTTAGAAGATTTTTTAATGATAGAAAAAATATAGATGCAATAAAAAAAGCATATAAAGAATTATTTGAAAGTGGTAAACCACTAAAAGATGTTGCAAATGAACTTGTAAAATCTGAAAATGAATATGTAAAAAAATTAGCAGAATTTGTATTGAATTCAAAAAGAGGGATAGCATATGATAGAAAAATGTGATTTTTGTGGAACAATCGAAACTGAAGACAATCCACTTTTAGAAGGTGAAAATGCAAAAATTTGCCAAAACTGTGTAATTAGTGCATACAAAATTGTCATGGGTGCTATAGATACAGAAGAACAACATGAATTTAAACTTCTTACACCAAAAGAATTAAAAGAAAAATTAGATGAATATGTAATTGGTCAAGATAGAGCAAAAAAAATTATTTCTGTTGCAGTTTACAATCATTATAAAAGACTTTTTAAACAAAATGAAATAGAAGATGATGATACAGAACTTCAAAAATCAAATATCTTAGTAATAGGACCTACAGGAAGTGGTAAAACATTAATAGCTCAAACATTAGCAAAATTTTTAGATGTTCCTTTAGCTATAGCAGATGCAACAAGTCTTACAGAAGCTGGATATGTAGGTGAAGATGTTGAAAATGTAATTTTAAAATTACTTCAAGCTACTGATTTTGATGTAGAAAGAGCCGAAAAAGGGATTATTTTTATAGATGAGATTGATAAAATCTCTAGACTTGGAGAAAATAGAAGTATCACAAGAGATGTAAGTGGTGAAGGTGTTCAACAAGCATTACTAAAAATTGTAGAAGGAACTATAGTAAATGTTCCTCCTCATGGTGGTAGAAAACACCCTGGTAGTGAATTTATTCAAGTAGATACATCAAATATCCTTTTTATAGCAGGTGGTGCATTTGATGGACTTGAAGATATTATTAAGAAAAAACTAAAAGGTAATGTTATTGGTTTTGGAAGTGAAAAAAAAGGGGAACTTTCTAAAGATGATATTTTAGAATTAGTAGAACCTGATGATTTAGTAAAATATGGTTTAATTCCGGAACTTATAGGAAGATTTCCTGTAATATCAACTCAAAGAGAACTTACAAAAGAAGATTTAGTAAAAATCTTAACTGAGCCAAAAAATGCTCTAATCAAACAATATAAAAAACTTTTTGCTATTGACGGTGTAAAATTAACATTTGAGCCTAAAGCACTTGAAGCTATAGCAGAATTAGCACTAGAGAGAAAAACAGGTGCAAGAGGACTAAGAGCTATATTAGAAGAAAGTATGGTAGATATTATGTTTAATTTACCAGATTATGAAGGATATGAAATCATTATTACACAAGATGTAATAAAAGAGAAAAAAGAGCCTATTTTAGTAAAAAATAAAGGATAATAATGGCAAATATTTTTGATAGAATCATTGGATTATTTTCAAACGATTTAGCAATCGACCTTGGTACAGCAAATACAATCGTTACTATAAAAGGAAAAGGAATTGCTATAAATGAACCAAGTGTAGTTGCACTAAAAACTACTCATAATGGTAGAAAAAAAGTTCTTGCAGTAGGTAAAGAAGCAAAAGATATGGTAGGTAAAACTCATGCAGGTATTACTGCTATTAGACCTATGAAAGATGGTGTAATTGCTGATTTTGATATTACTCAAGAGATGATTAAATATTTTATTAAAAGAGTTCATAACAGAAATGCTTTCATCTCACCAAGAGTTATTATTTGTGTTCCTTATGGTCTTACACAAGTTGAAAGAAAAGCTGTAAAAGAAAGTGCAATGAGTGCAGGTGCTAGAGAAGTATATCTTATAGAAGAACCTATGGCTGCAGCTATTGGTGCTGGACTTGCAACACAAGAGCCACAAGGAAACTTAGTAGTTGATATTGGTGGTGGTACAACTGAAATAGGAGTTATTTCACTTGGTGGTCTTGTAGTATCAAAATCAATTAGAGTAGCTGGAGATAAATTTGATAAAGCAATAGTTGATTATGTAAATAAAACTTATTCTTTACAAATTGGTGAAAGAACTGCTGAAGAGATTAAAATCCAAATTGGAACAGCTGTAAAACTTGATAAAGAACTTAAAATGTTTGTAAAAGGAAAAGATAGAATATCTGGTCTTTTAAATACAATCGAAATATCAAGTGAAGATGTAAGAGAAGCACTTAAAGAACCTGTAAAAGAAATAGGTGAAGCTTTAAAACAAGTGCTTGAAGAAACTCCAGCTGATTTAGCAGGTGATATTGTAGAAAATGGAATTATTCTTACAGGTGGTGGTGCACTTCTTAGAGGATTAGATAAATATCTAAGAGAACTTGTAAAACTTCCTGTATATGTAGCTGAAGACCCTCTTTTAGCAGTAGCTAGAGGGACTGGTAAAAGTCTAGAAAATATAGAATTATTATCATCTGAATTAAATGAATAAAACATATTTATATTTTATTATCACTTTTTTAGTGATAATATCTTTTTTCTTTAGACATTCAATTACTCATTCTACTTTATATATTTTTAATAATACAAATCAAGCCATTTCTAATTATTTTACAAATATTAAAAATAGTATATCTAATCATTTCAATCAAATAGATAAAATAAATCAGCTCAAAGAAGAAAATAAAAAATTAAAAAACAAACTTGCTCAATTAAATATAATAAAAAATAGATGTACACAATTAAAAGAATTTAAAGAACTTAATATATCAAAAGTTGATTTTACACAAACAATCTCATATGCTTCTCTACCTGATATGACTTCAATATATATTGATTATAATAAACCAATTAAAAAACCACAAGGATTAATATATAATAATGAAACAGCTGGTGTAGTAGTAAAGAATATTAAAAACTTTTCACTTGCTTATTTAAATAATAATTCTCATACTTCATATACTGTTTTTATAGGAAAAAATAAAATTCCTGGTGTAATATTTGGTGGAGAAGAAATGGTAATAAAATATATTCCAAAATATACCACTATAAAAAAAGGAGATTTAGTAATTACAAGTGGTTTAGATAAAATATTTTATGAAGGTGTTAAGGTAGGAATTATTACAAAAGTAATTCATGAAAATTTATCACAAATGGCCATAGTAAAACCTTTTTATAATCCATTACATCCGACATTCTTTTATGTAGTGGGAAATTAAGTAACATTTCACTTTTTTTTCACTTTTTTCTATTATAAAAAAAACTTCTACTTTCCTATTTTTTGATATATTGAAAAAAACTCAATTAAGGAGATATCATGAGTAATATATTCTATCCAGATAGAAAAATATTTAAAAATTCAAGAATTAAAAATATGTGTGAATACAATAATTTAGTTGCTGATTTTGAAGAAGATTATGAAGGAACATGGGGGAAAATAGCAAGACTAAAGCTTGATTGGAAAAAACCTTTTAGACAAATTTTAGATGAAAGTAATGCTCCATTTTATAAATGGTTTGTAGGTGGTAAAATAAATGCTAGTGAGCAATGTATTGATAGACATCTAAAAGATAAAAAAAATAAAGCTGCTATTATATGGGAAGCTGATAATGGTGAAAGAAAAATAGTAACTTATTTAGAATTATATAAAGAAGTAAATAGATTTGCTAATCTTTTAAAATCTTTAGGTGTGCAAAAAGGGGATAGAGTAGTTATATATATGCCAATGATACTTGAAGCTGCTTATGCTATGCTTGCTTGTGCAAGAATTGGTGCTATTCATAGTGTTGTTTTTGGTGGATTCTCTGCAGATGCTTTAAAAGATAGAATACTTGATGCAAATGCAAAAGTTGTAATTACTGCTGATGGTGCTTTTAGAAAAGGTAAGCCATATATGCTAAAACCTGTAGTAGATGAAGCTATTAAAGATGTTGAGTGTGTTGAAAAAGTAATTGTAGTTGAGAGAAATGGTGAAGAAATTACTTGGAATGAAAGAGATGTAAGTTATGAAGAACTTATAAAAAATCAATCAAGTATTTGTGAAGCAGAAGAGATGGATAGTGAAGATCCACTATTTTTACTTTATACTTCAGGAAGCACAGGAAAACCAAAAGGAGTGCAACACTCAACTGCTGGATATATTCTATGGGCTCAAATGACAATGGAAAATGTATTTGATCTAAGAGATAATGATACTTTCTGGTGTACAGCTGATATTGGATGGATTACAGGTCATACTTATATCATATATGGACCACTTGCAGCAGGGACTACAACACTTATGTTTGAAGGTGTATTTACTTATCCAGATGCAGGAAGAGCATGGAGAATGGTAGAAGAATATCAAGTAAATCAATTCTATACAGCACCTACAGCTATTAGACTTTTACATAAATTAGGAGCAGATGAACCTAAAAAATATAATTTAAATTCATTAAGAGTACTTGGAACTGTAGGTGAGCCAATAGACCCACAAGCTTGGATGTGGTATTATGAAGTTGTAGGACAAGGTAGATGTCCAATCGTAGATACTTGGTGGCAAACAGAAACAGGTGGACATATGATTACCCCAATTGCAAGTGCTACTCCTATCAAACCAGCAAGTGCAACATTCCCTCTTCCAGGAATAAAAGCTGAAATTATTGATGAAGAAGGTAATAAAGTAGCACCAAATGAAAAAGGTTTATTATGTATTACAAAACCTTGGCCAAGTATGATTAGAACTATTTGGGGTGATCCTGAAAGATTTGTAAATAGTTATTTTGGAACAGCGAAAAAAGATGGAAAACCTGTGTATTTTAGTGGTGATGGGGCTATTTATGATGAAGATGGATATATCTTTATTACAGGTAGAGTTGATGATGTAATCAATGTAAGTGGACATAGACTAGGAACTGCTGAGATTGAAGCAGCTGTAAAAAAAGTAGATTTAATAGCTGAAAATGCAGTAGTTGGAAAACCTGATAGTATTAAAGGTGAATCTATCTTTGCTTATGTTGTATTAAAAGGTGAAGATAATCTAGCTACAGAAGTAGAAGTGCTTCAAGCTATAAATGAAGTAATCTCAAAAGAGATTGGAAATATTGCAAAAGTAGATAGTATAGCTATAGTTCCTGGATTACCAAAAACAAGAAGTGGAAAAATTATGAGAAGAATTCTTAGAAGTATAGCTAAAGGTGAAGAAATTACTCAAGATATTTCAACTTTAGAAGATCCAACTATTGTAGAAAAAATTCAAAATATTGTAAATAAATAAGTGGAATTCCACTTATTTTATTTGCATCATAACAAATGCTTGAATTAATCCTATAATTGCTCCTAAAAAAGCTCCAGCAAAATTAATAAATTTAAAATGTTTCTCCATCAAAGAAAACAACATACTCTCAAGTTGTCTTTCATCAAAATTATTTACTTTATTTTCTACTAATTCCCCTACTTTTAAATTTTCAATTATTTTATAACTTTCATTTTCTAAAAAATTAATTGCTTCATTTTGAAGATTTTGTTTTATTTTTTCTTTATCTACAAATTTATCTAAATCCACAATATTATTTACTTTTTCAGCTAATTTATCAATATTTTCTAATACCATACTTTGAATCATCTCTTCATTCAATATAGCCATAGCAAAAGGAAATTTTGTTTTTATCATATCCATTACAAAATCACTAATGTTTGTAGCTACTTTTGTAGGATTTGCTTTTATAAATTCTGTAATATTTGGCATATTAAATTCATCTATTTTAGATGATATTAATTTTTTAATCTCTTCTTGAAACTCTTTTGTATTTAATAACTTGTGAATCTCTTCTTTATCCAAAAGATGATTTTCTACTACATTTGCTACATTTTTTGCTAAGTTTGCCTTTTCTTTTGGAATAATTCCTTGAGGAATAATAGTAATACCAGCTATTTTTTTTGCTTTATATGGACGAAACAACATTTTAATTGCTATGAAATTTGTCACATAACCAATAATCGCACCAATTAAACTGCTTATTAAATATATCATTTTTATACATCTCCTCTAAAATCAATATCATTTACAATAGCTATTATTTTTATTTCGTTATTTTCTAATTCAAATAAAATCCTAACTTTTCCACTTCTAATTCTGTAAAAATTATTTAAATTTCCCTGTAATCTTTTTACATCAATATTAATATCTTCTTTTTTAATAATTTTTTTAACAGCTTTAATAATCAATTCTTTAGATTTCTCTTTAGAAATAATATTTGAATTTTTTATAAAAAATTTATCAGCTTTTTTAAGATAAATTATTTCTAATTTCATATTTCAATTATCTCTTTTGAAAATATTTCCTTATCTTCTTTTGTCATATTAGTAAGTAAATTTTCGTAGTATTTTTGTTCTTTTTCATCTACAAAATCAATTTCATCTTTTACTATAAATTTTTTTATAAAATCTTCTTTTAGATTTTTAAGAATTATCATAAAGTCATTAAATTTATCATCTTCTATTTGTAGTTGTATAGTTTTCATTTTTCATCCTTTTATCCCTAAAAAGGGAAAGAAAGATTATTTCTTTCTTGAAGCTCTTTTTCTAGCAACTGGGTCAAGAACTTTTTTTCTAATTCTAATATTTAATGGAGTAATTTCAAGTAACTCATCATCTTCTATCCACTCTAATGCTTTTTCTAAATTCATATCTGCAGGTGGAACTAATTTAATAGCATCATCACTACCACTAGCTCTTACGTTTGTTAATTGTTTACCTTTAATTGGATTTACATCTAAATCATTTGGTCTAGCATGCTCACCAATTACCATACCAATATATACTTTATCTTGTGGTTTAATAAACATTCTTCCTCTATCTTGAAGGTTAAAAATAGCATATCCAGCTGCTTCACCATTTTCCATAGATACTAAAGCACCATTAATTCTTTTGTGATGCACACCACTAAATGGTCTATATTCTAAGAAAGATGAATTAATAATTCCCTCACCTTTTGTATCAGTTAAAAATTCTCCTCTATATCCAATAAGCCCTCTTGCTGGGATTTCAAATTCAATTCTTGTATATCCATCAGCCATAGGAGTCATTGATTTCATTTCAGCTTTTCTTTTTCCAAGTTTTTCAATTACTGCTCCACTATATTCATCAGGAACATCAACTACTACAAATTCAAATGGTTCTAAATGAACTCCATTTTCTTCTTTTACGATAACTTCTGGTCTTGAAAGAGAAAATTCAAATCCTTCCCTTCTCATATTTTCAGCTAAAATTGTAATTTGAAGTTCCCCTCTTCCTGAAACTTTAAATTTACCTTCACCAACATTTTCTACTTTCATAGCAATATTAGTTTCTACTTCTTTAAATAATCTATCTTTAATTTTATTTGCAGTAACATGTTTTCCTTCTGTTCCAGCAAGTGGTGAATCATTTACACTAAGCATTACACTCAAAGTAGGCTCTTCAATATGAAGTGGATCAAGAGCTTCAATATGTTCAGGATCACATAAAGTATCTCCAATATCAATACTTGAAAATCCAGCAATAGCTACAATATCACCAGCTTCTGCTTCATCAATCTCAATTCTATCTAAACCTTTAAATCCAATAAGTTTAGTAACTCTACTATTTATTTTTTCTCCATCAGCTCTTACTAAAGTTAAAGTATCACCTTTTTTAATTCTACCATTAAAAATTCTTGAAATACCAATTTTCCCAATAAATGGATCACTATCAAGTGTAAATACTTGTGCTTGCGCTGGTGCATCAGCACTTCCTTTTGGTGCTGGAACTTCATTAATAATAGTTTCAAAAAGTGGAGTTAAATCTTTATTTTCATCTTCAAGTTCAAGTTTTGCATATCCATCTCTAGCTGCAGCATATACTACAGGAAATTCAAGTTGTTCATCACTTGCATCCATAGCAGCAAAAAGATCAAATACCTCATCAACAACTCTATCAGGTTCAGCACCTGGTTTATCGATTTTATTTACTACTACGATTGGTCTATGTCCAAGTTCAAGAGCTTTTTTTACAACAAATTTTGTTTGTGGCATAACTCCTTCTTGTGCATCTACTAATAAAAGTACAGAGTCTACCATTTTAAGTACCCTCTCAACTTCTCCACCAAAGTCAGCATGTCCCGGTGTGTCAATGATGTTGATTTTATAATCACCATAAGTAATAGCAGTATTTTTAGAAAGAATAGTAATCCCTCTTTCTTTTTCGATATCATTACTATCCATTACTCTTTCATCAACTT
>Ga0256843_1002338_pt1 | contig 13956 bp, 16 predicted proteins | sample AlvinellametaG_FD_191572 | JGI IMG/M metagenome (GOLD analysis project Ga0256843, IMG submission 191572) | Pompeii worm associated microbial communities from hydrothermal vent at the East Pacific Rise, Pacific Ocean - Alvinella | ecosystem: Host-associated > Annelida > Integument > Unclassified ... | reverse complement strand
ATCTCATACCCATACTTTAAAGCATATTTAATAGCCAAATCACTTTTACCACTTGCAGTAGGACCTATTAGAGCTATCATAAAAGAGCCTTTGATGCTACAGCTAATACAGCACTTTCACTTCTTAAAATCAAAGGTGTATCAAAAGCTATTATATTTTTAAATAATGCCCTTTCTCTATCACTAAATCCACCTTCACATCCTACTAATGCAGTTTCAAAATATCCATCAATCTTTTTACCACCAAAATCACAAACTTTAGCCTCTGGATAATTTTCTAAAAATTTATCTATATTTTCACAAAATTCTATTTTCATCATCTCTAATCTTCCACATTGTTGATTTGAATTGATTAAAATTTTATGAAGTCTATCCATTTTTATTTTAAAATTTCTTTGGCTTCTATCACAATCAATAAAAGTTATTTTAGTTACTCCCATTTCATTTAAAGAAGGCAATACTTTTTCAATATTTTTCGTATCAATCTTACACCATCCTATATGAAAAGGTTTTAAAGTTTGAGTAATTTCTAATTTTTCTATTTGAGATAGATGCACCTCTTTTTTTGTAATATTTGTTATTTTATAACTATAAATATCTTTAAAATCTGTAATATTTACAATATCATCTACATTAAATCTTCTTACTTTTATTAAATATTTATAATTATCTCCTGAAATTATCATTGATGGTAATAACTCTTCTTCATAGATAAACTGCATTTTTATCCTTTTTTTGATAAAATTATACAAAAAAAGGACTACATTGGACTACATTATAGATTTTTTAGAAAATCCAATTGAAAAAACAAAAATTTATCCTCATTTAAAATGCTCACTTGATGAAGCAGAACTTTTGAAATATATGTTAAAATCATACATTGCAGGAGTGGAAGATAACTATGTATATCAAATATTAAACGACTTTTATAAATTAGAAGATATTGAGTCATTAAAAAAAATATCAATCATCCAAGAACTTATAAATAAAGGATGGATAGTTGTATCAAATCTTAGAAATAGTAATTTAACTATTTTAGAGTTATTTAACTCTACTATTTCATTATCAATTACATTTTTAAAACTACTTGAAAATGGTAATTTAGAACTTATAGTCCCAGAAGACAAACCATATATGGATCATTTAGAATACTTACAAGATGAATTTTTAAGAGTAGATTTATATCATCAATTAGCGAATTATCGCCAAAACTACAATGAAAATTCACTAAATATAAAAAGAATCCAATCAAAACTTCAACTTCTTGAAAAATCAATCACAAAAAGAATAGAACTAAGTGAAATAGATTTACCTGTATATAGTTTTATGGAAGAGAAAAAATTTGATGACAAAGAAAAATTAATATTTTTAACTTTATTAAAAGAAGAAGTAACAGGAATTGATGAGGGGCTTAGAGATATAAATAATTTATTAAATCTAATTAGCACAGATGAGATTGAAAGAATAAAAAACAGAAAATATTTTGAAGAAAACTCAAAACTTATTAGTGAAGGAATAATTGATTATGATGAATTATTCTCAGCATTTGGAGGATTTAGCAAACTATTTTTTATAAATGAAGAACTTATCAATGAATTTTTACATCCTCATCACAAAAAACCAAAAAATCAAAAAATAAAACTTGATAGTTTAGTAAAAGAGCAAAAACTTTTTGAATTAATAGATTCTAAAACTACTTTAGATGATGTAGTATTAAATGATGAAACAAAAAAAATCCTAAATACAATCCTAAAACAAATGGATAAAAAAGTGCAAAATCTTCTAAAACAATGGGGTATAAAACCATCTAAAAAAATAGAAGCAAAAATACTTTTTTATGGATATCCAGGAACAGGTAAAACTATGACTGCTTTAAGTTTAGCAAAAAGTCTTAAAAAACCTATTTTAAGTTTGGATTGTTCTAAAGTATTATCTATGTATGTAGGTGAAAGTGAAAAAAATGTAAGAAAGATTTTTGATGATTTCAAAGAGATAGCTAGTAAATCAAAAAGTGAGCCTATTTTATTATTAAACGAAGCAGACCAATTTTTAAGTTCTAGAAGCACAAGTGCTTCAAGCAGTGCTGATAAGATGCATAATCAAATGCAAAATATTTTCTTAGAACAAATTGAAAGATTTGATGGTATATTAATAGCTACAACTAATTTGCTGGAAAATATAGATAGTGCTTTTTCAAGAAGATTTAATTATAAAGTAGAATTCAAAAAACCTACATTCAAACAAAGAATAGAATTATGGGAAAAAATGCTTCCTAAAAATGCTGAATATGAAAAAGATTTTAATATCGAAAAATTAGCAAAATATGAATTAACAGGTGGGCAAATAAATTTAATTATTAAAAACACAGCTTATAAAGTAGCTATAAAAGATAATCCAATTTTTGAAATGAAAGATTTTATTGAAGAAATAAATAGAGAAAAAATCTCATCATTTGGAGATGAAAAAGAGATAGGATTTATGTAAGGAGTCAAAATGAAAAAAATTATAATCCCTTTTTTAATGTTACTAATAGTATATGCAAATGAGATAAGTGAGCATAAAACATTTACTAAAAATATAAAATCTTCATTATTATCAACTACACTAAAAATCCACATACAAAATAAAAATATTGCAACACTTACAAATGAAATAAATAATATTTTAAACATTATGGATAATTATAAATTTTGCAAAAATAAAACATACTCAATATTACCTAAATATAAAAATCAGAAATTTATTAACTATTACACTGATTTAAACTTTAAATGTGAATTTCAAAAAGATAAATTACCTATATTTTCTAAATTACTAAATAAATTAAATAAACATATAATTTCTATTTACAATTTTCAATATACTCTTACAAAAGACTTATATCAAAAAGCCCAAAATAACCTAAAAATTGAAGCTTTTAACTATGGATTAGAAAAAGCAAAAAAATTATCTAATACTTTCAATAAAAAATGTTTTATGAAATCTATTAACTTTAATAATACACATCAAGTATATACAAGAAATGTAGTTATGTTTAAACAATCAACACTACCTACACCAAAAAATAATACACAAAATATATTATTAAATGTGAATTATTTATTTGTATGTTTTAAATAGAGTTTAAAACTCTATTCTTGCTTTTATAGCTAAATTTAAATCACTAAAATCTTTATTTTTATACATCTCAACAGCAATTCTACCTATCATAGCAGCATTATCACTACAATATTTTAATTCTGGATATATAAGATTAAATCCATATTTTTTTGCCATTTTTTCAAGTTCATTTCTTAAAGCAATATTAGCACTAGCTCCACCTACTATTGCAAAGTTTTTAGGAGTATTTGTTTTAAATAGTTTTTTTAATTTCATTGTAAGATGAGTAATAGCTGCTTTTTGAAAAGATGCTGCAATATCTTCTTTTGAATATTCACCACTTTCAATTGCTAAACGAACAGCATTTTTAAGTCCTGAATAACTAAACTTAATCTCTGGAGATTGTCTAAGAGGAATTGGAAAATTTATTTTATTTTCATCTCCATTAAGTGCTAATTTTTCTATAATTGGACCACCTGGATATCCAAGATTTAACATTTTAGCTACTTTATCAAAACTTTCACCAAAACTATCATCTATAGTAGTTGCTAATTCTTTTATATTTTTATATCCACCTTTCATCTCTAAAATCTTAGTATGTCCTCCACTAACAAGCAAAATCATAATATCATCTATTGCATCTTTTTGGATAAAAACAGAATAAATATGCCCAATTAAATGGTTTACTCCAATTAAAGGCAATTCCAAACTCACACTTAAAGCTTTTGCCATCATTACACCTTCATTCAATGTAACACTAAGTCCTGGTGCATTTGTTACAGATATAGCTTTTAAATCCTTAAAAAATGGTTTTGCTTCTTCTAAAATTTTTGGAAGTGCTTCTAGATGCAATCTACTTGCAAGTTCTGGAACAACTCCTCCATATTTAGAATGATCAAGTTCTTGAGATATTTTTTTGTGAAATAATAATTTATTATTTAAGTCTGTAACAGCTATACTACTATCATCACAACTACTTTCTATAGATAAAATCAAACTTTTGTCCTTTTTTTAGTTATAATTTTACCAAAAAAAAGGAGGTGTAAAATGTTTATCTTCGAAGACGGAAAATTTAATAGAAATGAAGATATATTTATTGATGATAATAAACAACAATTTATCTTTACATCTCCAACAAATAAGAAATTAATGAAGTGGTTTAAATCAAAAAACCTACCAGAATATTTCTTTGAAGATATTACAAATGAAGACCAAAGTGTAGCATATGATGACTGGGGTGATTTAAAACTAATTACTGTTAAATATATCTTTTTTGAAGAAGATGAATTTTTACTTTATGATGAAGAAAATATCTCTTTAGTAAAAATGGATAATAAACTTATCTTTTTAACTGATAATAAAGATGTAATTATAGAAATATCTAAAAAATTTCAAAAAAGAGTAAAAAGAACAGATAGCATAGACTCAGCAATATATAAAATACTAGACATTTTAGTAGATAATGCTATGCTTATGGTAGATGTAATTGATGAAAGTTTAGAAAGTTTAGAAGATGACATTTTAGAAGGTGAAATCGAAGAAGAGGAAGTTCAAAAAGGGATTTATAATACTAGAAGAACACTAAATAGAATAGCAAAACTTTTTATTCAAGAAACAGATATTATCAATAAAATATATCATGATTTCGATAGTAAAACAAAAAAAGATTTAAAATATGAATTTATTGATCTAAAAGAACATGCAAAGTTCTTAATAAATGAATCAAAAACATTACTAGATAGAACTGGTTATCTTTTAAATGTGCATATGGGGATTATGTCTAATAGAATGAACCAAGCAATGCAAAGATTAGCAGCTATTTCAATCATTTTTATGCCTCTTACATTTATAGTAGGTAATTATGGAATGAATTTTGATAATATGCCAGAACTTCATACAAAATATGGATATTTTGTAGTAAGTGCTATAAATTTAGTAGTTGCTGGTGGAATTTTTGTATGGCTTAAAAAGAAAAAGTGGATATAACCACTTATTCTTTACTACTCTCAGCAATCAATACATCCTCAATCACTTCATCTAAATCACCATCAAGTATTTTATCCACTTGTGAATATGCTTTATCACTTCTTACATCTTTTACTTGTTGATATGGGAATAAAACATAACTTCTAATTTGATGTCCCCATCCAATTTCAGATTTTTCTTTTCCTTCTTCTTCTGCTTTTCTTTTTTCAAGTTCAAGTTCATAAAGTTTTGATTTTAACATTTTAAATGCTGTATCTTTATTTTGGTGTTGACTTCTACCATTTTGACATTGAACTACAATATTTGTAGGAATATGTGTAATCCTAACCGCTGATTCAGTTTTATTAATATGTTGTCCTCCTGCACCACTCGCACGATAAGTATCAATTCTAATATCTTTATCTTCTATTACAATATCAATATCATCATCAATCTCAGGTGAGACTTGAACTGATGCAAATGATGTATGACGACGACCAGCACTATCAAAAGGAGAAACTCTTACAAGTCTATGAATACCATTTTCTGCTTTTAAATATCCATAAGCATTTTCTCCTTTTACAAGAAATGAAACATCTTTAATTCCAGCTTCATCACCATCTTGATAATCAAGTGTTTCAACTTTCCATCCTCTTTTTTCTGCAAATCTTAAATACATTCTATATAAAATACTTGCCCAGTCATGACTTTCTGTCCCACCAGCACCAGGATGGATTGAAACAATAGCATTATTTGCATCATGCTCACCACTAAGCATTACTTCAATCTCAAGTGCTTTAATTTTTTCTTGAAGTGATGGTAATTCAGAAAAAACTTCATTTAATGTGTCTTCATCTTCTTCTAGAGAAGCTAATTCATACATATCTTTATTATCATTAAGTGCTTGTGTTGCTTCTTTATATTTTTTTAATTTTCTTGAAAGGATATTTTTTTCTTTTTGAATTTTTGCTACATTTTTTGGGTCATTCCAAAAATCTGCATCATTTTCTAATTTACTAATTTCTTCTAATCTCTTTTCAAGTGCTTCTGGGTCTATAATTTTTGAAATATTATTAAGTTTATTTTCTAAATCTTTTATAAGTTCTGAATATTCATAACTATCCATTTGTATCCTTTTTTTAGTATAATCATATCTATAATTTTAACATAAAAAGGCTATAAATGAAAATAATCACAAACCCTTATGAATTACAAAAAGAACTTAAAAATAAAGAAATTGGATTTGTTCCTACTATGGGTGCTTTACATGAAGGTCACCTTTCACTTATAAAAAAAGCTAGAAATGAAAATAAAACAGTGGTAGTTTCAATATTTGTAAATCCTACACAATTTTTACCAGGCGAAGATTTAGACAAATACCCTAAAAAATTTGAAGCTGATTCTAAAATTTGTGAATTAGCAGGTGTTGATTATATTTTTGCTCCAAATATTAATGATATGTATAATGATACTGATGAAATATTAATAAAAGCACCAAAAATTAAAGGATATATTTTAGAAGGACACTTTCGTCCAGGGCATTTTGATGGAGTACTTCAAATAGTTCTAAAACTTTTTAATATTGTTAAACCTACTCGTGCATATTTTGGTAAAAAAGATGCTCAACAATTAGCCCTAATCAAACAAATGGTAAAAAATCTATTTTTAGATATTGAAATTATTGAAGGTGAAACAATCCGTGAAAAATCAGGACTTGCATTAAGTAGTAGAAATGTATATCTTAGTGAAAATGAGAAAAAAAGAGCTTTATCTATATCAAAATCACTTAAACTAGCAGCAAAACTAAGTGTAAATGAAAAAAATTGTGAAAAAATAAAACAAGAAATGTTAAAAATTTTAGAAGTTGATAAACTTCAATATATAGCTTTTGTAGATAGGGAATTTAATTTTATAGATACAATTAAACCACAAAACACAATTATTTTAATAGCTGCTTATGTCGGAGAAACAAGACTTATAGATAATATTTTTATATAATTGGGATTTATTTCCCAACTTTATATTTTTTTAGTTGACAAAAATTCTTTTTTTTTGTATTATTTCACTCCACATCTGGTGAGGTAGCTCAGCTGGTTAGAGCGCTGGTCTCATAAGCCGGAGGTCGAGGGTTCAAGTCCCTCTCTCACTACCACTTATTTAAAATCATTTTTTATTTGTTGTTGAATTTCAAAAATCTCTTCAATACTATCTATTTTTATATTATTATATTTTTCTACATTTTTAAGTATCATTTTAGAAATATCACCAAAATTTATCTCTTTATTTATAAATTTATTTATAGCTATTTCATTTGTTGTATTGATAACCACTCCTAAATCTGGATTTTTAATAAATTCATCTTTTATTTGCCAAATCGGATATCTTTGTGTATCGATTTCTCTAAATTCAAGTTGTGATAGTTTATTAAAATCAATATGAGTTACTATCTCTTTTTTTACCTCTTGCATAATAGCAAAAGCAATAGGAAGTCTCATATCTGGATATGCAATATGAGCTGTAGTACTTCCATCTACAAAATCAATAAATGAATGGATTGTACTACTTGTTTCAATAACAGCATCAATATTATCAATTCCAAAAAGCCACTTAGCCTCAATCACTTCAAAAAGTTTATTTACCATAGTAGCACTATCAATAGTTATTTTCATACCCATAGACCAATTTGGATGATTTAAAACTTCATCAAGTGTTGCAGTATGCAGTTTTTTGATAGGATAATCTCTTAATGCACCTCCACTAGCTGTAATATTGAGTCTTTTTATAGGTCTGTTATTTAAAAGATACCAAAGCCCAAAATGTTCACTATCAATAGGAGTAAGTTTTGATGTGTCTACAAATTTACCTGCAATTACTAGTGATTCTTTATTAGCAAGTGCTAGTTTTTTACCACATTCATTTGTTTTTAAAGTAGGTTTAAGCCCAGCTTCACCTACTATTGCATTTATTACTAAATCACTTTTACTCTCTTCAATCGCATCTAAAATAGCACTTTCACCATATTTCACATTTTTAAAATCAATCTTTTGGGCAATATTTTTATTTGAAACTACTACATTTTTTGGTTTAAATTCTTTGATTTGTTTATTTAAAAGTTTATAATTATTACCTGCTACTAATGTTTCAACTTCTAACTCAAATTCTCTTGCTATATTTAAAGTATTTACACCTATACTACCAGTACTTCCTAAAATAATCATACCAATTTCATTCCTACATATAACATAATTACACCAAACATATATCCATCTAATCTATCTAAAATTCCGCCATGACCAGGAAAAATATTTCCACTATCTTTTAAGTCTGCTTTTCTTTTTAAATAACTCTCAAACAAATCCCCAAAAACACTAAAAAAACTAACTAAAAAAGATAATACTAAAGCATACATAAATCCATTAAAATAAAGTCCAGCTACACTACCAAAAATAGTCCCAGCAATAATTCCACCTGCTACTCCCTCTAAAGTTTTGTTTGGAGAAGTTGGTGAAAATTTTCTTTTACCCAAATATTTACCACTAAAATAAGCAAAAGTATCTGTAAAAGCAACTGCTACAATAAGCCAAATAACAGCAAACACTCCAAAATCTTTATATAAAGCAAAAAACAAAATCATACCTACAGTTGGATATATAAATGGTAATACTTCTTTCATATCTTCGTTTTTATAAGCAATAAAACTAGCATAAATCATCGCTGGTACAAAAGCCACAAATGCAACCTCTTTTACCATCAATAAAAATATCCAAGTCACAACACCAAGCAAAATAATATTTTTATTATTTTCTATTTTAAACAATTTACTAACTTCCATAAGCCCAACTATATATGCTACACCTAAAACACCCCATATCAGATAAATATTATTTATTATTAATATAATAATTAATCCTGCGATTAGTGCTAAACCTGTCACTACTCTTTCTTTATTTCCAAAAACTGCTTCTTTTAATTTATTAAAATCCATTTTTATCCTTTTATATCTATATGTCTAATTATTGATTGTTTTGCATTTTCTCTTTGTTCATCTTTTGCAATACTTTCATCAATTTCATGTGTTTTTTCCACTTCTCTAATCTCTTGGACTTTATCTTCTTTTTCTTTTGCTTCTAATTTTGCAATCTCATCTGCAAATTTAATACTAGCTAAATGCTCAGCCACAATATGAGCTGGGACATACATTGTTTGATTTATATTTGTTACTTGCCCTATAAAACTCATGATATATCCTTTTTGGATAGATTAAGTGCTATACTTTTGTAAGTTACATAATTCACAAAAGCCTTATCTTTTACATATAAATGTCTTCTTTGAGTATAATCGACAATTCCCTCAATCTCTCCACTAAAGGTAAGAGCTAATTTAGCTGCTTTAAATATTACATCTTCAGGCACTTTCTTTTTATTAGTTTTAATAATTACATGAGCACCCGTTTTATCTTTTACATGCATCCATACATCATTTGCTTTGCTTTCTTTTAATAATTTAATATTCCCTTTTTCATTTTTACCAACTAATACCAAAAAATCATCAATATAAAAACTTTCTATATTATCTTCTTTGATTTTTGTTTTTTTTGTAGATTTATAAATATTTAAATCACTTATATTTTTTGTATTTTTTACACCCTCTTTATAATTTTCTAGAAATTCTATTTTTTGTAAAAGATTATCTTTTTCGATTTGGATATTTTTTGATTTATTTTTCATTTTTTTTGCTAAGTTATAATAATAATTTCCTATTTCATTTATATTTCTAAGTCTAGGAATTGGTATTTTTATTTGATTACCTTCAAAATCCTCTACTTCCAAAAATTTATCATATTTATTTTTTATTTTATAAAGATTTATCATAGCTAAATCAGCATATTTTTGATATTTTTCACTTTTTTTCAGTAACTCTTCTTCACTTTCTAGTGAATTAAGGATTTTTTTTAGTTTTTTTAGTTTTTTATCAATATTATTTAAAATCGATTTTTTAATATTTTCCAGTCTTTTATTATATTTTTCTTTAAATATCTCTTGTGTATATTTTACTACATCATCTACCTCAAATTCTTTTTCTTTTATTTCTCTTGGTGGAATAGGTTCTAGTTTTTCACCAATCTCAACACTTCTTGTTGATACATTTGGTGAAATATGATGAAGTGCTTCTAAGACTATAAAATCTTCATTTAAAATAATAGCATTTGTATATCTTCCTGTAAATTCAAATTGAATATAATTTATCTCTTTTTTGAAACTAAGATTTGTTTCTACTTTTATAGTCAAAATTCTTTCATGTGCTTTTACTTCTAAAAGTTTTGATTTTGTAAATTTTTTTGTAAGCATAATATCAAATGGGGCATTAAATTTTTTAGCTATATCATATTCTATATCAATATAAATATCACTATTACCTTTTGTTAAATCAAAAAAGTATTTAGTTTTATCAATTTCAAGTAAAATCACATTTTCATCTACTCTAATTGCTCTTTTGATAAATTTTTTTGAAGAAATATGTTGTGCTATTTTTTTTAGAATAAAAGCTTTCATTTAAACTCTTTTTTATTTTAATTATAGCAAAATTTAGGGGATATAAAAAGAAAGGAAAGAAAGAGAAAATTATCTTTTTGAGAACTGAGGTGATCTTCTCGCTTTTTTCTTTCCGTATTTTTTTCTTTCAACGATTCTTGCATCTCTTGTAAGAAGTCCGTAAGGTTTAAGTAATGTTCTAAGTTCTGGAGCATACTCAACTAAAGCTTTAGCAATTCCGTGTTTTACTGCATCAGCTTGAGCAGCTTGTCCACCACCATAAACTTTAGCTTCGATTGATACTGCTTCTTCTTGTTTAGTAACCATTAAAGGCCATCTAACTCTAAGTTTTAAAGCATCTCTTCCACCTAAGAATTCATCTAAACTTTTACCATTAATAGTAAGTTCACCATTTCCTGGTTTTAACCATACTTTAGCTACTGCTGTTTTTCTTTTTCCTGTTGCATAAGTTCTACCGTGCATTTTCATTTGCTACCCTTTACTTGAGCTGTATGTGGGTGTTCGCTTCCAGCATACACTTTTAATTTTTTAAGTTGTGCTTTTCCAAGTTTTGTTTTTGGAAGCATACCTCTTGTTGCTAATTTAAATAATTTTTCTGGATTTTCTTCAAGTAATTTTCTTGCTGTTTCTTCTTTAACACTTCCGAAGTATCCAGAGTGTCTATAATATTTTTTAGTATCAGCTTTGCTGTCTTTTGAAAATTTAACTTTTCCAGCATTAATAACCACTACGAAATCTCCACAATCAATATTTGGAGTAAAGTAAGGTTTATTTTTACCTCTTAAAATAGTCGCGATTTCAGTAATAACTCTACCAAAGATTTTATCTTCTGCATCAATTACTACCCAATTTTTTTCAACTGTTGGATTCATATTTGTAAATTTCATTCTATGCCCTTTTAGCAATTTTTTGAGATGAAAGTATACTCTCTTAAACCTTAAATTTAACTTAATTTAAGTAAAATTTAAGGAAAGTTTTTAAAATTTCAATAATAATTGAACTTCTCCTGCTGGAAGTCCCACTTCTTTTGCTATCTCTTCTACAGAATATCCTATTTCAAAAAGTTCTTTTACTTTTTCTTTATTATCTTTTTTGTTTGCTATTGGGTCTAAATTTGGTAATGACATAGTTTTAATATTTGATTCTATTTTAGAAATTTTATCAAAAAGCATTTGAATTTCTTGTTGATTTTTATATTGAGATTGTTCAACTGTTTTTACTAAATTTTCTAAAACACCTTCTAATTGTTCAGCTATCATATGCTCTACATTTTGAAGTGAATTATCTTTTTGATGTTTTTGAAGTTTATATATTTCTTGATTAATATCTTCTAAAGCTGAACTAATAAGATGAAATTTTCTATCTATTTCTTTATCTCTTGCAAACATATAAAAAAACAAAAATACCACTGCTATACTTAACCCTATAAAAATAGCTATCGTTGTACTCATTTTATCCCTTTTTTTTCTCTAATAATAGCTCTTTCTCTGGCTGCTACAAATGCATTATAATCTTTAATATCCCTATCATGCATAATTATAATCTCAGCAACTTGTTCATCAACTGCTATAAAATATATCGGAACTTCCCTTTGAGGGAAAAATGGAATATCTATTCTTGCATAATATTTTTGATTTGGTACTAAAATTTTTTCTTTTAATTTAAAATATTCATATCCTATATGAGTGATTTTTGCTGTATATTTAAGTTCAATTAATTCTTTTTTTTCTTCTTTTAATAATGATAAAACTTCATCTACTTTTCTATGAAGTGCTGTAAGAAGCTCAATTGCTACTTTATCACTATCTCTTGTTTCTCCTCTTGCTTTAGCCATTTTCAAATATTGCCCCACAGGGTCATCAATCTCAGCACCTAATTTATCATACTCTTCTTTAAATATATCTTTATCCTCTTCAAATTCTATAAATAAAGGAGCTGGTATTAATCTAATATCCATTATATTACCTTATCAAGTAAAATCATTATAAAAAATATAATACCTAAATATCCATTTAAATCAAAAAATGCTTTTGGAATATTATCTAAATTATTTCTCACAAGCCATTGTTCATACATCAAAAATCCAGCACTAATCACTAATGCAACATATGCAAAAAAACCAAGATTTGCATAAAAAATAAATAAATACCAAAATCCAATCGTTAATGTATGAAAAATACTACTTAAAGTTAAACTAACATTTAATCCATATTTTGCTGGAATAGAAAAAAGTCCCTCTTTTTTATCAAATTCCATATCTTGCAATGAATACAAAATATCAAATCCAGCTACCCAAAACATAACTCCAATAGCTAAAAATATACTCCATAAAGGAATATTATCACTTACAGCCATTGCTCCACCTATAGGTGCCAAAGCCAAAGATACTCCTAAAATAATATGTGCATATTCACTAAATCTTTTAAAATAACTATACCCACCAAGCACTACTAAAATAAATGGAGTAGAATAAAATACTAAATTATTTATAAAATATCCACCTACTATAAATCCTATTGCATTTAAAACAATAAAAATTTTCATTTCATTTTCACTTACTTCACCATTTACACTAGGTCTATCTTTTGTTCTTTCATTTTTTATATCAATATCTCTATCTAAATATCTATTTACACCCATTGCAAAATTTCTAGCAAAAATTGCTTCAAGTGTAACTAAAAAAAGTAATCTCCATCCAAACCAACCATTAGCAGCTACAATCATAGCTACTAAAATAAATGGCATAGAAAAAATAGTATGTTCAAACTTTACAAGTTTAGCCATTTTCAACAAATAATTCATCATTTACCTTTAATTCTTTAAATAATCTTATTAATATTAATAAAAATAAAATAGGAAAAACAATTCCCCTTGCTAAAAAGAGAATAATTGCTGTATAACTTTGCATAAAAAATAAATCCATATTATGTTCAACAGTTTTTATAAATAATTTCATTTTATCTATAGGATTTATATCAACTTTTTCTATTTTTGTTTCTATTGTTTTTATCTTCTTATCTAATTTTGATAAATTTATTTTATCATTTTTAGAAATATTACTATTATTATAATTTAATTTCGCTTTTAATTTGTCAAAATAAGTTAAATTTTGAGTAGATTTTTCTAAAATTTGCTCTTTTTGTATTTTCAATTTATTTAATTCTTTTTTTAAATTATTTAATTCAATAGCTTGTGTCGGTAATAATGATTGCAATTCTTTATTAAATTTTTTATTTTTTTCTTGAATAGTTATAATTTTTTGTTGCATCATTGTCTGATAAATATATCCATTTACTATATCAATTATTGGTATACTAAACCTAATAAATATTAAAAATATC
>Ga0256843_1002337_pt1 | contig 13960 bp, 12 predicted proteins | sample AlvinellametaG_FD_191572 | JGI IMG/M metagenome (GOLD analysis project Ga0256843, IMG submission 191572) | Pompeii worm associated microbial communities from hydrothermal vent at the East Pacific Rise, Pacific Ocean - Alvinella | ecosystem: Host-associated > Annelida > Integument > Unclassified ... | reverse complement strand
ACTATTATCCAAAAAAACACTTTTTAGTATTTCCAAATGAAAAATTTAAATATAAAAATAAAGATAAAAGCGATTATTATATAATAATGCCAAATAACTGCAAATGGCATATATAAAGGAGAAATAATGATAAAAAAACTATTTTTAGCTATTTTAATAGCAATAGGTGGATTTTATGGATATATAAAATATGAAATAAATAGTATTCCAATAAAACGAGATTTAATAGAGCATTTTAGAGTAATAAGATTAAGCAATTTTTTAGGTTTTCACTATAAAGAAGGGATATCAAATAATGACTTTGTATATTTAAGATATAAGTTTAGAAAAATCATAAAAAACAAAAACTTAACAGATGAAGAGCTATCAAAATTATGGAATAAAATGTTAAATGAAAATATAAAAAAATAAGGAATATAAAAAATTCATATCAATTTTTAACTTTTTTATTTAACTACTTAACCTTCCCATTATAAGCATCTTTAAGGGAAGTGAATTCTATAATATGATAAGTTTGTTTTAGTTTTTGAGATATTTTATCAAGTTTCTTTTCATCAATTTCTACTTCAACCTTACAAAAATCACTCTCAACTCCAAGCTCAATCGAAGCAATAGAGATATCAAGTCTAGCAAGTTCACTTACAAACTTAGCTAATTCACCCTTTTTATTTTGAAGATTTACAATGATTAAATATTTAGAAATTGAATTTTCTTCTATCCATTCTACATACACCATATTGCTTCTAGCTTTTATTAAATCTGTAGCAGTTGAGCAAAGTTTATGATGAATTGTAACTTTTTTATTTTCTAAAAATCCTACAATCTCATCTCCCCTTTTTGGATGACAGCAAAAACTAAATTCTAAATCATGAATATTTTTATTGCTTAAAACTTTTATATTATCAAAAAGATATTCTTTTAATTTATAACTTTTAAATAGATACTTAAATCTATCTCTATTACGAAGTGTTTTTGATAATTTATTTATAACATCAATTAAAAAGTTTTTATCTTCTACAATTTTATAAATTTTTGAACATAAATAGTTTGTTTTTAATAAAGCTTTTATTTTAATAATATCTAAATCAAAAATTGTTGTTAAAATATTTAGTGCAATATCATTTTCTACCTCTTTTATTCTATGATTGCACAATTGTTTTGCACTAAGTTTAGCTTTTGAAGTTTTAAGTGCATCAATCCAGCTACATCTAGGTATCTCTTTTTCATCAGTTACTATTCTTACAATATCTCCATTTTTAAGTGTAGTAAGAAGTGATACTTTTTCTTTATTTACATATGCTTCTTTTGCTTTATTTCCTACTTCGGTATGCACTGCATATGCAAAATCAAGTGCAGTAGCACCAAGTGGAAGTGTAAAAGTATCAAATTTTGGTGAATAAACTATTATATCTTCTCTAAATAAATCATTTTTAGCAAGTTCATAAAAATCTTCTATTTTTTCATTATCAAAAGTAAGATTATTTAACCATTCTGTATTTGGACATGCACTATCAAGCTTATATTTCCAATGTGCTGCAATCCCATATTCTGCATTTTTATGCATATCATAAGTTCTGATTTGTACCTCTATCACATTTGTTTCATCAAATACAGAAGTGTGTAAAGTTTGATATCCATTTTCTTTAGGGATAGCTATGTAATCTTTAAATCTAGAAATTAAAGGTCTAAAATTTAGATGAATTACACCAAAAGCCTCATAACATTCTAATTTTTCTTTTACAATTACTCTAATAGCTAAAAGGTCTAAAACTTCTTCTATAGATATCCCTTTTCTTTGCATTTTTAAATATATTGAATAATAATGTTTAATTCTACCTTTAATTTCAAAATCAATAAGTTCATTTTTTGAGAGTAATACTTCTACTTTAGATATAAAATTATTAAGTCTTAGAGTTAAATCTTCTTTATGTGTTTTTATATAATTATCTATTTTTTTATATTCATTTGGCAATAAATATTTAAAGCTCAAATCTTCTAAATATTTTTTAAGTGTAGCTATCCCTAATCTATGAGCAATTGGTGCATACACTAAAATAGTTTCTTCTGCTATTCTTTTTTGTTTTTCAGGTTTTAAAGCAGCAAGTGTTAGCATATTATGAAGTCTATCACAAAGCTTTATTACAAGCACTCTAATATCTTTAATCGAAGAGATAAGCATATTTCTAAATGTAAGAGCTGATTTTGCTAATTTTTCATCTATCTTATCTGATGGTATAAGTGAATGTGCTCTAATATCTGTAATTTTAGTAAGTCCCTCTACTAAATGAGCTACACTTGCACCAAATTTTAAAAATATATCTTTAAATTCATATTCTGTATCCTCTACTACATCGTGCAATAGTGCTGCTATTATCATATCTTCATTATCACTAAAAAACGATGTAATAGAAGCTACAAGTATAGGATGAATTACATATTCTTCACCACTTTTTCTATATTGCCCTTTATGTGCGATTATAGCGAACTGCATTGCTTCTGTTATAAGTTGTTGGTTAAAATTAGAAGAAACCTCAAAAAGGATTTTTTGAGCTTCTTGTAGAGTATTTATCTTTTGGATTTTTTCGATAAAAGTAGAAAAATTATTCATTCTCGTTAACTTGGATTAACCCTTCTGCGATCTCCATAATAGCAATTTCTGTAGGTTGAATATTTTTTTTAACTTCTACTAATGGTTTTGCACCTTTTGCTAATTCTGCTACCCTTTTAGCTACTGCTACAGAAAGTAAATATCTATCATAATCAACTTTTTCTAATGCTTTTGCATTTATTTGTTCAATTCTCATCTTTTCTCCTTATTTTACTATACTAAATTTTGCATCATCATCATTTTGTAATATTTTTAAAAGATTCCCTTTTTTAAACATATCACATACAATAATTGGTAAATTATTATCTTTTGCTAAAGCAATAGCTGTATCATCCATCACTTTAATATTATCTTCTAAAGCTCTATCATAACTAAGTTCATTTAATAATTTTGCATCATTAAATTTATTTGGATCTTTATCATATACACCATCTACTTTTGTAGCTTTAATAATATAATTTGCTTTTATTTCACTAGCTCTAAGTACACCTGCTGTATCTGTAGTAAAAAATGGATTTCCAGTACCTGCAGCAAATATTACAACTCTTCCTTTTTCAAGATGTCTAATTGCTTTTCTTACTATAAAACTTTCAGCAATTTGCTCCATTTTAATAGCAGATTGAACTCTTGTACAAATTCCATCATGCTCAAGTGCTTCTTGCATAGCAACTGCATTAATAACAGTAGCCATCATTCCCATATAATCACCACTTGTTCTTTTAATAACACCATCTTTTGCAGCACTAACACCTCTTATGAAATTTCCACCACCTATTACGATAGCTATTTCATATCCAGCTTCTTTTAATGCTTTTATTTCATCTGCAAGATATTTTAAAACTTTTGTATCTATTCCAAAACCATCTTCATTTGCAAGTGCTTCACCAGAAAATTTTATTAAAACTCTATTTTTTACTCTATTCATGGGAATCCTTTTTTAAAATAGTATTTTACCAAAATTTCTAGTTAAAATTAACATTTTATATCATCTCTTGCTAAATTTTTAATCTCCATACAACTAAATCCTGCTTCTTTTCTAGCTTCTACATTAATATGTGCCTTTTTAGAAACATTTTGATAAATTTTATTTACAATTTCAAAATATTTCTCTTCACTATTAAATCCCTCTTTTTCACATGCCCATTTAAACCATTTATCACCCTTACTTACATGAGGAATCTCTTCTTTTAAAATTACATATAAAGCATCTATTAATTTTTTTGCTATTTTATCATTTTTATAATTTTTTAGTTTTTCTATGATTTGCTCATTCGCATCAAGTCCATTAGCTTCAAGCCATCTTGGAACTATTGCCATTCTTTCTATTAAAATAGGAGTCTTCTGTGCAGCTTCCCATAAAGAATTATGAACTTCAATATCTCCATATTTATACCCTACTTCATTTAATAAAGAATTAAGCATTTCAAAATGACGAATTTCATCATCTGCAACCTCTATCCAATCTTGATAATACTCCATTGGCATATTTCTAAATCTATAACAAGCATCCAATGCTAAATCAATAGCACTATATTCAATATGAACTATCGCATGGATTAAAGTAGCTTTTTTTAAGTCAGTCTCAAATCCTCTACGACGAGGCACTTTTTGAGGTTTTACTACCTTACAAAAAGACTCATAACTTGGAGAAAATGTTAAAATGTTACAATTTTGATCAAATTCAAATTTATTTTGATTGAAATCATTGATAAATTTTTTAGATTGTGATATTTTATCGTTATAATTTTTAATACTAAGGAGTTTTTCAAGTTCAGAAAAAAATTCCATATTAAACCTTTTTTCTAAAATTATACCAAAGGAATTAAATGCTTATTGATAGTTTTAATAGAAAAATAGACTACTTAAGAGTCTCAGTTACTTCTAGATGTAACTTTAGATGTCTATATTGTATGCCAACGACTCCATTTTCATGGGAACCAAAAGAAAATTTACTTTCATATGAAGAGATGTTTGAATTTATAAAAGTTGCTATTGATAATGGAATTACAAAAATCCGTCTAACTGGAGGTGAGCCACTTCTTAGAAAAGATTTAAATAAATTTATAAATATGATATATTCTTATGCACCAGATATTGACTTAGCTCTTACTACAAATGGATATTTTTTAGAAGGAAATGCAAAATTATTAAAAGATGCAGGACTTAAAAGGATAAATATTTCACTTGATAGCTTAGATAAAGATACATATAAAAAAATAGCTCAAAAAGATGTATTTGATAAAGTTATAAATGGTATAAATGAATCTATAAAAGTTGGACTTAAAGTAAAATTAAATACTGTGTTATTAAAAAACTTAAATGATAATGAAATAATAGATTTATATGAATATGCAAAAAAATTAAATGTACCTATTAGATTTATAGAATATATGGAAAATAATATTGCAGGTGTAGATATAAAAGGACTAACTAGTCAAGAAGTTTTAGATACTTTAAAAAAACATCACTCTTTTACAAAAATGGATAGAGACAATTCACCTGCTACATATTATAAAGATGAAGATGGTTATATTTTTGGTCTTATTATGCCTCATGATGATGAATTTTGCAAAAACTGTAATAGAATCAGACTTACAGCTGAAGGTTTTTTAATCCCATGTTTATTTTTTAATGAAAGTTATCAAATAAGAGATTCTATTAAAAAAGGTGATATAAAAGGTGCTGCTGAAGTACTTAAAAAAGTGATAGTAGAAAAACCAGAAAAAAATGATTGGAAAAATGAAGTAAGCGATAGAGCTTTTTATGAAACAGGAGGATAATTTATATAATTAATAATCAAATTTTAGATAATGAGTTTAAACTTTAACATTATATTTAATATACTATTAAAAAAAATTGGTTATAATTTCATTATATTATAAAATAAAGGATTTTTTATGCTTATTAAAGAAACTCAAGTGCCTTATATCGCAAATAAAGTAACAATAGATATGCTAAATTCAGGGTTTGTGACTTTTGCTCATGGACTAGATAGGGCTAAAAAAATGGTAGAAGAAATCCTAATGGAAAATGTAACTGCCGAGAGAGAACTTGAAAATGAGGTTAAAGAGATAATTGCCGAACAAGAAGAAGAAAACGAATATATGTTTTATGATGTAGATAGAAAAGAACTTTTTTCTATGCTTAAGAAAAAATTAGCAAAAGAAGATAATTTTATTTTAAATAAAACAGATAGATTAAATGATTTATCTCATACAATTGTAGAAGAATTATGGGATGCTGAACTAATTGATTATGAAATCAATGATGGTAAAATGAAAAATATTGTATATGATAGTATGAATGGTTTTATCAAAGAAAGAAAAGATATAGAAGATGTAGTATATGATAAACTAAGAAATTACAAAAAAGAATTAATCCCAGGAAGTGAAGAGTGGGAACTTGTATTTACTAAATTATATGAACAAGAGCTAAGAAAAAGGGGAATGTTATGAAAATCTCAATTTTATTAGAAAATGGTTTATTTTTAAGTGCTAAAGGGTTTGGTGCTAAAGGAACAAGTGTAGGTGAGATAGTATTTAATACATCTATGACAGGTTATCAAGAGATTATAACAGACCCTAGTTATGCTGGACAATTCGTAGTATTTACTGCTAGTGAGATTGGAAATGTTGGTGTAAATAGTAATGATATGGAAAGTAAAGGTGCATGGTTAAAAGGTGTGATTGTAAGAAATTATAATCCTAATTATTCGAATTTTAGAGGTGAAGAAGCACTTCATACTTTCTTAGAAAAAGAGGGAATTATTGGTATTAGTGATATTGATACTAGATTTTTAACTAAACTTATCAGAAATGAAGGTTCGCAAATGATGATAGCTTCTACTGAAATTCACGATAAAGATGAATTAGCAAAATTACTAAAAGAAGCTCCTCATATTTCTGAAATTAACTATATAAAAGAAGTAACAACACCTGAGATGTATGTACACAATCAAGGTGCTTGGAATGATGAAACTTTAAGCTACAATGAAGCTAATACTTCAAAAACAATCGCAGTTTATGATTTTGGTGTAAAAAGAAATATTTTAAATGAACTTACAAATGTGGGACTTAAATGTGAAGTTTACCCTGCTTCAACTCCAGCTGAAGATTTAATAAAAAAATATCAAAATAATGAAATTATGGGTGTATTTTTAAGTAATGGACCAGGAGATCCGCTTGTTCTTACAGAAGTAAAAGAAAATGTAAAAAAACTAATAGATGCAAAAATCCCTATGTTTGGTATTTGTCTAGGACATCAACTTCTAAGTATAGCTCATGGATATGATACATTCAAACTAAAATTTGGTCATCATGGTGGAAATCATCCTGTTAAAAAAACAAGTGTAGAAATTACTGCACAAAATCACAACTATAATGTACCTGAAGAGATTAAAAATATCGCAGAAGTTACACATATCAATTTATTTGATAATACAATCGAAGGTGTGAAATATAAAGATGAGCCTATCTTTAGTGTACAACACCACCCAGAAGCATCTCCAGGACCTAGAGAAAGTAAATATATCTTCAAAGAATTCGCAGATATGCTATGAAAAAATTACAGGTAATCAAATTTATTACCTTTTTTCTTTTTAGTCTTTTTTTACTCTCATTTTTACTTATCTATGCTTATATAGATTATCCCCTACTCGTTATTTTTTTAACATTTACAATCTTATATACAAATTTTTATTTTTTTCTAAAACTTTTCGACGATATTTAATTATTATCGTGTTATAATATAATAAAAAAAGGGTTTCTTATGCAAGAATATGTAAATCAAATATTAAATAATATAAAACAAAAAGAGCCATATAATACAAAATTTTTAGAATCTGCTACTGATGTATTAAATTCTGTAATTCCTTATTTAGAACAAAATCCAAAGTTTAAAAAATTATCATTACTTGAGAGATTGATTGAGCCTGAAAGAGTAATTATGTTTAGAGTACCTTGGGTTGATGATGAAGGAAATATTCAAGTAAATCGTGGATATAGAGTAGAATTTAATAGTGCTATTGGGCCATATAAAGGTGGGACAAGATTTCATCAAAATGTAACTATTGATACTTTTAAATTTTTAGGGTTTGAACAAACTTTTAAAAATGCCTTAACTTCACTAAATATTGGTGGTGGCAAAGGTGGTGCTGATTTTAATCCACATGGCAAAAGTGATATGGAAATTATGAGATTTTGTCAAAGTTTTATGAGTGAATTATTTCGTCATATTGGTGATAGAACAGATATTCCAGCAGGTGATATTGGTGTAGGTGAAAGAGAAATTGGATATCTTTTTGGAATGTATAAAAAACTTACAAATAAATTTGATGGTGCTTTAAGTGGAAAACCAATAGAATTTGGAGGAAGCTTTTGTAGAGTAGAAGCTACTGGATATGGTGCTGTATATTTTGCCGAAAAAATGTTGAATTCACATAATGACACTTTAAAAGGTAAAAAAGTTGCCGTTAGTGGAGCTGGAAATGTCGCTTATCATGTAATGCAAAAACTATATGAATATGGTGCAATTCCTGTAACTTGTAGTGATTCAAAAGGGTTCATTTATGACGAAGATGGGATAAATTTACAACTAATTGCAAAATTAAAACATGAATCTCACGAAAGCTTAGAAAAATATATAGAACATAGAAAATATGCAAAATATACACCAAAAGAAAAATTTCATAAAACAAGAAATGATATTTGGGATACACCTGTAGATGTAATTATGCCAGCTGCTACAGAAAATGAAATTAATATAAATGATGCAAAAATTATCGTAAAAAATGGAACAAAATATGTAATAGAATGCTCAAATATGCCATCAACTCCAGATGCAATAAAATATTTTTTAGAAAATAATATACTTTTTGCTCCTAGTAAAGCTGTAAATGCTGGTGGAGTTGTAACTAGTGTATATGAAATGAGTCAAAATGCTACATTTGAGCCTTTAACAAAAGATGTTTTAGATGAAAAATTAAAAGAAGAGATGAAAAAAATATATGTAGATATTGCACTAACTGCAAAAGAATATGGATACGAAGATAATCTAGTAGTAGGTGCTAATATAAAAGGATTTAAAAGAGTGGCAAGTTCTATGATTAAACAAGGAATTATTTAAAAACAATTCTATTTTTAAATAATTTTATGTTATAATTATTATGTATAATAACATCTAACATAAGGAAAAAGCAATGAAATTTATAAGAATATTAACACTTATTATGTTAATAGCAAGTTTTTCATTTGCAATTACAGGTGCTGAATTAGCAAAAGAATTAAACCTATCTCCTAGTTCAAAAGCGATGATTCAATGGGAGAATGTGTTTAAAAACAAAAGAAAAATGAAAAGACTTGGTATAAACAAATTAAGTGATGCAGATAAAGAAATTTTAAAACAATATTTAATAGAACATGCAGCAGATAGTCCAGAACCAATAGCTGCAGGAATGTAATAAAGGAGTAAAACAATGAAAAAGATTATAACTACATCATTTGTATTAGCAAGTATTTTATATGCTTCACCATTTAGTGATAATGTACAATACTTAAATCAAAAAATAGATTTACTTCAAAAAGAAGTAAAAATATTAAAAAAACAAAATGAAAAGATTAAAGAATTAGAAGCAAAAATAAATGCTTTAACAAAAAATGCAAAAAAATCTAAACCTACTGCTGTAAATACTAAAAATAATAATAATTCTTTAAAAAAAGAGATTGATAGTCTAAAAGCACAAGTAAATGATAATGCAGATTATATTGAAGAAGTAGATGATAATGTAGGAAATCTAACAGCAAAAGTATTAAAAAATTCAAAAGTTGGATTTACTAGATTGAAATTTGATAATACTTTACATAATTTCTTCTATAGAACAGCAGATGGAAAAAATCATAATAATAAAAATGTAGATACATTAAATTTAAAAATGGACTTAGAAGCTATTATTAGTCCAAAATTAACATTTAGAGGTCAATTAGCTATGTATAAATATTGGTCTCAAAGTACTCCTTATCCTTATGCATCATACGATAATATGCAAGGAAGAGTTCCTTCAAATAGTGGAATCTATGTGACAAGAGCATATATTGACTGGAAAGCAATTGATGGTAAAATACCTACAACTCTTACAATAGGTCGTCAGCCAAGTAGTAGTGGTCCAAGTTGGCAATATTCAAATAATGGTGTAAGATATGGAACATATGATGCACTTGTATTTGATGGAAATGCAGATGGTGTAGTAGCTACTATGAACTTAGATAAAGTAACTCCTCTTAAAAATTCAGCATTTAGACTTGCTTATGGAAAAGGATTTCAAAATAGTAACATAAAAGCTGAAAATGGATTAACTGATACACCTGTATATGGAATGTTTTTAGAAAGTCAAATTCCTGCAGTAAATAATAGTTTTATGCAAATGTATTATGCAACAGCTAGAAATATTAATACAAACACAGCTTCAATCGGTAATATTGATTGGTTTGGTGGTATGTTTGAATTAAATAATATTAGTAATTTTGATTTCTTCGCTCACTTCTCTGTAAGTAAAGCTAGACCAAACGGAAACATTGGAGAAATCGATTCTCAACATCATACTGCTGGTCTTCTTACAAATACAAAAGGAGATGTAGAAACAAAAACTGGGAATGCTTATTGGTTAGGTGCAAGATATACATTTAAATCAAAAGCAAAACTTGGACTTGAATATAGCCATGGAAGTAAAAACTGGATTAATATGACTCAAGGAAGTGATAATATTTTAAATCCAAGAAGTGTAAGAGGTAATGTATGGGATATTTATGGAATTTATCCTATAGATAATACAATAGGTGTAAATGCTTTTGTTAAATTAGGTGCTACTTTAATTGATTATAAATATACAAATTCTGGTACACCATTTGGTAAACCTCAAAAAATTTCATCAGATATGCAAAATGCAGATAAAACTATAGATAAGTTAAATGATTATTATTTAGACTTTCAAGTTAATTATTAAGGTTAAAAAATGTTATCAAACATAAAACTAAAAAACCTTTTAATCCTTTTTTTTGGGATTATTATCTCTTTGGTAATGGTAGTAGGAATTGTAAACTATTTTTATTCGAAAGATTCTATTGATAATATTAAAACTATCCAAAAAATATCTAAAACAAATCAACTATATATAAAAGCTTATACAGATATCAAAGAACTAGCTTACAATATAAAAACATCTTTTTACACTAATACTCAAGATAAAATATCTGTAGAAAAAATAGAAAATACTCTAAATAAATTAGCTCAAATTGATAAAAAAAATGCAAAACAAATACAAATTGTCAAAAAAGAGATAAAAAAACTTGTACATAATCTAGAAATTAGAAAAAAAATATTACAAAAATTCAAATCATCTTATTTTGAAAATTTAAGTAATTTAAACATGATATTAATTAAAAATTCAAATATTTTATATTATAAAGATTTGTTTGCTTATGTCACTTTAAATTATGAAAAATTATTAAATCATACAAATACTAAACCTATTTTAGATTATTTAGAAAATAGTTTGGATAAAGAAATAGAAATAAATGGTAAAAAAGTTGTAGTTGCCGATTATGATGAAGATTTAGCAGATGCTATTGATGGATTTGTAGAAAATTATCAAGCTTATTGGCTTACTTTAAAAAAAGTAAATGATGAAATCGATAAATTAATTGAAAAAGATTTAGCTTATATTCAAAAATTAAAACATTACCAATTATCATATCAAGAAAATAAATTGAAAAAAATTGAAAAAAATTCACAAAATGCAAATAATGTAATTTTAATTATTTCTATTTTATTATTTTTAGTTGTAAATGGAGTTTATTTCTTATTTAAAAGTATTATTTTAAATAATATTTTAAAATTAACTAATTATGTAGAAAATGTAGCTAAAGATGGTGAATATAATTTTACTAGAAGTATAAATCTAAATATTAAAAATGAAATTGGTTTATTAGCTGTTAAAATATCAGAACTAATTAACGATATTTCTAATTCTATTACAAATATAAAAACTATTTCAAATAAAAATATAGAAACTTCTGAAAAAGTAAAAAATGATGCTCAATTAATAGAAACAGAACTAAATATTACAAATGAAAAATTAAATGATATTACTGTAAAAGGTAAAAGTATAGAAAATGTATTACAAGAAAATATAGAAGAATCTAAAGATACAAATAATAAAATGAAACAAATATATGATGAAACACAAAATATTAAAAATATTGTAAACAACCTACATTCAAAAGTTGAATATAATGTAGAAACTCAACAAAATATTTCAGAAGAATTAAAACAAGCAAGTACAAATATTTCAGATATTGCAAATATTATTTCAATAATTTCAGATATCGCAGATCAAACAAATTTACTTGCATTAAATGCAGCTATTGAAGCAGCAAGAGCTGGTGAGCATGGAAGAGGATTTGCTGTAGTTGCTGAAGAAGTTAGAAATTTAGCTGAAAAAACACAAAATAGTTTAAGTGAAATAGAAAGTGGTATTAAAATAGCTGTAGATACGGTAACAAAATCGAGTAGTAATGTTATTAATGCTGCACAAGAAATCAATGATTTACTAACTATTGTGGAAAATGCAAATCAAGCAGTTCAAAATATAAATATAATAGTAAATGATGCTACTAATGCTTCTAATATAAATATGCAAAATTCTTTAAATGTTTCTAAAGAAATCAATTATATTTTAAATGAAGTAGATGATATAACTAAATTATCACATGAAAACAAAAAAATAACTAAAAACTTACTAGAAGTATCTTCTATACTATCAAAAATATCTATCACATTACAAAATGATTTAGAGAAATACAAAGTATAATCTAAATCTCTCTCTTTTTGATATAATTTCATTATATTATTATTCTAGAAAGGACATTAATGGCTAAATATATTTTTATTACAGGTGGTGTGTTATCATCTTTAGGAAAAGGTGTGACATCAGCTTCTATTGCAACATTACTAAAACACTCAGGGTTAAATGTAACTATGCTTAAAATTGACCCTTATTTAAATGTAGATCCTGGTACTATGTCTCCATTTGAACATGGTGAAGTGTTTGTTACAGAAGATGGAGGTGAGACTGACCTTGATATAGGAAATTATGAAAGATTTTTAAATGAGTCTATCTCTAAAAAAAACAATTTTACAACAGGACAAATATACTTAAGTGTAATACAAAAAGAAAGAAAAGGTGATTACTTAGGAAAAACAGTTCAAATTATTCCTCATATTACAAATGAAATAAAAGATAGAATTTATGAAGTTGGAAAAGATTTTGATATTGTATTAATTGAGCTTGGTGGTACTGTAGGTGATATAGAAGGTTTACCTTATATGGAAGCTATTAGACAAATAAGACAAGAGGTTGGTAGTAAAAATGCTATGTTTATTCATGTAACTTTAGTTCCATACATAAAAGCAGCAGGTGAACTAAAAACAAAACCAACTCAACACAGTGTGCAAGAGCTTAGAAGAATTGGTATTACTCCTCAAATGTTAATTTGTAGAACAGAAGTAAATCTTCCAAAAAGTTTAAAAAGAAAATTAGCAAATAGTTGTGATATCGATTATCACTCAGTAATCGAAGCAGCTGATGCAAAAACGATTTATAAAGTACCTTTAAGCTTTTTAAAACAAAATATTCTTGAACCTATATCAGACCAATTACATTTAGGTGACTTAAACCCTGATATGACTCAATGGAATGATTTAGTAAAAAAAATAGTAGAACCAGCTGATGAAGTAAAAATCGCTTTTGTTGGTAAATATGTAACTCATCAAGAAAGTTATAAATCTCTAATAGAAGCACTTATCCACAGTGGTGCTTGGCTTGATACAAGAGTAAATATTGAATGGATTGATAGTGAAGATTTAGAGACTAAACCTGAACTTATGGATAAATTTGAAGATGTTGATGGTATTTTAGTAGCAGGTGGATTTGGACAAAGAGGAGTAGCTGGAAAACTTAAAGCTATTGAATTTGCTAGAGTTAATAAAGTTCCTTATTTAGGTATTTGTCTTGGAATGCAAACAGCTGTAATTGAATTTGCTAGAAATGTACTTGGTATCAAAGAAGCTGAAAGCCAAGAGTTTGATCCTGATACAAAAGAACCAATTATTTATTTAATCGATGAATTTATCGATGCAAGTGGAAATAAACAATTAAGAACTCATACTACACCTCTTGGTGGAACGATGAGACTTGGTGGATATGAATGTCTAGTAAAAGAAGGTACAAAACTATATGATGCTTATCAAACTGATAAAGTTATTGAAAGACATAGACATAGATATGAAGTAAATAATGCT
>Ga0256843_1002335_pt1 | contig 13968 bp, 16 predicted proteins | sample AlvinellametaG_FD_191572 | JGI IMG/M metagenome (GOLD analysis project Ga0256843, IMG submission 191572) | Pompeii worm associated microbial communities from hydrothermal vent at the East Pacific Rise, Pacific Ocean - Alvinella | ecosystem: Host-associated > Annelida > Integument > Unclassified ... | reverse complement strand
TAGGTGTTGTTAGTGTAGGTCATGCAAACAAAAGAGTCTCAGAAGCTATTTGTGATCAAGTAAATAAAATAACACATATATCAAATCTATATCTTATAGAACCACAAGCAAAACTTGCAAAAAAAATAGTAGAGCTTAGTGGATATGATATGGGAGTTTTCTTTGCAAACTCAGGTGCCGAAGCAAATGAAGGTGCTATAAAAATAGCTAGAAAATATGGTGAAGTAGATGGACAGCCAAAAAGATATAAAGTTATAACTTTGGAAAACTCTTTTCATGGTAGAACTATATCTACTCTTAAAGCAACAGGTCAGAGTTCTATGCATAATTATTTTGGTCCATATCCTGATGGCTTTGTTTATGCTAAAGATATAGATGAGATAGAAAAACTTTTAGATGATCATACAGTTGCAGTCATGATAGAGTTGGTACAGGGTGAAGGTGGAGTTGAACCACTTGATAAAGAAAAAGTTCAAAAGTTGGCTAAACTTTTAAAACAAAGAGATGTTTTGTTGATAGTTGATGAGGTACAAACTGGAGTTTACAGAACAGGTGAGTTTTTAGCATCTAACTATTATGACATAGAGCCTGATATTGTTACTTTAGCAAAAGGACTTGGTGGTGGTGTACCTATAGGTGCAGTTATGACTACAAAAAAAGATGTTTTAAAAGCTGGTGATCATGGTAGTACTTATGGTGGAAATTATCTTGTAACAAGAGCATCTTTAGAAGTAGTTTCTATCTTAGGAAGTTATAAGTTAGATGAAACTATAAAATACTTTTCTACAAAGTTGGAAGAATTGGCAAAAAAATATCCTGAGATTGTCCAAAAAAGTGTTGGTATAGGACTTATGCGAGGACTTAGGATAAACAATAGTGAAACTTTGACTAAACTTATATCGAAATCTTTTGACGAGGGAGTTTTAGTGTTAAAAGCTGGTAGAAATACATTGAGATTTTTACCACCACTTACGATCACAAAAGATGAGATAGATGAAGGGTTTAAAAGAGTTGAAAAAGCTTTTAGTTTATCTAGCTAGTTCTTCTATCCTTTTAGGTAGTGGGTTTGAGTATCTAAATAACGAAAACAAAAATATGCTATCTATCCAAAAAGAGATAGATAGTATCAATACAAAAAAGTTAAAAAGTAGCTGGATAGAACCTATTGTTGCAAGTTATAACTATACAAAAGGTGAAAAAACTAAAAGTATATACTATAAGGTTTCTCTTTCCCAACCTGTGTTTAAAAGTGGAGGAATATATTTTGCTATAAAGTATGCAACGGCAAATGGAGAGTTTAACAAACTTTCTACCTCTATTAATCAGAATTCTTTGATAAAAAGAGTTTATGAACTTGTACTTACTTTAAAAAAATTAGATCTTCAGATATCCAAAGCAAAGCTAAATCTTAAAAATGTTGAGTTGGATATCGGTAGAAAAAGAGAAAGATTTCTTAGTGGTGATGATGATGTAAGTTTTTTGGATCAGGCTATGATCAAAAAAAATGAGCTTTTATTAAGTCTTGAAGAGTTAAAGACAAGTCATAAAAAGTTTGAAAAAAGTTTTAATAATATTTCACCATTTAACTATAAAAGTATAAAACTTCCATCTTTGGAACTTGTTACAAAAAAAGAGTTTTTTTCTAAAAACCTTCAACTAAAACAATTTCTTGCAAATGCATCGGTGCAAAATGAACTTAAAAATATGACAATTTCTAGTTATCTTCCAACAGTATCACTTTTTGGAAGTTATAACTATCAAAAAACAAAGTTAACTAGTTGGAAAAAGGATGAGTATAAAAACTATGGTGTTATGGTAAGTATGCCTTTTTCTATCAACGAAGGACGAGATATAGAGATAAGGAAGTTAGAAGCCCTAAAGGCAAAATTGTCGCTTAATCAAAAGAAAAGAGAAATCAAAAATGAATATGAAAGTATTTTAGCTGATATAAAACTTTTATCTAACAAAGAAAAAGTTACAAAAAAAAGTTTGCTTTTATATAAAAAGTTAGTTCATATTACTAAAAATGCTGTTAAAGCTGGAGATAAAACGACTCTTGATTTGAAGACTGTGCAAAATAGTAAAAAATCTTTAGAGTATGATTTGAAGATCATAGAGTTTGATAAAAAGTTGACTTTGTTAAAGCTTTTTGAGAAGATGGGCAATAGTTTGTGATATAATAACTCTATCCAAAATAAGGAGTTAGAGATGACTATGATAAAGGATTTTAAGCCAAAATATATTGTTGATGAGAGTTCAAAAGAACAAGCAGTTATCATAGATATAGATGTGTGGAAAGAACTTTTAGAAAGATTGGAAATGTTGGATGATATTGAAGCTTATGATAAAACTAAAGAAGAGTCTTTAGAGTTTGTGGATTTTGAAGAAGCAGTAAAAGAGTTATAGGAAGTTTTTTGAAATACGATATAAAGATAGAAAAAAGAGCTTTAAAATTTTTAAAAAACTTAGATAATAAGACACAATCAAAGATAGTTGAAAAAATTTATTTGTTGTCTGAAAATCCTTATCAAAATAGTAAAAAGTTAGTAGGAAGAGAAGCTTATCGTATTAGGATAGGTAACTATAGGGTTATTTATGAGATTGATGATGAAAGTATAAAAATTTTTGTAATAAACATAGGGCATAGGAAAGATATATATAGATGAGATTTAGCGAATTTATGCAAGAGTGGTTATATGGGGAGGATGGATACTATACAAAAAAGATTACTATAGGTAAAGAAGGAGACTTTTATACAGCTGTAAGTAGTAGTATGTTTTTTGGTGGTAGTATAGCAAACAGACTTATAAGTGTTATAGATGAAGGTTTTTTGTCAAAAGATTGTGTAGTGGTTGAGGTTGGAGCTCATAAAGGTTATCTTTTGGCGGATATGGTTCAGTTTATCTATACACTTAGACCAGAGCTTTTAGAAACTCTTAGATTTATGATAGTTGAACCTCAAGCAGAAAATGCAAAGATGCAGATTGAATATTTTAAAGAATCTTTTGGTGATGTAGTTTCACTTGAACATAAAACATCTTTAGATGATGTAGATGAAGATGAAGCGTTTGTTGTTGCTAATGAAATATTTGATGCATTTTCTTGTGAAGTTATAAAAGATGATAAAATGTTATATATGAGATCAGAGCATATTCCGTATTTTGATGAACAAAGTGAAGATATAAAAAAAATAGTTGAAAAATATGGCTTTAGAAGAGGGGAGATAGGTTTAGGTTATGGTGAGTTTGCAAACAGTATACAAAAGGCTTTTAAAACTTATGAATTTGTTACATTTGACTATGGGGATAAAGAACAAAGGAGTGATTTTTCGTTGAGGATTTATCACAAGCATCATACTTATCCATTTTTTGCTTTGACTGATTTTGTAAAAGAAGAGGATGAAAAGCCAAAAGGAGTCAGTTTAGAAAAGTTGTATAAAAAAAGTGATATTACATATGATGTAAACTTTACATATCTGATAGATGAGTTTGTTAATCAAGGTGCAACTTTAGTTTGGTATAAAACACAACTGGCTGCTCTAGTAGAGTTTGGTATAGATAAACTGTTAGAACTGTTGGCAAAAAATAGTGATGAAGCTACATACAAAGCAGAGTTAAACAGAGCAAAAGTTTTGATAAGTCCTGCTTTTATGGGTGAAAGATTTAAATGCTGTGTTTTTAGAAGTAGTAGATAGGAGATGATATGAAGATCATTGTTAACGGTGATGAGAGAGATGTACGAAAAGACATAAGTGTTGGGCAGTTACTTGATGAACTAAAGATAAAAGATAAAACAATGGCAGCTGCTATAGATATGCAAGTAGTGAAAAAAGAAGATTGGGAAAAAAGAGTTCTCAAAGAGGGTGAAAAGGTAGAGTTTTTACACTTTGTTGGAGGAGGTTGATAAAAAGCTATTATATTAAAAATCACTTAAGCAAAGAACTGTATAATTTAAAGTAAATTTAAGTTCTTGGAGATATATGATGAAAGAGATCTCGATATTGGTAGCAGGATTGCTGCTAGCCTCTTCTATAGGTTTTTCAGATGAAACAAAGGTAAAAATAACTAAAAATACTTCTAGTGTAACGGTCAGTCACTTAGGGCAAAAGGTAGAGATAAAAAGGATACAAGATCCTTATCATGTTTTGAGTGATGATTATACAAAAACTTCAAGAGAATGTCCTCCTTTTTGCATACATCCTATGAAAGTTGCAAAGGGTGTAAAGACTATTGGTGAAGTTGAGTTGATTGACTATATTAAAAATTATGTAAATAAAAACAAAGGTGTTATCATAGATGCTAGGCTTCCTAGTTGGTACAATGTAGAGACTATTCCTTCTGCTATAAATATACCTTTTACTCTTTTGGAAAATGCAGATAAAGAGACTATAGATACTATTTTTAGTTCGTTGGGAGCTAAAAAACAAGGAAATGGTTGGGATTTTACAAATGCAAAAACTCTTATAGTCTTTGATAATGGTGTATGGTGTGATCAAGCTACTAGATTTATCAAAAGTCTTTTAAAGATAGGATATCCTGCATCTAAAGTTGTTTACTATAGAGATGGTTTCCAAGGTTGGAAACTGCTAGGTTTAACAACTGTTATCATGGATAAAAAAGAGGTTAAATAACTACTAATATATTTTTTAGATAGGCAAATAGTGTCTATCTAAAAAAAAGAAAATCTATCTATCTTTCTTCACTTTCTGTTAATATAAAATCCTATTAGTTGTATTTGTTATTTTGATGTGTTTTATAAGTTTAAAATAAAAAAGGCTTTGAAGAAAAAATCTTCAAAGCCTTTTTAGATATGTATAAGAATATTCTTAGAAGTTTTTGCTAAGGATAAGTCTTACGTGTTTAGGATCTGCAGCACCAGCAGCATCATAATTTCTATTGATTAGGATAAGTTTTGTATTTATACCAAGAACTTTTGTTCCTAAAATAAGATCAGTTTCTGCAACTTCTAGATTTGGATGAGTATCATTGCTATTATCAACATATTGTAAAGTTAATTTTCCAATAGGAGTTTTAGTAGCAACTTTTACTTTGTATGCTTCTGAATCAGGAATAGCAACATGTGTACCATCAGTATAGATACCTGCAGTAGCTAATTTAGTTTTTTTGAATCCTGTAGCAGTATTTGCTAAAGGTAAAGTACCTTTGTCATCCATTTTAGAGTATGCAGCCATTAAATCAAATCCAGCTACATTACCACTAATACTTATAGCACCACCAGAACTGTCATCAGCTCCACTTGCTTTTGGATTCATATCTCCATATTGTAAACCAATTTTAGCAGCACCAACATTAAAACTTGTATCTGCCCACATAGCATCAGCAACTTTTAATACATTGTAGTACCATAAGTTTACTGGAACACCAAAGTTAGTTAATACACCTAGTGCATAAGCTCCGTCAGCTACATAAGTATTAAATTGTTGACCATTTGTAACTTTACCAAAAGTACCATTTCCTTTACCAACATAAGCACCAACTAAAGTTACATTGTTGATATCAGTATTTACTGCTACGATAGCATCAAAACTGTTTGGAGCTAAGTTCCATTTTTCAGTAAATGCAAGTGGTGTATCTAAGTATTGTCTACCGATTTTGAAAGTAGTTTTATCTAAAGCTGTACCACAACCTCTAAAAGTGATGTATGCTTGAGATAACCAATCTTGAGTATCTAATATAGTACCATCTTGTGGACTAGCACCCATTCTAGTATTAGAAACTAGGTTATTTTCTAAACCTAAAGTATCAGCTACACTATATTCTACACCATATCCCCAGCAGCTATTAAAGTTACCTTTTGTACCAATTTGTACTAAAGCTTGTCCACTAGAAGCAGCTTGGTCAAATAGATCTGGAGCACCTGCTGTATCAGCATCTACTGTTTCATAATATAATTTTGTTTTAACAGAAACATTTGATAATGCTTTTGTTATATCTAATGCCATAGCACTTGTAGTGATTCCCATTGCCGCAACTGCAGCTAAACTAAGTTTTGCAAACTTCATTTCAACTCCTTGTAATTTTTATAAGATTGCACTTTAGAAGTATAACAAACTAAACTTAAATTTTTTTTAAATAATGAGCATACTATCGCCGTAAGAGTAAAACTTATATCTCTTTTGAACAGCTTCGTTATATATTTTTAATACTTCTTCTAAAGAGGTAAAACCAGCCACTAGCATGATAAGTGTAGAAGAGGGGAGATGAAAGTTTGTTAAAAGGCTGTTTACCCTTATTGGTGGGTTTTTTGGATGTAAAAAAAGGTTGCTATATCCAGTAACTTTTTTTTCTCGATAGTAAAATTCTATAGTCCTAGTAACAGTAGTACCTACAGCTAGTAGGTGTTTGTTACTATCTATCAACTCTTTTGTATCTTGAGGGATGTTGTACCATTCTGAGTGCATAGTATGTTTGTTTATATCTTCTACCTCAATACTTTTAAATGTACCAGCACCAACATGAAGTGTTATAAACTTTGTTTCATAATCAGACTTAAGTTTTGAAAATGATTTTTCGTCAAAATGCAAAGAAGCAGTAGGTGCTGCGACTGCTCCTATGTTTTTTGCAAAGAGTGTTTGATAGTTGGTTTCATCTTCTTTTTTGTCTTCTCTTTTTATATATGGGGGAAGGGGGATATGTCCTATATCTTCTAAGATTTTGTTTAAATTTTCAAAATCCAAAACTTTCTCTTTTTGGTAAAAAACAACTTCTCGTGTTCCATCTGGATTTAGTTTTATAACTTCAGCTTGGAGATCATGATCAAAGTTTATGATAGTGCCATTTTTAACTTTTCCTCTTATGTAAACTAAAAAGATGTTGTTTTGTAAAGGAGAGTTTATCAGTAGTTCTATCTTTCCTCCAGTATCTTTATGTCCATAGATTCTTGCTTTTATAACTTTTGTATCGTTAAGTATAACAGCACTTTCTTTAGGAATAAAATCAAAAATATTTTTAAATCTTGTATGTATGATTTTTTTATCTTTTCTTATATACACTAGAAGTTTTTGCTCCCCTTTTGGAAAGTGAGGAGCAGTTGCTATAAGTTCTTGAGGTAGTTCATAATGATAAGAACTTACTTTTAAAGGATCTAAACTATTCATCATCCTCTATATCTTCGTCTTCTTCATCTGTTGATTTTTCTGGATTTACCATCTTTGCTATATATATAGATAGTAAATACAAAAGTATCATTGGCCCAGCCATAAGAAACTGTGTTAAAACATCAGGAGGAGTTAATAAAGCTGAAACTAAAAATATAATAACAAGAGCATATCTGAAAAACTCTTTAAGTGTTTTATCTGTAATAAGTCCTATACTAGCAAGGAAAAATGTTATAACAGGAAGCTCAAAAGCGATACCAAAACCTACCATTAGCTTAGTAAAAAAACTGACATATTCTCCTATGCTTGGAAGTGCTGTAAAAAGTTGAGAACCAAAGTTTACCAAAAATGTAAAACCAAATGGTACCACAACATAGTAAGCAAATGCACCACCTAAGATAAACATAGTAGTTGCACCAAATACAAAAGGTAAAATCATCTTTTTTTCGTTGTCATAAAGTCCAGGTGCTACAAATAGCCATACTTGCCAAAAGATTACTGGCAAAGATGCTATAAAACCTGTAAAAAAGGAGACTTTTAGTGCCGTAAAAAAAGGCTCTTGTAACTTAGTAAAGACGACAGTACTTCCTTTTGGCAGCACTTCAGTAAGTGGTGCAGTCATCCAGGACAATATAGGCTGCCATACTGTAAACATAACAAAAAACATAACAACAACAGTTATAACACTATAAGCTAATCTCTTTCTAAGTTCAACTAAGTGGGGTTTTACTTCTTCAAACATCTTTATCCTCGCTTAGTTTGTCTTCTTTTTTCTTACTCTTTTTTTTCTTCTTTTTAGGTTTTTGTATCTTTTGTTTTTGAGTTAACTCTTCTTCTATATCTTGATCTTGTTCTTCTAGTGCTTTGTTTATAGAGTTAAACTCTTCATATATATCATCAAGCTTACTTAGTCCACTTGTATCGGCAACTTCTGTAACAGATGCTTGAAGTTGTTTTTTGTATGTTAGTGCTTCTTCTTTTAACTCTTTTATCTGTAACTCTCTGTCAAAACTTTCTTTAGCTTCGTTTATAGTATTTTTAAAGCTTCTGAAAAATTTTGCTATTTTTACTAAAGCATCTGGAAGTTTATCTGGTCCTACAAAAAGTATAGCAATGATAGCTACGATAAATATCTCTCCTAAACTCATTCCAAACATAGATTTACTCTCTTTATAAAATTTGTTGGTTATATTATCTAATCTTCCATTAAAAAAAGTGCTATTTCATCAGCTAAAAAGTAGTTAGGGTTAAATAATTGAAGATTATCGCAAATTAATTTTCCTTCTTTTACTAATATATTTGCTTTTTCAAGCTCATTTAAAGATAAAATATCCTTTTTAACTCCTATAAAACTTCTTAATCCCAAAAAGATTTTTTCTGTTTTGATATCTTTTTTTGAAAGAGATTCTGTTTTTTGAGATAGAGGGTTTTTAATATAGTTTTTTACATTTGTTGTTGGATAAAATCTTTTGTTTTCTAAAAAACCAACAGCTCCAGATCCTATACCTATGTAGTTTTTTAGTTTCCAGTATCCTATGTTGTGTTTTGATTTGTAAAGTCCAAAATTTGATATTTCGTATTGTGGAAATCTCTCTTTTATCTTTTCTACAAACCAGTATGCAAGACTTTCATCATCTTTGGGTGATATGTTATCATGATGAAACTTGGTTGCTTTTTCTATAGTAAGTGAATATGAGCTGATGTGATTTATAGGTAGTGAAAAGGCAATATCCAAATCTCTCTTTAACAGATCTTTTGTATCACAAAGTGTATCATAAATAAGATCTAAAGATATGTTTTGTATATCTGCTTTATATGCATTTTCAACAGCATTAACAGCATCTTTGTTGCTATGGTTTCTGCCGAGATATTTAAGTTTTTGATCATGAAAACTTTGTACCCCAAAACTGACTCTGTTTACTCCCAAGTTTTTCATCTGTCTTAACCAGTCGTAGGTTGCAGAGTTTGGATTTGCTTCAGTTGTAAACTCTATATCTTTTTTTAAATAAGGAGATAAAATCTCTAAAAATTTTTCATAAAGTTTTGGTTCTAAAGTAGATGGAGTTCCTCCTCCTATAAAAAGTGTTTGGATAGAGTTCTTGTTGATATCATATCTTTGTAGTTCATATTTTAGTTGAACTGTGATTGCTTTAGAATAGGCTTTTTTTAGATGCATCAAGTCTGAATAAGAGTTAAAAGAACAGTAGTGGCATTTACTATCACAAAAAGGTATATGTAGATATAAGAGCAAGAGAGAAATCCTTAAACTATTTATGATATTATAATATAAAAAGATAAGGAAACAGGAAGTGAGTGATAAAAAATACAGACCAAATGTTGCAGCTGTTGTACTCTCTTCAAAATATCCTTTTGAATGTAAAGTTTTTATAGCAAATAGAAATGATTATAAAAATGATATCTGGCAGTTTCCTCAAGGTGGCATAGATGCAGGTGAAACACCTAAAGATGCACTTTTACGAGAGTTAGATGAGGAGATAGGGACAAATAAAATTGAGATTTTAGCTGAGTATCCAGAGTGGCTTAGTTATGATTTTCCTCCTAAAGCAAAAGGAAAAATGTACCCATATGATGGTCAGAGTCAAAAGTATTTTTTGGTTAAGTTGAAAAATGGAGCAAAAATAAATCTGGATACAAAAGAACCAGAGTTTAAAGAGTATAAGTTTGTAGATGCAAAAGATGTTTTAGAGTATGTAGGTAATATGAAAAAAGATATTTATCGAAAAGTTTTAACCTATTTTAAAAGGAATGGATATATATAGATGTTAGTAGTACAAAAGTTTGGCGGTACAAGTGTTGGCGATCTTGACCGTATAGAAAATGTTGCAAAAAGAGTAGCTAAAACAAAAAAGGCTGGAAATAGTGTTGTCGTTGTTGTATCTGCAATGAGTGGAGAGACAAATAAACTGATATCGTATGCTGAACACTTTTCTAAAAATCCATCAAAAAGAGAGATGGATTTGTTGCTAAGTTCAGGAGAAAGAGTAACTTCTGCATTGTTAACTATAGCTTTAAAAGAGATGGGATTTGATGCTATGGCACTTTCTGGAAGACAAGCAGGGATCTTAACAGATGATATGCATACAACAGCTAGAATAGATGATATAGATACTTCATTTATGGAAAATGAGTTGGCAAAAGACAAGATACTTGTTGTTGCAGGTTTTCAGGGGATAAACAAAAACGGAGATGTTACTACTTTGGGTAGAGGTGGTAGTGATCTTAGTGCTGTGGCTTTGGCAGGTGCTTTAAAAGCTGATCTTTGTGAGATATATACAGATGTTGATGGAGTTTATACTACAGATCCTAGGATAGAACCAAAAGCAAAGAAGATAGATAAAATATCTTATGATGAGATGTTGGAATTTGCATCTATGGGTGCAAAGGTTTTACAAAACCGTTCAGTAGAGTTAGCAAAAAAGTTAAATGTAAATCTTGTAACAAGAAGTAGTTTCAACGACAATGAAGGAACACTAATAACAAAGGAAGAAAATATTATGGAAAAACCAGTTGTAAGTGGTATAGCGTTGGATAAAAACCAAGCTAGAGTAACTTTAAGAGGAGTTAAAGATAAGCCTGGAATCGCTGCGGAGATTTTTTCTGCACTAGCACAAAAAGGTATAAATGTAGATATGATTATACAAAATGTAGGTCATGATGGTACAACAAATCTTGGTTTTACAGTACCTCAAAATGAACTTGAAAATGCAAAAAAAGTTATGGAAGAGTTAAATCCAGCAGAATTTTTAGAGTATGATTCGGATATCTCTAAAGTTTCTATAGTTGGTGTTGGTATGAAGTCTCATAGCGGAGTTGCAAGTACTGCTTTTACTGCTTTGGCAAATGAAAATATAAATATAGAGATGATAAGTACAAGTGAGATCAAAATCTCTATGATCATAGATGAAAAATACAGTGAACTTGCTGTTAGAACTCTCCACGAAGCATATCACTTAGATAAGTAAACGATGGAAACTCTCTCTTCCTTTACACTAGATCTCATAAGAGAATATGGAGCAAATCTCAGTTGGATGGAAGAGAGGAGGTTTGACTGGGTTGGAATCTTAAATCCTATGTTAAAAAGAGTAGTTGATGCAAAAACTGTTCTTGTTATAACGGATAAAGATAGAAACTGGCTAAACCAATACATCATAACTACTTTAAATAGATCTTTTTTGGAAAGACCACTTTTGCCTGTTTTGTCTTTGGAAACTATATTTCCTAAGTTAGATAGTGTGAAGGAAAATGAACATTTTGAACTTTTAGAAGATATGTTAAATCTATCTTTCCCAAATGGATATACATTTTTTTATATAGGTGATGGAAGTGATAGTAGAGCAAATCTTCCCAAAAGAGATGAAAACTCATTTATGTGGCTTCTTGATGAAAAAAATACAAATGCATTTTATCTAAGCAGTAAAGATGAATTTTTAGATCAAAAACTCTTATCTCTTGTACGACTTTTGGATAAGAGTATAGATGCTGCACTTTTTATGGAAGTTGACTTAGAGAGTTTGGTATGACTTCAAAGATAGTAAGCTGTGAAGATATCGAGTTTGCTAGAGAAAATGTTTATGAAAGTATAAAATCAAATCTAAAAAAAAGATTTTATGTTGATGACTTTAAAGTTGATGATGCTAGAGAAGTTATAAAAGAAGCTTATATAGCAGAGAGTGAAACAAAGTATATATTTATTTCTGCTTTTAGTTTTAACATATATGCCCAAAATTCTATGCTTAAACTTATAGAAGAACCTCCTAAAAATATAGTTTTTATTTTTATAGTCAGAACAAAATCAGTACTTTTACCAACTATTCGTTCAAGACTTCAACTAGAGATTTTGAAAGTTGAAACGAAAAGCTATGAGCTTGATATTGATTTGAAATATATGGATTTCAATGATATATTTACTTTTTTGAAAAAACATAAATATGAAAAAAAAGATGATTTAAAAAGGCTTGTTAGTGCTATCATAACCAAAGCTTTAAAAGATTTGAAGATAGATTTTTTGCAAAGTGAACTTGATATGTTTGATAAACTATTGGTATTGAGTGATTTGAACAGTAGAAGCCAAAATATCCTTTCATATTTACTTTTACTTATATATAGGAAAAGAAATGGTCAAAAGATTAAACAGTCAAAATGATTTTGGAAAACTATGTGAAAAAATAGGTGTTACAAAAGAGGGGATATCTATCCTTTATGATAAATCTAAACTTAACTATTTTTATGTAAACAACCTTAAAACACCAGCTTGTAATATCCTAAAGCAGGATTTGTTATCTATCGGTGCAGATGTTGCTGTTAGTAAAGATACTGTTAATTGCAAAAATCAATTTAGTGATGTTTTGATAGTAGTTAACCAAAAACAGTTAAAACAAATAGTAAAAAAACTTAAAAAACAACCTTTTGGATTGAAACTTTTGGCAAATGAGTTAGAAGAGTTTGTTTATGATAAGGATAGTTTTGTTGCTAAGATAATGGGTGTTATAAATGCAAATGATGACAGTTTCTATCATGATAGCCGTTTTAGTGGAAAGGATGCTGTTAAAAAGATAGAAGTCATGATAGAAGAGGGTGCAGATATAGTAGATCTTGGTGGAGTTAGTTCCAGACCAGGAAGTGAATATGTAGGTGAAGATGAAGAGTTTAGACGAGTAAAACCTGTTATAGATGAGATCTATAAGCAAAAACTTTTTGAAAAAGTTGATTTTAGTTTAGATAGTTTTTCTACAAAATGTATAACATATGCATTGGATAGAGGATTTAAAATAGTTAACGACATAACAGCTCTTGAAAACGACGAAGTAGCAAAAATAGCTGGTAAATATAAAGCAAAAGTTGTTTTGATGCACAAAAAAGGAACTCCTAAAGATATGCAAAACTCTCCTTTTTATGAAGATGTGATACTTGAGGTAGAAGAGTTTTTTCAAGAGAGAATACAAAAAGCAAAAAGTTTTGGCATAAATGATATAGTGCTAGATGTTGGTATAGGTTTTGGGAAAAGATTGGAAGATAATTTAAATCTTATCAAAAACCTTGAGCATTTTAAAAAGTTTGGATATGAACTTTTGGTAGGTGCTAGTAGAAAATCTATGATAGATATGATATGTAGCTCAAAAGTTGAAGATAGATTGCCTGGTAGTTTAACTATACATCAAGAGAGTATAAAAAATGGTGCATCTATCGTGAGAGTTCATGATGTAAAAGAGCATAAACAGATGATAGAAGTTTTAAAAGCTATAGAGGAGTTTGTGTGAAAGTTGGTATAGTTCAGCATAAATTTGAAGGAAATAAAAAAAGTACTGTTGAAAAAAGTGTCAAACTTATCAAAGATGCCAAAGAAAATGGTGCCGAATTGGTTGTTTTACAGGAACTTCATCAAGATAGATACTTTTGTATAAGTGAAGATGTGAAAAATTTTCAAAAAGCAGAAGATATAGTTGATGATATAGAGTTTTGGTCACAGATAGCAAAAAAAAATGATATAGTTTTGGTTACTTCGTTGTTTGAAAAAAGAGCTGTTGGGTTGTATCACAATACAGCATATGTCTTTGAAAAAGATGGCAGTTTAGCTGGAAAATATAGGAAGATGCATATACCAGATGATCCTGGGTTTTATGAAAAGTTTTATTTTACAGAGGGGGATTTGGGATTTAAACCTATCAAAACTAGTGTTGGGAAGTTAGGGGTTTTAGTTTGTTGGGATCAATGGTATCCTGAAGCTGCAAGACTTATGAGTTTGGCAGGTGCTGAAGTTTTGATATATCCTACTGCTATAGGATGGTTTAGAGAGGATTCGAAAGAAGAAAGAACAAGACAACTTGAAAGTT
>Ga0256843_1002334_pt1 | contig 13970 bp, 11 predicted proteins | sample AlvinellametaG_FD_191572 | JGI IMG/M metagenome (GOLD analysis project Ga0256843, IMG submission 191572) | Pompeii worm associated microbial communities from hydrothermal vent at the East Pacific Rise, Pacific Ocean - Alvinella | ecosystem: Host-associated > Annelida > Integument > Unclassified ... | reverse complement strand
CAACGGGTTATGTAATACTTATACACGTTTTTATGCTTTGAATGACGATGGAACAACTGTATCCGGTTGGCCTGCATCAGGTTATCTTCTTACTGGTGTTAATGGGATATCAATAGGTGATTTAAACAATGACCTATCACCGGAAATTGTGATAACTTTTTCTCAACATATTGATATATATAATACCCAAGGTGTATTAGTAGGTGACACTTCTTTAGATGGTGATTGTCAGCAAGAAGCAATTCTAGCAGACATTAATGGAGACAATTTTGCCGACATTGTTGTAAATACAGGCTCTACACTGGATGCATATAGCTATGATGGTTCAAATTTAAATCATTGTAACGGCTGGCCTATTTTTGCTGAAGGTGCCGATTTTTCAGGCTCACCGTATATTGGCGATATAGACGGCGACAATAAAAATGAAATGATTATAGCTGATAAATCTATGGGAACTGTTTTGTACGCTTGGGATACTCCCGGAAATGCCAATGTTGTTGAATGGGGCATGTGTCACTTTAATGCTCAAAACACAAATGCATATAAAGGAATTTATGATTTGGATTTAATGATTAAAGACAGTTCTGATGATGCAGGTTTTGAGCCCAATAACACTACCTTGCACTATTGGAACAGCTCAGACATTTGGGTACGTAATCTAGATGATAATGGCACCGAGCACCAAAATCCACTTTATGTTCCTAATCAACCTGTATATGTGTATGTGCGTGTAACTAACCGTAGTGATGTATCTTCCAGTGGACAAGAATTGCTAAATTTATATTGGAGTAAAAGCAGTTCAATGTTATCTTGGCCTGATCCTTGGACTGGTCAATATTATGTAAATGGTGTGCAAATGGGGTATCAAGTGGATAATCCAAAAAGTATTCCCGTTTTACAACCGGGTGAATCCAGAATAATTAAATTTGAGTGGTATCCAAATGATCCTGCTGATTTTACAGGCAACGAACCTTTTTCTTGGAATTATTGTCTGTTGTCTCGTATTGAATCTAATTACGACCCAATGCGATTTAGCGAAACCTCAAATTTAATGGATAATGTTCGTAATAATAACAATATAGCTTTGAAAAATGTTACGGTTATCAATGTAATTCCAGATGACCTTGATCATACTTTAGTAGGTAGCGTAGGTGTAGGGAATCTTACCAATACTAATCAAATGTATTATCTGGAATTATTAAAAGCAAGTAATGAAACAGGAAATCCTATTTTTGAAGAAGCTGAAGTAAAAATTAAAATGGACGATATACTTTACGAGGCTTGGCAGCACGGTGGTGAAATAGCTCAAGAATTAGAAGATACCAATGATGATCACAAAAAAATTGTAAAAGGTGATAATGTAATACTGGATAATTTAGCTTTTGATGCACATGAATTGGGCATCCTTACTTTATATTTTAATTTCCTAACAGAAAAAATGACTGATAAAGATAAATTTACTTATTGGCTTATTCAACGGGATTATTACACAGGCGAAATTATCGGTGGTGAAACCTTTATAATAAAAAAACAACCACGTCCGGCTTTCTTGGCCGATGCAGATGATAAAGAAGCCGACAAGGGTGAGATAGTTACCTTAAGTGCCAATGGTATCAATGAAGCTGCTGTATACAATTGGTACGATATGCAAGGTAATTTGATTTACCAGGGTAAAGATTTGACTGTTACTGTTGATATGGAAAAGAAATACAAACTGGAAGTAATTGCATCTGCAGATGGCTTTAAAGATTACAAAGAGGTGGAAGTAAAATTTAAGCCAAACCGTATAGAACAACTTACACCAAATCCTGCCAATGATCAAGTAGAAGTAAGTTATAAAATCAATGAAGGAGATGATGCTTACTTAATGTTTATTAATATTTCCGGCAATAACAATAGCGTAGGTAATTATGTTATAGATGTAAATGATAATCAAACTTATATTAACCTTTCGGGTTATTCCACAGGTGTTTATTCAGTTGTTTTGGTAACAAACGGACAAATTTCTGATATAAAAGAATTGATTGTTGAATAAAATATTGTCAATGATTTTAAAGGAGGCTGTCTTAAAAAGGCAGTCTCTTTTTTATGTATATTTCCTAAATAAAACAATGTGTTAAGCAAAGTTGCAAAGAAAATTTCCGTTATGAAATGGGGATGGCCATCAATGGATATTATAAATTTAATTTGATGAAAAATATCTCTATGGACACAATAAATACATAATAAAAAAAATTCCCCGATTTCGGGGAATTTTTTTTTGAGTACTAAAAAATTTTAGTATCGATCTTCCATATCACGAAGATGTTGAATGTACTTCGCTTTCAGGATTTGTTGTCTTCTTTTGACAGATGGTTTGGTAAATTCTTTACGTGCTCTGATCTGACGCATCATTTTCGTTTGGTCAAATTTACGTTTAAAACGTTTCAGTGCTCTGTCAATAGACTCTCCTTCTTTTACAGGTATGATCAACATAATTTTACACCTCTTTTTTGTTGGTTAATAATTATTTAACGAGTGGCAAAGATACAAAAAATATATTATTTCAGCTAAAAAAATTCGAGGCTTTTCTTTCTTTTCGGTTTAATTATATTTTTCGCTTGTTTAACGGCTCAAGGCATGTATGTCAATTCGGATTTTTACTGCTAAATATTTGAACAAAAGAATGTTGAAAATCCTTTAGTTACTTTATTTTTGTATATCCATATTTTTTTCTTAACTTTGTTTTTACGAAAAACTTATTTATGAAGTTAGAAAAATATATATCAGATTTGTTGTATCGTTATGATTTAGTGATTGTTCCGGGATTTGGAGGGATTGTTGCCCGAAGAAAACCGGCGCATTTTAATCATGATACTTATGTTTTTTCTCCACCCCATAAAGAATTGTCCTTTAATGCACAATTACAAGAAAACGACGGGCTTTTAGCAGATTATGTAGCGGGGGTTGAAGGGGTTTCATATGATGAAGCCTTAGAAAAAATAGCTGCATGTGTAGCAGATTGGAAGAAAACATTAAAGATACAAAAACGTATCAGACTGGATCAAATCGGTATCTTTAATTTAATAGACGAGGATAAAATAGTATTTTTACCTTTGACTACTCGAAATTATTTGGCGGAAGCATATGGTTTGACTTCATTTATACATCGTCCTATTCGAAAAAATATCGATGACCAGAAACCGGTAGAAAAGCCGGTTGTAACGACTGAAATTCCGGAGCCAAAAGAAGAGAAAAAAGACAAAGTCATTAAAAAATCTCATACACCCAGACCGGTTTATAAAACCACAGTTTCATCTACCTCCTCATCCGGTTGGTGGAAGGCTGCTGCCGTAGTCTTTTTAGCTTTAGGTTTAGGAGCCGGAGTTGCTTTGATGAAAAACAATCAACAAGCCCCGGTTGAAACTTACCAAAAAGCGACTTTCGTATTACAAAAAGATTTTCCGGTGATTCAATTAGGGGATAAATCAAAAGGAAATAAAAACTTTAGTACTCTAAATAATACTGCTGAAAACAATTTTGCTTCCAAAAAATATTTTATTATCAGTGGTGCTTTTAGAAATAAAAATAATGCGGAAAGAAAAACAAATGAATTGAAAGCTTCCGGATATAAGGCTGAAATTATAGGAAAAAACAAACGTGGATTATGGATGGTGGCTTATGAAGGTTTTGCCAGTAAAGAAGAAGCCAATAAAAAATTGATAAATATCAAGCAAAAACAATCTTCGGCTTGGATTTTTACCAAAAAATAAAAGTTTATACAAATCTGTATAGTTTTTTGGAAATCACTTTATACAAAAACAAGTAATCTTTTAAATCATTAAAAATTTCGATCCGGGTGTTTTCATCCGGGTCGTTTTCTTTAAAGAATTCTTTTTGTTTTTCAATCAAATCTAAAATCAATAAGCGGCGAAGGTTGTGTAAAGTATCCATTACGTGCCAACCCAAGGTTTTTACTTTGGTTTTTACTTCAATTTCTTTTTCTTCCCAATTGGCTAATTGATATTTTTCTTCTTCCATTAAAATGGCCGATAATAGTTGTAAAGCCTCATCTTTCAATTCACTGGTAAGTTGTGCGATATTTACCGGTTGGTGTTCCAGTGAAATATGAATTATTTTTTGATAAATTTCATTAAAAAGCGGATTGGAAAATTCCAGTTCATCTTCTTGTAATTCTTTGTAAATCTCATCAGCTACAATTGTTTTTCGTGTTATTTTTTCAATAACGGGTTCGGAGTTATCATCGGGTATTTCTTTTATTTTCCAATCTTCTACTTCTATTTCATAATGTCCGTACAGAAGTAAAATTTTGATAATTTCGCGTTCCAGAACTTCCCGTTTACTGATGGCCGGTGTTTTTTCCGGTTTTTTTTCAACGGGTTTCATATGATCCATTTGTCTTTTGCGTTGAAACTCTTTTTCTTTTCTCAATAAGATGCCTTTTTGTACCAATGCTAATTCGTTAAACAATACGCGTTCACTGATTTTCATGATACGAGCGACTTCTTTAATATAGATTTCTTGTTGAATTTCGCTGGGAATTTTAGCAATACTTTGGATAATGTTTCTTATCATTTCTCCTTTTTTAAGCGGATCGTTTTGGGCTTGTTCGTTGAGTAATCCTGCTTTAAAATTGATAAAATCTTGGGTATGATCGGTTAGATAAGCCATTAATTCTTCGGTTGAGAGTTTTTGACTGAAACTATCGGGATCTTCGCCATCGGGGAGTAACAAAACTTTGACATTGAGGCCTTGTTCCAAAATCATATCAATACCGCGTAAAGCCGCATTAATACCGGCACGGTCGCCATCAAAAATTACCAATATATTTTTGGTTAAGCGTTTGATGAGATAAATTTGTTCTACCGTCAGAGCCGTGCCTGACGAAGCTACTGTATTTTTTATGCCGGCTTGATGAAAAGCCATAACATCGGTATAACCTTCGACTAAAATACACAAATCATCCTTTACAATTGGTTGTTTGGCATGAAATATACCATACAAAACTTTGCTTTTGTGATAGACTTCATTTTCGGGTGAATTGATGTATTTGGCCAGTTTTTTGGCATTGTCCAAAATTCGTCCGCCAAAACCCAAAACACGTCCGCTCATACTGTGTATGGGAAACATAATTCGTCCGCGAAAACGATCGATTAGCCGTCCGTTGTTTTCAACACTTAACCCTGTTTTGATTAAAAATTCTTTTTTATATCCTTTATTCAGGGCTGTTTTTGAAAAAGCATCAAATTGATCGGGAGAAAATCCGGTTTCAAAAGTTTTGAGAGTATCTTGACGAAATCCCCGTTGTTTGAAATAACTCAATCCAATGGATTTGCCTGTTTCGGTTTCAAACAATTGTTCTTTAAACCAGTTTTTGGCAAATTCTAATACGAGCATCATACTTTCGCGTTCTGATTTTTTTTGCTTTTCTTCTTCGGTTTGCTCGGTTTCTTCTATTTCGATATGATAACGTTTGGCCAACCATCTCAAGGCTTCGGGATACGTCATGCGTTCGTGTTCCATCAAAAAACTGATAACATTACCCCCTTTGCCCGAACTGAAATCTTTCCATATTTGTTTGGAAGGAGAAACCATAAATGAAGGCGTTTTTTCGTCGTTAAAAGGGCTGTATCCTTTTAAATTACTTCCCGAACGCTTCAAATTGACAAAATCGCCGATGACTTCCTCCACCCGTGCCGTGTCAAATATTTTTTGTATGGTTTCTTGTTTTATCATTCGGTTTTTATTATTTGGTAATTAGCATTCAGTTTTTTATTGATTGTTTGCTCGAAGTACAGCAATACTGCCTGCTGGTTTGCAAGGTGTGTATATTGTTTATTTTTTTCTTTCAATCACATAATTCAGCATCAGTTTCAAGCTTTCTTTGGCTTCGTTATCCGGATATTTTTCTAAAACTTGCAAAGCTTTTTGGTGATATTCTTTCATTTTGTCAATGGTATATTCAATTCCACCGTGGTTTTTGACAAATTCGATGAGTTCACGAACCTTTTTTTTGTTTTTATGATGTTTTTTAACAATGTTTATAATCCATTTTTTGGTTTTGAGATCAACATGGTTCAGCGTATAAATCAAAGGTAAAGTCATTTTTTGTTCTTTGATATCGATACCGGTAGGTTTACCGATACCCCCTTCGGTATAATCAAATAAATCATCTTTTATTTGAAAAGCCATACCTGCCCATTCACCGAATTGATGCATATCTTTAACGGTTTTTTCATCGCTTCCAACCGAAGCAGCTCCGATTGCCGTACATGCAGCGATTAAAGTAGCGGTTTTTTGCCGGATAATTTCATAATAAACTTCTTCGGTGATATCCAATTTCCGGGCTTTTTCAATTTGTAAAAGTTCACCTTCACTCATTTCTTTAACCGCTTTGGAAATAATACGCAATAAGTCAAAATCACCATTGTCAATAGAAAGCAATAAACCTCGTGAAAGCAGAAAATCACCAACCAGTACGGCAATTTTGTTTTTCCAAAGAGCATTGAGCGAAAAAAAACCTCTGCGGTAATCGCTTTCGTCTACTACATCGTCGTGAACCAAAGTAGCTGTATGGATTAATTCCACTATGCTGGCGCCTCTGTAAGTACGTTCGGTTACTTGATTTTTTAACATTTTGGCTGTTAAAAAAATAAACATCGGTCGCATTTGTTTTCCTTTGCGCGATACGATAAATGCCGTAATCCGGTTGAGTAAAACCACATTGGTACGCATCGATTCACGGAATTTTTTTTCAAAAAAATCCATCTCTTGCAAAATGGGAGCTTTAATTTTTTCTACTATTTTCATTCGTTCAAATCTATCATTAGCAAAATTACACGAAAAATTTCAATTATTTTGTTTTTGTGGATAAATAAGGAGTTTTAATTTATCCTTTAATAAGATTTTTAAAATAGAGAATTGTTTCCTTTCTTTTTTTGGCAAAGTTTTTGTAATTTCGTGCTTAGAATCATTAAAAATAAATACAAATGAAAAAAGTAATGTTATTATTGTTGGCTATTACCGGTTTGATGAGTTTTAGTCTGCAAGCACAAGAAAAAAAAGAAACGGATAAAAAATATCCGGTAATGACTTTTGAGCAAACCAAATTTGATTTAGGCACCTTGCACGAAGGAGATGTGGTTGAGCGTATCTACAAATTTAAAAATACTGGAGATGCTCCTTTAATTATTACACGTATCAAAGCCAGTTGTGGTTGTACGGTGCCTTCGGGTTGGAGCAAAGAACCGATTATGCCCGGTCAATCGGGAGAATTTAAAGTTAAATTTAATACCCGCAATAAGGTTCACAAGCAACACAAAACCATTACCATATATGCCAATACCAAAAACGGTAGAGAAATGGTGAGTTTTGTCGCCAATGTTATACCGGATCCCAAGATGGAAAAAATCCGTAAAGAAAGAAGAGAACGTTGGGCCAAACAACGAGCCGAACGTCAAAAAAAGATGCGTGAATTACGTAATAAGAAAGATTATAAAGGCCATAAAGATCAAATAAATATCAAGGATAAATATTCAAAAGATAAAAAGGAAGAAGCGCGTAAAAAAATCAGAAAATTTCCTCAAAAAGGAATGCCCGAAGATGTACGTAAGCGTAAAGAACGTGAATTGAGAGAAAAAGAACGCGAGTTAAGTGCCGTTGATCGTGAAGAACGTTTGAAAGAACGTGAAAAAAGACAAGCCGAAATGGAAAAAAGAAAGGCCGAAAAAGAAAGAAAAAGAGCTGAGGTTGCCAAGAAAAAAGTTCAGAAAGAACGAAGCAAACTGGAAAAAGAGCGTAAAAAAGCTGAAAAAGAAAGAAAAATAGCCGAAAAAAAGGCCAAAAAAACAGCCAAAGAAAAAGAACGTATTGAAAAGATTAAAGAAAAAATTGCTAAGAGAAAAAAAGCAATTGATAAAATAACCAAGAAAATAGCCAAAAAAGAAAAGAAACTAAAAAAACAAACGGCCAAAGGAAAATTGTCTCCCAATGATATAGAAAAAAGAGAAGCTGAAATTAAAGATTTAAAAGAGAAAAAAATCAAATTGGAAGAGAAAATAAAAAAATTAGAAAGCAAACTATAAGAAGTTTGTAATAAATTCGATTAAAAAAGGCTGTTTGTCCAAGACAAACAGCCTTTTTTAATTGAGTTATTTGGGATTATTTATTAAAAGTTTCAATAGCATTGGGGACGGCAAAATTCAATAAGATTCCTAAATTAACTACATTCTTATCGGCTAATCCTCCCAGTAAATGTTTTTCATCCAAGTTGATGATAAAAAGAATACTGTCGGCTTCTAAATCTATTATTTCATATTTACCAAAACTAGGCAAGCCCAAGTCATCCAAAGCTTTTTCAATATTTTTGGTTATTTTTCCAAACAAAGCCGAATATTTGGCATTTTCATTGAATCCTCCTAAGGATAAACCGGTTTCTTTGGACCATATGTCACAAAAAAGTAAACCGTCTTCCAAATCACTTTTTAAAGATTCAATCGTATTGCTGTATTTGTTATTTTTCATATTGTATAATTTTTTTGTTAGTTGATTAATCTATGCTTTCAATATATAAGTTTACCAATGTTTGGTTGAGTAATTGATAGGCAATTTCTCCAAAAGTAATAGGGCCTTTAACATTGTTAATTTTCTTTCCTTCTAATTCTCCGTATAGATAATTCAGGATACAATTACAAGAAAAAGCCGCTTTTTCACCAATGTCAATGGTATTTATTTCAAATTGTTTGACATAATTGTTAACGGGTTTGGCAAATTTGTATTTAACATTTTGAAAGACCGGAGCATAAAAACTGGTCAATCCGTTTTCGGTATCTACTTCTTTGACACTTACATTGATAAGAGCACCTGAGTAATCGGCTACAATTGGTAATTTTACATCGATGTTGTTCTTTTCATAATATTCGGCCAAATTGGTTTCTTTGCCGTCTATCAGACAGTTAATCACATCAAAACTATTGACATAAAATTCTATTTCAGGACTGTTTTCGTCTCTTTCAAATATGTTTACAATTTCAATTTGCGCAAATTTTTCTTCGGGAAGTTGTACATGAATAGCAACAGCTTTATCGGTATATGCTTCACCGGTAAGTCCGTTGTATGTTTGAGGGGTGTCATCCGAATTTAAATCAATACCGCTGACCCATCCGACTATAGGATTGTTATATAAGCCCTCATAGTTGGATGAATTTAAAGCGTATTCTTGTAGAACATCACTAAAAGGAGGGAAAATAACCATGGTATATCCGTTGTCGTATGAATCTTGAACAATTTGTTCAATTTCATCCTTGTTATATGATTTAATGGAAAAATTATCACCGTAACTTTCCAATTCATTGACATAAATTTTATTTTGATCAAATTTTCCTTTGTCTTCGTCCATAAAATAGGGGATAGAACCACCTATCCAATTTCCTTTGGGTAATTCACTTAAAACTTGATTATCACCGGCCAAGGATAGTAATTTGCCTTCATTGATAAAGGCTATTACTTGTTCTTTATCATATAATTTGCTTTCCATAATATATATTATTTACCGAAAATAAATCCCCAAAATGATTTCTTTTTCCGTTTGGTTACTTTTTTATTTTTCTTGATATTTTGGATTTTTTGTTTTTCTATCTCAGCAGCTTTTTTACGTTGCTCTTCAGCTTCTTTTAATTTGGTTTTCTTATCTAGTTCAATAATTTTATTTTTTCTTTCTTCTTCCAATTGTTTTTCAATAAGTATTTTGGCTCGTTTTCTTTCTTCTTCCAATTCTTTACGAATTCTTTCCAATTCTTCTTTTTCGCTTTGGATTTTTTGATTGCGAGCTTCCAATTCTTGTCTTTTAATCTCTTCGATAATTCTTTCTTTTTCTTTAAGTTTGGCTTTTTCCGCTTTTTCTCGGGCTTCTTTTTCTGCAGTATCTTCCACAGAAGTAATGTCAATTTTTGTTTCGCTAACGGATGTTTCCGGTGTGCTGTCTGTTGCAGCTGTTTCACCAAAAATTTTATGTAAATCTTCATCCATAAATTTAGCTTTTCTAAATTTATGACACAGTTGATATATTTCATCCACCGCATCTTCCATATCAATTTTTCCGGACTGAATTTGATTTTTAGCTTGTGTTACCTTCATCTGGAAAAAGAAATTTTTTAAAGAGACATCTAAGTCACCGTTTAATAATAATCGCCATTCTTTGCGATCTTTCGAAGGTATAGTTTTCATAATATACTAAATTTTAGTGTTGGGAAACAAATGTAGAAAAATTTATTGTGTTTTTATAAAATATTGGTTAGTTTTGTTGAAAATATATAAAAAATTTATTTTTTACTTAGCGATATTTGTTTATATTTATAAAAAATCCTTTCTAATTGTGAATAATTTACAAATAGCTCGATTTTTTTGCAAGCATATTAATGTTGTAAAAAAATTATTTGTTTTTTAGTGCATTCCAGCCCTGTGCTTTGAGTTCAATTTTTTCGTTTGCCGGTGTAATCATGTAAGCAGCGGGTTCTTCGGTTATATGTCCTATAACGGCAAATTCTTTCCGGTTTTTTATTTTTTCGTAATCTTTGGGATTAATGGTAAATAGGAGTTCATAATCTTCACCACCATTCAGAGCTGCCGTCAGCTCGCTGATATTAAATTCATCAGCAGTAAGCACGGTTTGCGGATCTATGGGAATTTTATCGGCATATATGTTGGCGCCTACATTAGATTGTTTGCAGATATGTAAAATTTCAGAGGATAATCCGTCGGAAATATCAATCATAGCAGTAGGTTGAACTTTAAGTTCTTTTAACAAAGGAGGAATGTCTTTTCGGGCTTCCGGTTTGAGTTGTCGTTCAACTACATAAGCGTAAGGCGATAAATCGGGCTGGTGTTGCGGGTTGGCTTTAAAGGTTTCATTTTCACGTTGTAAAACCAACAATCCCATGTAAGCAGCGCCTAAATCACCGGTAACTACAATTAAGTCATTGGCTTTTGCACCTTGGCGGTATACTTCTTCTCCGGGGGTAATTTTGCCCAATACCGTAGGATTTAAAATCAATCCCGAACGGGATGAAGTCGTATCGCCTCCTACTAAATCAACTCCATATATACGGCAAGCCAATTTTATACCTTCATAAATCTCTTGTAAGGCTTCTAACGGAAAACGGTTGGATACAGCCAAGCTGACCAGTAATTGCGTAGCTGTACCGTTCATGGCGTAGATATCTGAAAAATTAACAATGGCTGCTTTATAACCCAAATGTTTTAAAGGGAAATAGGCTAGGTCAAAATGAATGCCTTCTACTAATAAGTCGGTAGAAATCAGCACATTTTTTTGTTTAAAATTCAATACGGCAGCATCGTCGCCTATTCCTTTGAGTGTTTCGGGATTTTTGAGTTCAAAATCTTGAGTTAAAGTTTCGATTAAGCCGAATTCACCCAATTGACTCAAATCGGTTTTGGGTTGGTTTTTGTCTTCTAACATTTCGCTGAAAAGTTTTTGACAAAATTACGGTTATTTTATCAAAATACATACATAAAAAAGGTATAAGAACGAGGTCTTATACCTTTTTAGGAGAATGGTAACCCCAAAAAATAGAGTTTTTTGGGTTGTTTGATTTTGTTAATCAAAGTTGATAATAACGCCTGCTCTGAAAAATATTTTTTCAAATGATTCTGATACATTGGGTTGACCTTCTTCTCTTAAATTAATTAAGTTGGCTTTAATAGGTAAGGTTGCCTCTGCATTGAATCCAAAGCTTTCGCCAATCATATATCGGGCACCGGCTTGTGCTCCGAAGTTTCTACCCAAGTTAATACCCAAGTACACATCTGCATTTTCGCCCATATTCAAAACTTCCGATAAGTGTCCGTTTAAACGGTATGAAAAATAAAAGTTTTCAAAGAAATCGGCTTTATATTCGTTGTAATATTTTTCATCTTCTGTAATTTGTCCGTCACCGTTTTCGTCGTATACATCTTCTAATACTTTTACATTGGGCGTTTCGGTTAGGATATAGCCGGCTGACCATCCCCATGAAAAATAATCGTTGATACCTCTGTCATTGATAAAATCAAGTCCTACTGCGCCATTGCTTTGAACTGAGGCTCCGAAAATCCATTTAACATCGCCGTATCCGTCAAATGCTTGTGCATTGATGTTTGATATGCTCCATAAAAAGCTTAAAATAATAAGTGTTTTTTTCATCATTGTTTTATTTTTAAGGTTAATTAATTTTTTCGAGTCTTAATTCTAATTTTGGTTCTCCTTTTTCGGGTTTTTTAAATATTTCATAAATCATGATATAGCCTGCTTTGGCAGGTTCCAGTAGTTTTACACTTTTGCGCAAATCGATATTGAAAGATGATGTTTCAATGGATTTGTCGGCATAGTATAATTTTAAAATATGCACTTTATAATCTTTTTTCGAATCTTTGTCATAGAAGAAATAAGCTTTTCCTTTGTTGTTTATGAGTTTTTGTGAAAAAGCGTATTTTCGGCCTTTACTTTTTTCGGTGATATAGGTCTTTTTCTCCAAAACTTTGCTGAATTCTTTGTCTAATAAGATGGAATACAAACTTTTGTAAACTCCTGCAGATTTAAATCGGGTTTCGGCAATCATAAATATTGTACCATCCGGATTGATGTCTATTTTTGAAAAAGTCAAATAGCCTTCTCTTTTTATTTTTCCGTATTCATTGATATCGGCAAAACCGAATTTGGAATAAGGGAAATATACTTTATGAGTGGGTTTTAATTTTCTTTTATCGATTTCAACTTCCATTTTGAATACGCCTAAGGAATGACCGTTTCTCTTTTTGCGGTAGGTTCCCATCAGGGTTAATTTTCCGTTTTCTTTATCAAATTTACGGTAGAAATAATTGTAGTAATATTTATTGTCCCGAAGGGGAATATAGCCGGAAGCCACTTTGTCACCGGTTTTTACATTATAATATATCAATTTGACATTGTCACTTCCCAGTACGACATTTTTTTCAAAAATGATATACTGGCCGTTGTCGTGAACATAGAATAATTTTAAATCTTGACTTTTATCCCATAGTGAGTTGCCTTCAAAATCCAAAGCTTCATAATCATAAAACGATGCCCAAACATCTTTTTTGCGTACCAAAAATCCGGTTTTGTCCAGCGGAATAATACTCACCGCAGGCGAAGTGTCTTTGCGGGGTTTGAAATGTTTGGAATTTGACTTAATGGTTTTGCCGTCAAATGTGGCATTGTCATGGAAAAGTCCGCGTTTGATAATTTTGTTTTCTTTGGTATTGTATATCAAATAATATTTTAAAATCACGTATGAATTGATAGATTCACTAAGGACAATGAATATATATCCGTCATTAAAATCTACCGATTGTAAGTGAATTTTTGATTTTTTGTAATATACGGGTTGTTCAAATTCTTTGCTAACCACTTTGTTGAGGTTTTTGTCCAATAGATTGAACTTGTATTTATAGGTTTTTTCTCCGGTTTTGTCTAGCAGAATAAATTCGGCATAACCGTAAACATCACCTTTTACATAGTCATATAATTTATGAATACCTTGAAATTCGCCGTGGGCGGTATTCATAATTTTATAAGACTGAGCTGTTGTAACCGTTAGTCCGGACAGCAATAAAATAAATAAAAGTGCTTTTTTCATGCTTTGTTTATTTAATGTTGATATTTTTTGTTTTGTTGCGGTAATCATTGGTAATTCGTTCCCATTCTTTTCCGGTGAGATTATTTATAAAATTGATAAATAATTGAAAACTTTTGCTTTGATTGGGCGGATCTATACTCGGGATGTACCGGTTTAAAGCCATTTCTTTTTTGGCTTCGGATAGTTTGTCTAAAAACAGACTAAACATTTTTAAATAAAATGGATCGTTGGGATGTTTGGCTAAAGCTTTCATGGTTTGGTATAAACCTATACCGTATTCTTTGAAAAAATAGTGATTATAGATGGTTTCGTAGGTTG
>Ga0256843_1002333_pt1 | contig 13977 bp, 5 predicted proteins | sample AlvinellametaG_FD_191572 | JGI IMG/M metagenome (GOLD analysis project Ga0256843, IMG submission 191572) | Pompeii worm associated microbial communities from hydrothermal vent at the East Pacific Rise, Pacific Ocean - Alvinella | ecosystem: Host-associated > Annelida > Integument > Unclassified ... | reverse complement strand
CCGAAATAATATCGTTATTATACATTGCCGAACATTTGATGGACGGTAAATAATATTCGCCGACATATGAGGCATTTAACATCACTCTATATGTTTTCGATTTGTATTTACGCAAATCAAAATAGGTCATCACGCGGTCATCTCTAATATCTTGATAGGTCGAACTGTCCGATTTCCACCTTTGTATATTATCCATTCTCGAATTGGTTATTTCCCAACCCGAAGGGAATATCTGTGTCAATGCCATGTTTTTGTAATCGCCCAAAATACCCGGGTGTGAAATGGTTACTTCCATGACAAAATCTGTTCCTTGCTTGATATTTTTCGGATCGATAGTTTTGCCGTTAATATCAAAATATCGAATATCCATTGCCAGATTTTTGGCAAATGCCAAATCGTTGCTTTCTAAGGGTGTTCCCGTGTTGATAAGTCTTGTAAAAATAATTCCTTCTGACCGGTTATCAACTCTGACAGTCGATGCGCCTGATTTTGCATAAGCCAACGGTATTTGCACCATAGGTTTGTCTGAATCGATTGATTTTTGTCCACCGGAATATTTTACTTTACACTTGACACGTCCTTTGGATTGTCCTACGACAAATTTGGATACTGCCAACAACGAATAAGCCGTTGTTTGGGTACTCATCCAGTTGTTAGAAGATAAATTTTGGCTAACTTTATCTAATAATGGTTTGGCTAACGAAGCTTTGTTCATCAATACAAGTGCTTCAAGAATCATTGCCTCATCGCGTTGATTACTACCATAAGAATAGCCTAATTCACGATATTTTTCGACCGTTAAATCCAAATTTTGCATCATTTGTTCGGCAATATTTTTTTTGCCTGCCAAATAGTAAGCGACAATAAGACGCCATTGGGCTGCTGTGTATAAATTTGACACTTCGCGCATACGGTTCATCGCACCTAATTCGGGTTTTCCTGCCAAAGCCAAAGTATATAAACGATAGGCTTGTATCATTTGACTACTACGACTGGTATAATAACTATTATTACTCTTATTATCCGACCAATTATTAGCAGCTTTACGTTGATATTTAAGCCAATCTTTGAGCATTCCATCGGGCAACTTATATCCTTTCTTTTGTGCTTCAACAATAAAATGTCCGGCATAATTGGTGCCCCAATCACTTGCATAGCCACTTTCGCCGGGCCAGTAAGTAAATCCGCCGTTGGTTAGCTGGAATTTTTGCAAACGTTTTAATCCTTGTGTAATATTATCTTGTATTTCGGCTTTTCGTGTATTGCTCAATGTCATTAAATCTGCCAAATACAATTGCGGAAATACCGACGATGTTGTTTGCTCGATACAACCATGCGGATATTGAATAAGATAATCCAAGCGTTTTTCCAGATTGATAGGCGGAATAATCGAGACTTCGAGCACAGCTTTATTAGTTCCTATAATACCGATAGGCGTATAATTTTGTGACCAGGACTCTCCTTTTTTCATCACACCGTCTTTTACCTGAGTAAGTTCGGGATTGGCAACACGCACATTCATTTCTATTTCGTTTGTTGCTTTTTCGCCCCCGCCCGTAACGCTTACTTTTACTTTTCCTACGCCTACTTTTCGGGCTACTTCAATATCGAAATATGCCATTTGCTCGCCGACTTTGTCAAAATGTATTTTTTGCGTAGCACTTCCTTTGAGTTTGAATAAATCATTATTTTCGATGCGTACTTTTACATCTTTGATATGCTTATCGGTTACAAAAACGGTAATAGGCAATTTGACATTTTCTTGAGGTCCTAAAACGCGTGGCATAGTTGCCAACACCATCAATGGATTTTTAACAGGAGTTGTTTTTTCGGCTTTACCATAAGCGCCCTCCATATTGCCCGCTACGACCATAGTGCGTACAGAGCCGATATAATTAGGCATGGTAAATGTATGAGTGTTCTTAGCACCTGCTTTGAGGGTAAATGTACCCAAAAACTTCACAACAGGTTTAAAACGATTGGCTTTTTTATTGCCGGTTTCAATCAAATCTTCATCACCACCAACAGCTAATAATCCGGCAATATTACCGCTAAATGCCCCCATCACATAGTTGTACAAATCGTAGGTTTTAACGCCCAATGCTTCTTTGGCATAGAAAGTATTCCACGGATTGGGTGTTTTAAATCGGGTTAGATCCAGCAAACCGTCATCAACAACAACGATGGTATAGGTCATTTTTTTACCATCTTTTTCATTTACTTTTATCGTTACTTTCTTTTCAGGACGCAATTCGTCAGGCATACTGATAACGGGCGTTAAATGCGTATCACCATCTTCGACAGTAATTCCTTGCACGCCATACAAACGGATAGGTCTGTCATTTTCGCTTTGTGCATGCGGTTGGATATACGAAATATGGATATATACATTAGGCGCCATTTCTTTGGTCACCGTAAAATTGATTTTTTGTTTGCCTTTGGCTACGTCCGCCCAAAATGCTTGAATAAGTTTTGAACCATTTTCGATACTAATCAAGGCTTTTCCTTGGCTGGAAGCAGGCAAATTAATCGTTACATCATCACCCACCTTATATTTATTTTTGTCGGTAGTAAACGAAAGCATTTCGGCTCCGCCGGGCATTGCATTATCCGGATTTGACCACCAGCCTTTGTAATCGGTGTAGAAAATTTGTCCGGTACTATGCCCCGACTCGATATCTGTTATTTTAATGTATTTTCTTCCCCATGTGTTTTCGGGGAATTTTAATTCGTAAACGGCTTTTCCATTCTTGGTCTGAACATAATCGGTTAGCAATTTTTCGGCAGAACTCGATCGTAAATAGTAACCTAAATCTTCGTTACTATCGCGTTGCCACCACCATTGCCATGATATTTTATATACTTCGACCTTCAATTTTTTGCGCGAAACAGGTTTGCCATACTCATCAACTGTTACAATAGGAATGAGATTTGTTTCGTCAGAATACAAGGCATTATTCCAGCCTTTGCCTTTGGGCACTTTGACGCCTACATAATAATTGTAAGGCGAATATAATTTGTTGTATCTATCTACACTAAAATCGCCACCTTGCTCAAATACACGGGTTTTAAAACCGGCTTTGACCATACCGGGCGCCTCATCAATATCGATTTTCAGCGGAATATTTGCTTGTCCGTTAGCATCGAGTTTGCCATCAAAAATAGTTTTGCTGTTGCTGTAAATACTTTTTGAAGCATCGTCGAAATGATAGTCTTCATAATTTTTGAAACGGGTACGTCCTTGTGATAATTTCATTTCGACAACCGCTCTGAGATTACTAGCCGGTGCGCCATGTAACCATTTTGAAATCAGTTTAAAACTTTTGATATTTTTATGTAAAATTTCGTCACCAAAATCAAGGTTAATTTTGAGTCTATTGGGTTTGATCGCTTCAATTTTAATGGTTTTGGTAAACGTAGCGCCACCCACTTTGACTTTTGCCAGCCAATTTCCGGTAGGCGCATCTTCGGGGGTTGCGGTGCGGAAATCGTAGAAATTATTGACCCCGCGTGTTTTAATTTTTTTGACAAATAATTGGTTATCAGGAGAGTACATTTCCATAACCACGGGGTGCTTTTTTGGTAAAGTTTTATTCTTATCTTCTAAAATAAAATTGAGATAAATACTATCACCCGGACGCCATACGCCACGTTCGCCATACAAATAGCCTTTTACGCCCTTGAGTATTTTGTTGCCTCCTACGTTAAACATACTCATTGATAATGACACACCGTCGTCGAGTCGTAAGTAGCCATATTGTCCGTCTTTTTGTGCAACCAACAAAAAAGGTTTTCCTTCGATTGCCATTGATGCGTTACCGTCTGCATTGGTACTAGACTCACCAATAAGCCGGTGTTGGTAATTATACACCTTGACATTGACACCCGAAATGGTATTGGTTGTCAACAAATCGGTAATAAATACATTGAGGCTGTGATCGGCATCCTCTTTGGCAATAATGCCAAAATTAGAAGCCAAAATATTCTGTTTGATTTTATGGATACTATTATTGTAATAGGAATTTTTGCAAGGATCTTTTCTATAGCCGTACTCGTATTCGTCATAATAATCGTCTTCGTAGTAATAATCGTAGTAGTCGCCGTTGTTTTTAGGTCCGTCATATTCGCTTGTGTCTTCTGCATTAGGTTCGGGTTCGATATCACCGGAATTATCACATTTCCATAAACTTTGTTTTTTGTTGAAAGAAATTTCTACCCGATAGACAGCGCCCTGATCGACTTTGATCATATCAGACAAATCTAAGGCGAAAGTATTCCAGGTGCCTAAATCGATAGGTTTGTCGGAAGTTAATTTCACTTCTTTGTTGTAAACGATGCGTCCTACGCGAGTGAGTTCGCGCTTGCCGTCAAACTGATTGACTTGAAAAAACTGCGGTACATTATCTTCAAATATTTTAATGATTTTGACATTTACAGCTTTTAAACTCACGGCTTGGAACGGAAAATTAAGTCCTTTGGAATTGGGCATAATCACCCCTTTGACCACAGATTTCACATCGGGTTTAAGGCTTACAAATTTAATATTTTTACTATAAGCCTTGCGCAATTTATGCCCCATCGCATTACGTAAAGACTTGCTAACAAACAGTTTAGCCTCTCCTCTGATACGTACACGCGGGTAGAGTTTAATTGTATTTCCGCTCACACTTGTACGTACACGTTTGCCTTTGATAGAAACTAAACCTCGTATATTTTGCTTCTTATTGACAGGATCGGAAAGATATATTTCAACCACCTGTTCGGGCTCATTAATAACTTTGACATTCATCACAGAAAAGTCACTAATAGAAGGAATTTCGATAGTTTTCGGCAATTTAATATTTGCATTTTTGATTCCCAATTGTGCCAAATCCCATTGCAAATAGACTTCGCTTGGGTCATCAGTTCGCAAGATGCTATCAATAACAAAATGATGTTTTTTAAGTTCGGGATAGTGTTGCCATCTGATTTTTTTTCGTTTTGATTTTTGTGTCGCCGAAAGCATTTTTTCAACAGCATGAGTTTCGGCAAAATCGGCGGTTTCGACATCACCTTCGACCTTATTCCATTTAAAATTTTTAGCGTTATAGGCTTGCATTCCTTTTAAATACACATCGGCAGACTGCGTTTTTGTCTGAAAAGAGTATGTAAAAGTTTTGTATTTGCTTGGCACGTCCATCACTTTTGACAAGGCAAAACTTGCTTCGTATTGCTGTCCATTAGGCAGTTTATCATCAGGAGTAAATGTAATTTCGTTATTGGCTGTCCACGAAGCTTTTCCTTCAATTGAGGGTGTAAACGTAAACAATTCATTTAAATTTATATCCTTAGGAGCTTCTTTTCTATCCTCGGATAGTTCGATAATCAGGTTGTCGGAATTAGAAATGATTCCCGAAGTAAATCCGGTGATATAAGCCGTAAAACCTTTGTCAATTTTGATTTCCTTTTTCTTGTTATTGTTACAAGAAGTAAAAAATACGGACATAGCAAAAAGCACAAAAATAAATTTTGCGCCAGAACGAAGAACATTTTTTGTCATCATAAAAGTACAGATTTGTTGTTAGGTTAAAAATTGCTTAAAGATATAAAAAATAACGCATTGATTGGCAAGGTATTTTATATTTGTTGTATTTTTTTTGATAAGTGTTTCGTGTGGAGAAATATTTGTTTTTTGATAATGTATTTTTTAAGCTTGACTATACTGATTTTTCACAATTCCGGCACTTCGATACAAATTTAATTCCTTCGTCATTAAATTCACTCAGTGTCCTACGATTTCGTTATCCAGAGATTCATGCAGTAACGAATAAATATGCCAACAGCCAATAGCTAAAAGCTAACAGCTAATAGCTAAAAGCCAACAGCTAAAAGCCAACTGCTAACAGCCAACTGCATTTTTGAACCATTATCAATTTTCAATTCATTTCCTACCAATGCACGGCATCATAAGGATAATATTTTTGGTTTTTTAGACTGCTGTCGTCTATATTGCGTACTTTTGCCAAAGCAGCTGCTTCCCATGCCCAGTAACCAAAATAATTGTTAACATTTTTGTTTTTGTGTAGTCCGTGCCAATAGGCATCTGAGTGTCCTTTATACCATATTTTATTGAGATATTGCTTAATATCATCTGCGGTTTGTAAGTTTACTGCTGATGCATAAGGGTGTTCTTGTATAACCGGCTCTGCGCTTGCTTGCCAGCTAGGTTGTTTGTAACGTATAAGCTCACTTAGCAATATATCATTGGCACCATCTCTGTCTAAAATAGCCGTAATACGCTCAAAATCTGTTTGTGCTATATCGCATAAAATGCCTAGACTTATCATCCATATCATATTGTCATATCCACCATAGCTGTATTTAAAACCCTTCCACTGAAATCCTTCTTCAAAGGCAGTAATGGTTTCGAGCAAGGCATTGCATACGGTTTGTTTGTCATCGCCTATGGAATAATGGGCAATGGTTTTTTCTAAATAATCAGAAAAATACATTCTTTTTAATCTTTCAATTACTTTTTTTTCTTTAGTATCCCTAATTAGTTTTAATGCATAAGGAAAAGAATCTTCTATATCGTTTATCATTGCACGTAAACCATTTGGATTAATTACATCTCTCATAATTCAATTTTTTTAATCGTTTTTAAATCATCACTTAATTCAAATATTTCAACTTTTTTTCCTTTTTTTGTAACACCCGTAAGCGTTTTTTTGTAATTAGCTAAAATATCATATCGTTTTTTTCTATCCAAAACTATTGATTTTAAATTATACTCAATCCATTCTTCCATCATTTGGCTAGCACCTGATTTAGTAACTGTTTTACTAATCTTGGCTTTCCATTTAGATTTGGTTAGATTGGCTTTTTTGCTGTATTTTACTTCGTTTATTACATATTTTGGTGGCGGTGGTGGTGGTTTAAACAGTGTGTTTTGGTATATGGCATCTATGCCTTTGACAATGACATCGTCTAGGTCTTGTACAGGTTTATGTAGTAGTTTAAAGTTTACTTTTTCACCGTTTGACCATTTTTTTATCTGTAACCAGTGGGCATCTGCCACCATTTCGCCTAAATTTCCGTAACGTTTATAATTTTTTTTGTGTAATTTCTTTATCTTTCCGTTTTCGTCTATTATTTCATCAAGTTTAGTTTTATTCTTTTCTAATTCCTCTATAACATTATCAACTTTTTTTACATATGGGTCTTTTGTTCTAAATAAACTCATTACCACCTCAAACAATTCACGCATGGCTTGCTTGGGGTTTTTGAGTTTTTCTAATACCTTTTTTACAAAGATATAGATTTTTTCAAAGAGACTTTTGGCTTTGGACAGGGTTTTACTTAAACCTTTAAACAAACTTGTTAGTGGTGCAACAAAAGTTTCTGTTAAAACTTGTTCTACGGTGAGTGCGCGGTAGTATCCCAAAAAGTGTGTATTTAAAATTATATTCTTAGCAAGATGTGATTTTTGACTTCCACAACTTATTGTTATAATAGATGTTAACAAAATTGATATTCTTTTCATTTTTTTGGAACAAAAATTGTATCACCACCATATATCCATTGATTTTTTGAGTTCCATTCACCACCACAAGCTGATTGATAAGTGTTAATATCTTCGCCATTTCTTATATCTATTAAATCACAATAAGCTCGGTCAAATACGTAAACCGTATCATTACCCACAACCTTCATGGAATTATGAAATAATTCCTTATCTGGGAACTCTATATAATATATGTAATGGAACATCAAAAATCTTTTGTTTGGTGATAAATCAAATTCAGTATTTCGATATTCATTTTCTTCTACAAAGCGATGTATTGTATCTCCTTTATTATTCATAAGATATACTCTGGAATACATTTCCAGTTCTTTTGAGTATCCTGTATAAAAAAGAAATCTGTTTTGTGATAAATATACTATTGTATCGAGCGGGGACTTTTTTATGATTTTTACTCCCATCATCTTACTATTACTACATGAGCTAATAATTATGACAAATAAAAATAATATTTTTTTTTTCATTATTGTAATTTGTTTTTAAGTTTGTTATATCTATTTGCAGCATCAGTCATAGTAGCACCAATGCTTTTGTCACCTCTCAAAGGTCCGTAAATATCCAATATCTCTTTTTCATATTCACTGTGTTTATCACCCCAATCTTTTGGATTTCTGGATATTTTTTCTTTCTTTTTGTTTTTAAGTTTTGGATCCGGTATCGTTTCGTTTTCTTTATCTATTTTTTTATTTTCGTCCTCTATTTCTTTATCTTTTTTTGAATAAAATGTATCCAAAGCTTTTCCGAAATATTTACTAACATGATTGGGTCTATTTACATCATGGTCTAATACGGTAGCCTTTCCTAATTTCGATTTAATAAAATCTTCTATTTTATATGCAGTGTGTCCATCCGGTTTTTTATTTAACGCTTTATGTAATCTCACGATAAAATCTATAACTTGCTTATCTTGAAAATCCTTGTCAAGAATAGCTCTTATGATTGGTTCAAGGATAGCATTTCTGATTTTTTTCTTATTTGTATCCTTACTGCATCCTTCTCTAATTTTTGATTTCAAATCTTTTCCTGTTATTTTTTTTGCTTTCTCATCTATTGGATTTTTGTAATACATTTTATTATTTTCAACTATCCATCCACAGTCTTCAAATAATGTTTTGTACTTTTTGGGGAAATCTTTTTTGAATTCTTGAACCTGAATAGGAAACTCACCGCCCCCACGTATATTAACGGTTTTTTGCATTGCTCCTGCAGTAAATATTTGATTATCATATGCCTGTACGCTGTCTAAATTTCCTTCATTTTCAGACATAGCAATTAATATTTCTTTTTCATCTTGGGTTAGTTTTTTGTTTTTTATTAAATCGTTCCAACCACTAAAATGAGCTAATTTTTTTGTTCCCAAATATACAAGACCATAATCTGTACCATATTTTTGGACATTAAAACTATTGATGTACTGATAGCCACAATTACAAAAAGAAACTTTTAAATATTTACCCTCTATATCTAACCAATAATTTACAATACTATCATCATCGTCTTCATTTTTTCCATAATATGCAACATCTTCTTCTTTTACATCTTTATTGGCTGAGTGAAAATCTACTAAAAGATATAAATATGCTTTGTCATCTTTGACTTTATCTAAATTTTCATACATTTTTTTTAAATCTTTGTCTTTTTTAGCTCGCAATTTTATTTTGATTGCTGTGAAGTATGTTTTAGCAGTTTTGTCATTAGCATCTTTTTTGTCAAATTTTCCTTTGATTTTAATTACTTGTTCATTGTCTACTAAAACAGGCACAAATTTTCTGCTATCTTTTGCTGTCTCAATATCTAATATATTATTTTTATCTAAAATACTGATAAAAACCTTTCTATCATTAACATTATAACCTTTGACAACGATGTAAAGTTCTTCCTCTAGTTTAATATTTTCAATCAATTTATAAATGTTTTTTTCTTTTCTTGCAAAAAAGGCTTTTGAAATAGTATATTTTTTTACAAGGTTTTTTAAATTTAATGTTTCCAAAATATATTGCATCATATCATAATGCAAAAAACTTTCGCCAATACGTTTTTGAAATTCTTGTTTATCGGTTTGGTATATTTTATTTTCTATGGATGAAACGGATATTTTTTGGTCGATGTCATCATAATAATCTCTTATAAATTTTTTAAAATCATCTCCGAATTTAAAATGAATATCAATTGAATTATCGATGTCAATTTCAATAAAAGTGCATATTTCATGCTTCGCAACTACAAGCGTATCTTTCTTTTTTTCGGCGAGTACTCCTTTGGGATACGTATATACAAGCAAATTGATTAAATCCTTATCGCCTGACAGTGAAAGGGTTTTTCTATCGCTTTTCCGGATATTTGCAAATAATTCCGCTCCATCATACACCCACATTGCTGTGGATTTATATAGATTAACATCGGGTAAAAAAGTATCCGCAAAATTCAAACTCCCATAGCTTGACCAATCTAATTTAAAAACCTTGTGCGGTTGTGATATAGCCGTTATTCGTTCGAAATAACTCATACCGTCCTTGTCAAAAACTTTTTCTTGTTGAATTTGTACTTTGCCGAAAATTTCTTCGTGCACCTTTCTATTATATTCAAATAGTTCTTCTAATGTTTTGAATTCCATAACTCTCTTTTTTTTATAAAACGTTGAATTTTACGGTTTAGTTTTCAATGTTTGCTAGCAGATAAGTATATACAATTACGTTGGTTAACGGCAAATCTTCTGTCAACAATAATATATCATCACTAATATTTTTAGTACTAGAAAATAAATCTGCTCCATCATATATATGTAAACCTTTTGCTCTAATTTGCTTTACATTAGGCAAGAATGTGTCACCAAAATCATAACTGTTGTATTGTCCCCAATCTTTATTAAAAACAGTATGTGGTTTTGCATTAGCTATGAGCTTTTCAAAATCATTCATCTTCAATAATGTATTTTACAATCACACTCCCCCACGGCAATAAAATTTGCCGTGAGAAAAATGTGATTTTTAGGTTAAAATTATTGTTCGTCCGGTTGTTCGTCGTTTGCACAATCGTTGACCAGCAAAGCGCCTGCTTCGTTGTTTATAGGATTTTTGCCATCGGGCAGTTCTACTAAACTACAACATGGCAAGCCGTCTATGTCTAAGCCTAGGGTGTCTTTTTGTATCATGGTAAGCGATGTGGGTACTTTGCTTGTCCATGTATCAATTGGTGTAGGATCTATATCGTTCAAATCTTTTGATATGGATATGTAATAATCCTCATCGTGTTCGAGCAACAAGTCTCCTGACGACCAAATATCTCCGGTTTCCATGTAGTATAATACAGCATCTTCGTAACCCGGGCGTACAGGAACTGACATTTTTGCCATACCACTTTGTAAAAAGGCTTGAAAAACAGGGTCGGTACTATCGGTACGGTTCATTAAATTATACCATTGCTCTTTTGATGCCCAGTAATACGGATAAAACATATAGGACATTATTTTCCAATCAAAGGCTTCTTCAAAAAACTTAACATGCTCGGCATGATGGGCAAATTGTGCATTTTGCAACACTACGGGTTTGCCGTGTGCGTCTATACTGTAGTTTTCTTGTGCCATTGGGTTTTGGAAGGGCGCAGTCATCATTTCAATAGCAATGCGTTTTAACTCGCGTTGCTCAACAATACGATTAAAAGCCGGGTTAATTTTGTTTTGCTCTTCGTTTTCCATAGTTTCGTCTATACAAGCCTGTTGTGCAGATGCTGTATATAAATCCATTTGCTCTTGATAAGCTTTTAGTATGGCGTTATAGGTTTCGTTTTGCCATTGTTGGTATAATTCACTAGTGCGTACAAAAGTTATATTTACAGCTACTGTACCTGCCCAAATCCAATTAAAATAAATTGACACAGGTACTTTATCTGTGTGATTTCCTATTTCGGTTAATTCAATTTTAACAGCATCACTCGCCCTGGAAAAACCGGAATTATTTCCTACGGAATAGCCAACTAAATGAGAAGATTCACTATGATCTGCCTTAACATCAAAATGTATTGCACCTCGTATCGCTTTATAACCTTCGGGAACTCTTACATCTTTAAATTCCGCTTTGTTTTTGTCAGAACCAATTCCATCAAGCGCCTGCGATTTTGTAAAACTAACGCCTGTTTTTTTATAGTATTCGGGTGGTGTATCTACTTCGGCATTATAATACGACGCTAATAATTGATAATTAACATTATTGATATCTTTTGCACTGCTTATACACATTCCTCCGGGCAATAAGGATGGATGTAGCGGTTTGTCAATTACCTGCACTTTACAATTATCGTCTTTGCTTTTTTCTGCTTTTAACGAGGTAATTAAATTGCGTGAAGGTTCGGGCAAAACAAACTCGTAAATCAATCGTTTACCATAATTGACCAATTCGTTTTTAAACATTAAATCTATCCATCGATATACACCCGATACGTGTTTGTCTCCTTTTCGGTTATCAAAACCGTGTTTATTGTTTTCTTCGTATTCTTTAATAATGCGTGAAGTACGTTTTTTGGTTGTTCTGGACAAAATACGTTGCACTACCGACTCGGTTACTTCTTTGGCATAGTCGGTGGCTACATTATTAGCTCTGGTAGTAGCTGTGGCGCTAGAAAAATCGGTATGTGTATTGAGGGCTATATTCATTCCCCATGCTTTTCCACTTATACCTAGCGAGCCACCGTAGCTTTGTTGCTTTTGTTGGTCGATTACATTGCTTACTTCTGTTTGCATTTGATTGCGTTCGGTGCTAACAGTATCTTTTGTTTCTTCCATTTCGGTTTCTTCTGTTGTTTCAGAAGTCAATTCGTTGCGCAATAAATTACGGGTAGATTTTTCTTTGTATTCTTTTGCCATAATATTTTCTATATGCGACACTTCACCGGGGAGGTAGCAGCAAACTTCTTGCTCAACTCTGAGATACTCGGCAACACCGAGGTTTTCGATACCATAAAGCGTTTTGTTTGCCAAAACAGGATCTGTTTCATCATTACCCGACAATGTTCCGCAAGCGTGAGCAATTCCCTTGGCGCTGACACCTACGCTATATGAAAAAACTTGTCCGTTATCAAAGGTAAAACTTCCATTTAGTTGTACTGCTATATTTTCTATATCCAGATTTAGATTGGGAAACAAATTGAATAAGCGATTGTTATCATTTGAGATTTCTATTTCATTTGATTGTGTACTTGTATGCGTACTATCATCAATGATTAAATGATGTTCTTCATTTGTTACCAGCAAACTATTACCGAAATTGACATACATGGCTATTATCGGAAAAGAATTCCCTTCGTGTTTTATCTGCCGTATTTTGATATTATAACATAGCGCGTCTAAATACGGCGCCGAAGTGGCAATCACTGCATTATTAATTTTTACCACTTTGTTTTTTTCTTTTACATCACATAGTTGGCTATCAAACTCATTTCTTATTTCATTATCTATTTTGTCAATCAGGTTTTCAAAAGCCGTATTTTCTGTAACAGCAAATCTGTTTAAAAGATTATTGGCATTATCTGATAAATTTTCTCTGTATTGTTCTGAAAAAATACTAGGGTAACTAAAAACAAATTTTGGCACTTCTACGTCATAAGGAATTTCAATAACAGGACGATCTGCGGCAAGAGCATTTTCAAGCTCTGCTTGCTGATCTGCTTTTTGCTTGGCTTTGATTTCATCTGTTAACAATTGTTCAAACGCCTCTGTATGTTCCGCTACGGCAGTTTTGTATGCTTGTGTATAATCGGTATCATACAAATCTTTTAGCTTTTGTAATTCTGCTACAATCGCTTGTGTTTCTTTAACCACATAATCACTTTTAAAAACTTGCAATTGCTTATCAATATATGTATTGATTTCTTTTTGATCAAGACGTTTTTGCACCGTGTTTTTTATAGCCGAAAAAACTTTATCTACAACCACTTTTGATTCGGCTGTTTTATATAACTCTTCAATCGTCAATTTATCATCTGCGTTTATGATAGCATGATAACCAATCAACATAATGATACTTGTTTCACGGACATATTTCGATTTTCCGGTAATTAATTGATAATATAAGGTATCCCAAATAATTCGGGTATCTAAATTATCAATATTGGTGTTATTGACTCTTTCTAGAAACTCATCTTTGGCAAAGACACCTCGATTACGTGCCAACCAATACGAAAATTCGTATAAATTAGGATAGTTCTCTTTTAAACTCGGTGTAGATGCATAATTTTCTAGAAATACTTCAATTTTTGAATACAGAATATTTCTGTTGTACAATAAATCTTTTTCCGGATCTACTTCTTGTAAAAAAACACTTGTGTCTTTTTTGTCATCATACACAAAATATTTTTGTTTACTCTCAGGTTGAATCAGTTGCGGTTGGCGCATGCCAATGAAACTGAATAATTGTTTTTTATCA
>Ga0256843_1002332_pt1 | contig 13980 bp, 13 predicted proteins | sample AlvinellametaG_FD_191572 | JGI IMG/M metagenome (GOLD analysis project Ga0256843, IMG submission 191572) | Pompeii worm associated microbial communities from hydrothermal vent at the East Pacific Rise, Pacific Ocean - Alvinella | ecosystem: Host-associated > Annelida > Integument > Unclassified ... | reverse complement strand
TTTGAAATATTATTCATGTTGGCTGACTGCTGACTGCTGACTGCTGACTGCTGACTGCTGACTGCTGACTGCTGACTGAAGACTGAAGACTGAATACTAAAAACTAACAAATACACGCACTATAAATTAAATTCATTATGAACGGAACCATTAACAAAGTTATTTTAATAGGACATTTAGGAGACAATGTAAAAATGCACTATTTTGACGGTGGCAACAGTATAGGACGTTTTCCTTTGGCTACCAACGACAGTTATGTAAACAAGCAAACCGGTGAAAGAGTTACCAACACCGAATGGCACAATATAGTTGTTCGCAACAAACTGGCAGAAATTTTTGAAAAATATGCCCATAAAGGTGATAAAGTATATTTGGAAGGACGTTTGCGCACCCGCAAATGGACAGGCGAAGACGGCCGTGAGCGTTATACCACGGAAATTCACGTTACCGAATTTACCTTTTTAACGCCCAAACCCAAAGACAATCAACCTGCCAACAGTCCGGCAGGCAGTTCGCCAAACGAACCGGTAAGTAACCAACCCGATACAAGTCCCGAAAGTGACTTGCCCGACGACGATTTACCTTTTTAAATCAATCTGAAAAATGGACGACCCGGATAGTTTATCCTTATTTATCAGTGTTTTACCTTATTTAGCGGCGATTATCGTATTGCTTATTTTATCGGCCCTGGTTTCAGGTTCCGAGATAGCTTTCTTTTCGCTGACTCCGGCTCATTTACACGACCTGGAAAAAGAAAATAAAGGTAAAATTATCAATAAGTTATTAGAAAAACCTAAAGAATTATTGGCCACCATTTTAGTTGCCAATAACTTTATCAATATCGCTATTGTCATCTTTTCCACCTATGCCACCGCCATCTTGTTACAAGATATTGAAGGCTGGTGGAAGTTTGCTTTGGAAGTGGTTTTAGTAACCTTTTTAATCTTGCTCTTCGGTGAGATACTGCCCAAAGTATATGCCAACCGCAACCCGGTTCAGTTTGCCCGGCTAATGGCTACACCTCTGTTGATTTTGCAAAAAATTCTTTATCCCATATCCATATTTCTCATCAAGTCGAGTAATATCGTCGAAAAAAAACTGCACAAAAAAACCGGCAATGTCAGTATGGAAGAACTGTCGCAAGTTTTAGAACTCGCCGACGATGAAGAAACCACACAAGAAGAAAAAGAATTGTGGGAAGGTATTGTTTCGTTCGGTGAAACCGAAGCGCGGCAAATCATGCGCCCGCGTATCGATGTTTTCGCCTTGGAAGACACTATGAGTTATCAAGAAGTTTTAAACGAAGTCAGTCAAAAAGGATTTTCGCGTATTCCCGTTTATCACGAAAATATGGATAATATTATCGGCGTATTGTTTGCCAAAGATTTATTGCCTTACCTCAACAAAAAAGATTTGAATTGGCTGGCCCTTCTGCGCGAACCTTTCTTTGTGCCCGAAAACATGAAACTCGATGATTTGCTCAAAGATTTTCAAGACAAAAAAACCCATTTGGCCGTAGTAGTCGACGAATACGGTGGCACTTCGGGTATCATTACACTCGAAGACGTAATTGAAGAAATCGTAGGCGAAATAACCGATGAATACGATCACGATGAACATAATTTTCACCGGATAAATGCCAACACCTATGAGTTTGACGGAAAAATATCGCTAAAAGATTTTTATAAAATCATGGATCTCACCGAAGAAGATGAAGAACTCTTTGAAGCCCAAAAAGGCGATGCCGAAAGTCTGGCCGGTTTCTTTTTGGAACATTCGGGCGGTTTTCCGCAAAAAAACGATCAAATTAAAGTTGGCAATTTTACCCTGACAGCCATTGCCATGGACGGCAAACGGATTAAAAAAATCAGAGTGAAGAAAGGGTAGATTTTAAAGTTTGTTTTATTTAATAACTCTTCTATTGTCATCTTGTCTATTATCCCAAAAAGACAAGATTTCTATTTTATCACCTTTTATTTCATAAAAAATCAAATAAACTTTCATAACAACTACTCTTGTTCTTTTATCAGAAGTCAACCTGCCAATAAATTCACTGTGAGACAAGGTATTTAACAAATCTTCTATTTCATCGAGAAGTTTAAAACTATATGCAGTATTTCCGTTTCTGGTATTATAGTAATCTAAAATTTGTTTGAGCTCTTGTTGTGCTCTTAATGCCCAAATTATTTCTTTTTTAGCCATTCTCTTAATTCGGATATTGCTTGTGAATTTTCAATAAATTGATCTTTTGTAATTTGATTGCGAGCTTCAACAATAGCTTGTTTTTGTTGTTCTGTCAGTTCAAATAATTCTAATTCAGACTGATCAAAAAGGGCTTGAAGAGCTTTTAAAAAATTCAAATCATTTGAATTTTTTATCCTGTTTATCAAATTATTTTTTATTTTTATAACATTATCCATTTGAATTAATTTGTTTATACAAATATATATAAAATTATCACATTTTTAAAAGTTGTTGTTTAGTAAAAAATTAATAAAAATTTAACAGAAAAAAGATTTTTATTTCATCTAAATTCCTACTTTTGCCGGCTAAAAATACACATTATGCAATTACACCTTGATACCAACGAAATTTTAACCGCTACTATGGTTTTATTTGCGGTTATCGATATTTTGGGAAGCATTCCCGTTATCATTGATTTGCGACGAAAAGTAGGCCATATTCAGTCGGAAAAAGCTTCGATTATTTCGGCGGTTATTATGATTGCTTTTTTGTTTCTAGGAAAAGAAATCCTAAAATTAGTCGGTATTGACGTGGGTTCATTTGCCGTAGCCGGTTCATTTATCTTATTCTTTTTGGCTATTGAAATGATTTTGGGCATCAAACTCTTTGTCGACGACGAGCCCGAATCTGCCTCTATCGTTCCTTTGGCTTTTCCGTTGATTGCCGGTGCCGGTAGTTTGACTTCCATTCTGTCGTTACGGGCCGAATTTCATACGGTAAACATATTAATTGCCATTATCTTGAACATGATTTTTGTATATGCCGTATTAAAATCGTCCCAAAAAATAGAAAATATCATCGGTAAAGCCGGTATCGGTGTGATTCGTAAAGTTTTTGGTATTATCCTGCTGGCAATTGCCGTCAAACTGTTTACTACCAATATTAAAGAGTTGTTGTAAATTATCCGGCCAATAAAACGCAGGGCTTTTCTGAAATGTTACCGCATAAAAATACTCCCTTCTCCGGGAGTATTTATATAGTGCTTGTTTCAATCAATTGCTTTTCTTGAAAAAAAGATAATAAAAGTTTACAGCGGCGATAAAAGCATTGGAAATAACGATGGGATAAGCATCGAGCATAAAGCCGTATATCACAAATAAAATACAAGCTACCGAATTGATAATTCTCAATTTTTTAATGTCTTTCATCAAGAAAGAAACCATTAAAATTCCCATGGCGGCATAACCGATCCATTCCACTAAATTCTCATTCATAATTTAATCGTTTTGTGTTGCGCATGCAAAGGTATGAAAATATTATCATTCGGGCTGTACCGGTTGAGTTTCGTCTTCTTGCAACATGTCTTGATATTTATCCATCAGCTCCGTAAACTCTTTGGTTTTTTCAGCTGCCAATTCCTCATCTCCGTTTTTAGCGGCTATGTTGAGCACTTCGCGATATAACAAGAAGTTTCGTTCAATATCGTCAAAGTTTTGATATTTTTGTTGCAAGGGCAAACCGGCGTAATAATCCAAATATTCTTTAAACTTACGCAATAAAATCCGTGCAAGATTGCGGGCTTTTTCTTGTTTGTCCAATTTGTAATACAAGTCGATATAATCCAATAGCGAGGAATAATATCCAAAGTCTTCTACCGGCATTTTCTCTACGGACAAATCTAAAATTTCCTCTGCTTTTTGCTTTTTACCTTCTACAAATAACGAATCTGCCAAACGGTATAAAACACCCCGGTAAACCAAAGAATTACGTCTTGTTTCGGGATCCAAATAGATACCTTTATTCATGTTGCCCCATTGCCATTTTTTGACGTGTTTATACATGGAATCGGTATTGATATGACCGTAATCAATACCTTCGTAAGGCGTATAAATCGGCACTAATTTATAGGTTAATCCGTCGAGTTGCAGATAATTTTTAGCCCACAGATAATCTTCGTCTTTAAAACTTCCTCCCGTAAAATATATCGGACGTTTCCAATCGTTGTTGGCCAACTCGTTCAACATGGCCAAACCGGCTTTATAAATTCCTTCTTCTCCTACGTCTAAAATCAGTTCGTCTACCATTTTATCAGCATCTTCGGGCGCTACAATACCGTATTTCAAAGCATTTTCTTTGTTCACCGGCACCCGCACATAACGCGACGGATATAGATACATGGTCTGTCCGTTATCGGGATTTACAACCGTAAATTTGTCGTTTAAAACCAACTTGACAAAATCTTTAATATCCAAAGTGTCTTTTAAGAAATTCGGATATAAAGCATCACGGGTTCCGTAAACATATTTTTGATGCGGCATGTCAATTTCAAGCGGATCGGCTTCATAAATTTTTCGTTTGGACTGATCGATATACCAATCCGTATTGAACAAGGCCGTATTGATCAATCGCATGTCACGGCGTTCTCCTTCGATATCTTGAGCATACCACAGCGGGAAGGTATCATTGTCGCCCACCGTGTATAAAATGGCATTGTCTTGACACGAATACAAATAAGATTTGGCATTGTTCAAAGCCGAATATTTTTGTGAACGATCATGATCGTCCCAATTTTCTTTCGCCATTAATACCGGTGCCGCTAACAAACTCACCACAACTATGGAAATGGCTACGGGTTTACCTGAAACATATTTTTGCAGATAGTCATACAAAGCATATACGCCCATACCCAACCAAATGGCAAAGAAGTAGAACGAACCCACTACGGCATAATCGCGTTCACGTGGTTCGAAAGGACGCACATTCGTATAGAATACAATCGCCAAACCTGTCATTAAAAAAGCAATCAACACCACATAAAAACTTTTTAAATCTTTGGACGAATGATACAAAATACCGATAAAGGCCAACAAGAACGGTAAGAAATAATAAGTATTGCGAGCTTTGTTGTTCAACACATCCGAAGGTAAATTGTCCTGACTGCCCAAGTGCATTTCATCGATAAATTTGATACCGCTTAACCAATTGCCGTGGTTGTCCAAATGTCCTTGTTCGTCGTCTTGCCGTCCTACAAAATTCCACATCAAATAACGCCAATACATATATCCGAACTGATAGTCAAACATAAATTTCATGTTTTCAATAAAAGTCGGTTTGCGGGTGCTGTTCTTGGGTATTCCGGCAATCATTTTATAATTATCGGCACTTGCGGCATCCCACATTCGCGGCAAAATTCCCCAATGCGTATGGGTAAAATTTTGCTTGGCTTTTTTGTAATTATTGACAATTACATATTTACCAGCTTTCTTATCCTGTTCGTATTTGGGTTTGTCATCGACATAAGGTTCGTTTTCATCCAATCCGTGATAATAAGCCGAATAATACGGGCCGTAAAACAGGTGTGTTTCTCCGTATTGTTCACGGTTGTAGTAAGCCAACAATTCACGCGCATTGGTAGGTGCGTTTTCGTTGATTACCGTATTGGCATTGGCACGAATCGGCAACATAATCCATGTTGAAAAACCTATCAAGATAAACAATACCGATAACACAAGCGCCTCCATCAAGCGGTTGTTTTTTTCGTAAGCTTTTTTTAGGAAATAATAGAACAATCCAACCGTAACCAATCCGGCTATTACCGTTCCGGTATTGAAAGGAAATCCAAAGGTATTGGTAAAGAAAATTTCAAAGAAACTGAAAAATTTCATCGTCCATGGTAACAGTAACTTAAAGATAAACAGTAAGATACCGAAAACCACCACATTGGCGATGACAAAAGATTTGGGTGTAATTTCTTCGGTGGTTTTAAAATAATACATCATCCCGATAGCCGGAATGACTAACAAAACCATAAAATGCACCCCAAATGACAATCCGATTAAGAATGCCATCAGTATCAGCCAACGGTTAGCACGCGGTTCGTCCAAACTATCCACCCATTTGAGCCCCATCCAAAACAAAGCCGAAGTTAAAAACATGGCGGCAGCATATACCTCCGCTTCTACGGCCGAAAACCAAAACGAATCGGAAAAAGCAAAAGCCAACGAACCTACCGTGGCAGAACCCAAAACCAAAATTTGTTGGGTAACGGAAAGCTCGTCTTTTTTGATGATATATTTAACTAAAATATGAACAATTGTCCAAAACAAGAACAAAACGGTTAAAGCACTAAAAATGGCCGACATCATATTCACCATATAAGCCACTTTGGACGGCGACGTGGCAAACATGGCAAAAAAAGCACCGAGCATTTGAAACAAAGGTGCTCCCGGCGGGTGTCCCACTTGAAGTTTAGCCGAAGTGGAAATATACTCGCCACAATCCCAAAAACTAACTGTCGGCTCTAAAGTGGAAACATAAGTAAATAAGGCAATGATAAAAACCAAAATGCTCAATATCAGTTCCCATTTTTTAAAAGATAATTGTTTCATACTAAATATTTTTGATGAATCGATGATTTTATAAATCGATTAACCGATAATTTTATAATCAAAAAGCCCTTAACTTCAGACTAGCAACAAAAATAACAATAAATATGTGCAAGTGCAGATTTTTTAATAAAAAATTATAAATACGGGCAATTGATTGCCCGTATTTAGCTGAATTTGGGCAGTTAAGTGCCCCAATTTGTGATTTTTTAAAAAACTTTTTTAATCAAGTCTTTGTAATACGAATCGTATTAACCATTCCTTTTTTGGTTATCGGCATGGACAAGACGCTTACCATCATGTCGTCGTCTTGTAAAAATTCGTGTTGACAAGCGATTTTTTCTATATCGTGAATGGTTTCATCGGTAGAAAGGGTTTTGTTGTAGTAAAATGGCACAACACCCCACAATAAAGCCAACGAATTGAGAATGCGTTTGTTAGCGGTAAATACCAAAATATCCGCCATCGGACGGCGAGCCGAAATTTTATAAGCGCTAAATCCGGAAGCCGTGAAGGTGCTGATCACTGCTGCCGATACGTCTCGGGCAATTTTAGAAGCATTAAAACACACTACTTGCGAAATAAAACGTTCGTCACGGTGTTCGGGAATAGGCGGAATTTCAGGCACTTTGATCAATTTGGAATTTTCGACTTGTTTGATAATTTTCGTAACCTGCTTAATGACTTTTACCGGATTTTTACCGATAGACGTTTCGCCGGAAAGCATCACGGCATCGGCACCGTCCATCACCGAGTTGGCCACATCATTTACCTCGGCACGGGTAGGAATGGCATTGTTAATCATGCTTTCCATCATTTGCGTAGCAATAATAATCGGTTTTTGATGCAGTTTGGCTACATGAACCAATTTTTTTTGAATCAACGGCACTTCTTCCAAAGGTAATTCGATACCCAAATCGCCACGAGCCACCATTAAAGCATCGGTTTGTAAAATAATTTCATCGATATTTTTTACCGCTTCGGGTTTTTCAATTTTGGCTACTACCGGCACTTTATAATCCGAATGTTTACGGATAAAATCATTGATCATAATCAAGTCATTCGCCGAACGGACAAACGACAGTGCCACCCAATCCACTTTCAAATCAAGTGCAAATTTTAAATCTTTTTTGTCTTTTTTGGTTAAAGCCGGTAAAGAAATATTGGTATTAGGTAAATTCACCCCTTTTTTTGAGCTCAATTGTCCACCTTCAATTACTTTGGTTTTTACCGTATCTTTCTTGTTGGTTTCCAATACTTTGAGTTGAATTTTTCCATCATCAACCAATATGATTTCTCCCGGATATACATCTTCGGGAAGTTGTTTATAAGTAATATAAGCCGTTTTATTGTTATTATCGGTAACCACTTTGTCTTTGGTGGTAAAAGTTAACACATCACCGGGTTTTAAAAAAGTGCCGTCAGCTACTTTTCCAATTCGCAATTTCGGCCCTTGCAAATCCGCTAAAACGGCAATAGCCACATCGAGTTTTTTAGAAATATCACGAATCTGTTCCACTTGTTCGCGAACCGTTTCATGATCGGCGTGTGAGAAATTAATACGAAAGACATTGACGCCGTTTTTAACCATTTTCAATTTGGTTTTATAGGAAAGCGTAGACGGCCCTAAAGTGGCGACAATTTTAGTTTTTTTGTGGACAATCATCATAAATAAATTATTTTGTGCAAAGATACGGTTTTAAAATTCACGGCAACAAGAAAAATCAAGCATAAAAAGCAATGATTTCATCAAAAATACGATAAATTTCGTCTAAATGATCTTCCGTAACCAACCGGATGCGAAAAGGTTTGAAGTTTGGGATACCTTTAAAATAATTGGAATAATGCGGACGGGTTTCCAAAATACCCAATCGTTCTCCCTTCCATTTTATAGCTAATTCAAGGTGTTTTTTAACCACTTTTACTCTTTCGGAAACTGTTGGCGTTTCCAATGTTTTGCCGGTTTGAAAGAAATGCTTAATCTGTTTAAAAATCCACGGATTACCAATGGCCGCCCTACCGATCATTGCACCGTCCAAACCAAACTCGTCTCTGATGCGCATGGCATCTTGCGGTGTTTTGATATCACCGTTGGCGAATATAGGAATATGAATTTTCGGATTGTGTTTTACTTCGGCTATTTTATGCCAATCGGCTTGTCCGCTATACATCTGTTTGCGGGTGCGCCCGTGAATAGACAAGGCTTTGATGCCCACATCTTGCAAGCGTTCAGACACTTCATTGATTACTATACTGTTATCATCCCAACCCAAACGTGTTTTTACCGTTACCGGAAGTGACGTATGCTTGACAATTTCGGCGGTAATTTTTTGCATCTTATCCAAATCGCGTAAAGCGCCGGCACCGGCTCCTTTGGCTACTACTTTTTTTACCGGGCATCCGAAATTGATATCGATTATATCGGGATGCACAGCTTCAATTTTTTCAACCGCTTTTAACATGGAATATACGTCGTGTCCGAAAACTTGCACACCTATCGGGCGTTCCACTTCAAAAATATCCAACTTTTTAGCCGACTTAACCGCATCACGAATCAATCCTTCGGATGAAACAAATTCGGTAAACATCAAATCCACACCATATTCTTTGCACAAAGCCCGAAATGGCGGATCGCTGATATCTTCCATCGGTGCTAAAATCAAAGGAAAATCGGGTAATTCTACCGTTCCAATTTTTATCATAACCGGTTTTTTTGCAAAATAACATTAATTTTTCGGGAAATTAAAATCCGGTGGAATGAATTACAGAGCAAACTTATATTTAGTATTATATTGTTAAAGCAATGTCACATTGAGTAAATTTTCGAATTTATAAGAAAATTTGTATCGAAATGTAGGACATTGCACATAAAATTCAAACATGCTTGTCTAAATTCTCGATAAAATTTTGTTCGTTCCTCACAAAATCACTCGAATTGACAAGCTTTATAATGCAATTTATACATAATTAAAAGTATGCGTTTGCTCTGAAATGAATTATTTGTGATGCAATATTTTTTTCACAAATTCTACGGCATTTTTGCGGTAATCTTTGCCGGCAACGGCCTTGATAAATGCCGAACCTATAATGGCACCATCGGCATAGGTGTTGGCAATACGGTATTTTTCAGCGGTGTTTATTCCAAAACCTATTACTTTCGGATTGCGGGTGTTTATCGCTTGTATGCGTTTGAAATACCTTATCTGCTCCGGACTAAAATCATCTGTTTTTCCGGTAGTGGACGATGCGGAAACCACATAGATAAAAGCCGTGGTAAGTTCATCGATTAAAGCAATCCGTTCGTCCGAAGTTGTCGGGCTGATCAGAAAACTCATGCCTAAATCATATTTTTCAAAAGTTTTACAGTAGTAATTTTGATAAATTTCAGGTGTTAAATCCGGCAAAATCAAAGCGTCAATACCGCTATCGACACATTCTTGTAAAAAAGCATCGATACCGTATTTCAAGACTTGATTAAAATAGCCCATAAACAGCAATGGAATTTCCGTTTGTGCACGAACTTGTCGAATTTGACGAAAATATAAATTCAAATTCATCCCGTTTTGCAAAGCCACACTGCTACTGTGTTGAATGGTTTTTCCGTCTGCCAACGGATCGGAATAGGGCATGCCGGCTTCGATAAAATCCACTCCGTTTTCCGCCAATAGCGGAATCAATTCGGGCATGGCATTGAGTTCGGGATAACCGGCTGTGAGATAAATACTCAATATGTCTCCGGATTTATTTTTAAATAAATTTTGTAATCTGTTTTTAGGCATAATTATTTAATTATTGATGAATTGATGATTTGATTGTATTTTGTTAGATATCCGGTGTTTGATGCCGGATGTTACTCAAAAAAAAATATTACTATTTTATAAATGGCACAATAAAATGTATTTTATATACAACAAGCTTTGCGTGTCTCTGTGTCTTCTTTGCGTATTTTTGTGTTACAGTCCGCAGTAAACAAAGTCTATAAATATTTCAAATAGGTTTCCATATCTTTATCTCCTCTTCCGGACAGATTTACCACCACTACTTCTCCGGGTTCAAAGGTCAACATATCCAAGGCCGCCAAAGCGTGTGCCGACTCCAAAGCGGGAATAATTCCTTCTAATTGCGTCAATTCAAATCCCGCCCGCAAAGCTTGTTCGTCGGTAGCGGTTAATACTTTTGTGCGTCCTGTCTTAATCAAATGAGCATGCAAGGGCCCAATTCCGGGATAATCTAATCCGGCAGAAATGGAATAGGGTTCTATAATTTGTCCGTCGTCGTCTTGCATCAAGAGTGTCATACTTCCGTGGATTACACCATCACTACCCAAAACACTGGTAGCTGCCGAATGTCCGGTGTCGATACCCAATCCGCCGGCTTCTACCGATATCAATTCCACATTATCATTATCCAAAAAATAATAATAAGCGCCGGCAGCATTGCTGCCTCCTCCTATGCAAGCAATAATCTTATCGGGATATTCCCTGCCGGTTTGTGCCGCCAATTGCATTTGCATTTCTTCGCTGATTACCGATTGAAATTTGGCCACCATATCGGGATACGGATGCGGGCCCACCACCGAACCGATAATATAAAATGTGTCTTCAGGATGGTTAATCCAATCACGAATAGCCTCATTGGTAGCATCTTTTAAGGTTTTACTTCCCGAAGTTGCCGGACGCACCTCGGCACCTAACATACGCATGCGGGCGACATTCGGCGCTTGCCGTTCTATGTCTTTTTCGCCCATATAAACGATACATTGCAGTCCTGTTAATGCAGCTACCGTGGCCGTAGCCACACCGTGTTGTCCGGCACCGGTTTCGGCAATAATACGGGTTTTTCCCATTCTTTTGGCCAAGAGAATTTGCCCAATCGTATTGTTGATTTTATGCGCCCCGGTGTGATTTAAATCTTCGCGCTTTAAATATATTTTTGCTCCGTATTTTTCTGATAATCGACGGGCAAAATACAAAGGTGACGGCCTTCCGACATAATCGCGTAACAAATTTTGAAATTCCGTTTGAAATTCCTTGCTATCCACAATTTTTTCATAATTCTCTTGCAATTCCGTTACATTGCGGTGTAACAATTCCGGAATAAAACTACCTCCGTATTTTCCGTAAAATCCTAATTTGTCTGTGTTATATTTCATATTTTTTGATGAATTGATGAATCGTTGAATCGTTGAATCGATTTGTAGAGACACATGGCAATGCGTTTCTACAAACCGGATAATTGTTGTATAAATTCTTTTAATTCCGCCACATTTTTTAATCCCGGTTCTATTTCAAATCCGCTGTTGACGTCCACACCTATACAACGCGGGTGATGAAAATTGAGAACTTGATCCACATGTTTTAATCCGATACCTCCGCTTAACAAAAACGACTTGTCTTCTCGATAATTTTCAAGGATTTTCCAATCGAATTGTTCGCCGTTACCACCCGGCAATTTGCCTTTGGTATCAAACAAAAACAAATCGGCCCAACCGGTATAATCTTGACACACCGAAAAATCAAACTCCTTACCTACCCTAAAAACTTTGATAATCTTAAATCCTTCGTCTTTTATCCGGCGGATATATTCAGGACTTTCCGCGCCGTGCAATTGGATATAATCCAAAGCATATCGCCGTGCTTTTTGCAATAAAATCTCCGGATTTTCATCGACAAAAACACCTACTTTTTTAGTTTTTCCAAAATCGATTCCGGATAAATCGCCGTCAAAATAACGGGCGGATTTCGGATAAAAAATAAATCCCATCCAATCGATGCCTAAAGCCAACACCGAACGGATATTTTCGGGATATTTCATGCCGCATACTTTTATTTTCATTTCTTTCTGATAAATTGATTATATGATGAACCGATGAATTGATTGATAAAAACACAGCATGTCGTATTTTTACCGCAATGAATCGATAAAATTTTTACAGGCCTGTGGCGGATTGTCCGTCTTCATAAAGGACTCTCCTATTAGAAAACCTTGAAAACCATATTCTTTCAACATTAAAATATCTTCGGGATTCCGGATTCCGCTTTCCGATACAAAAACAAATTCCGGTGGTAATTTTCCAATCAAATCGATTGAGTTTTGTAAGCTTACTTCAAAAGTTTTTAAATTCCGGTTGTTAATACCTATCAAATCTATCTCAGGAATGATTTTTTCCAATTGTTCTTCGCTGTGCAACTCCATCAAAACTTCCAATCCCAACGAATGCGCCAAACCGACAAATCGGGCTATTTCTTTTTGGGTTAAAACTTCCGCAATCAGTAAAATCAAATCGGCACCGATACTTTTGGCTTCGATGATTTGGTATTCGTCAAAGATAAAATCCTTGCGCAATACCGGAATCTTGTTGTTTTGCCGCACTTGGATCAAATCTGTCGTGTCGCCTCCAAAAAAATCCATATCCGTTAAAACCGACAAACCCGAAGCACCGGCACGGGCATATCCCGTGGTAATTTCCACCGGATCGGCATCGCGCTTGATATAGCCTTTGGACGGCGACTTTCTTTTAAATTCGGCAATAATACCGGATGCGCCGGGTGTTTGTAAAGCCGTTTTTAACGAAAAACCTTGTCTGTTAAAAAACTCCGACTGCTCCAAAACCGATACCGGAACCAACTGTTTTTGTCGTTCTACTTGCGGTTTTTTGGTATGTATGATTTTTTCTAAAATATCCATTTTGTTTTTTTGATAATATGATGAACCGATGAATCGATAAATTGGTTAAATCGTTGAATTGTATAATCCTTTTATTTTTCGTCTTCAAACCGGACTTAAATCTAATTTCTAATTTTTAAAATACCTATTTTGTTTTTTTTGATAATATGATGAATCGATGAACCGATGAATCGATGAACTGATCCCAACTAAAGTCGGGATTTCGCTGTCGCTACGTGAACTGATGAATATTAAAAATGATATTCAACAAGTTCCCCATTGAAAATCAAGAGACTGCTATCCCGAAGCAAGTTCGGGACAGGCTTTCGTTCCTCATCGCAATGACTGCAAAAATTTACTTTTGAAACGGTCATTTGTCAATACTCCGCCATAGCTTTATCTCTCTATCGAGTAATCAATTCTAAACTGCGCAGGGCTTTTCCCCCTAACAAACTGTCTTTGGCCATGGCAAAGGCTTGTTGAAAATCCGTTTGAAAATCGTTCATTACTTGTATGGCAATGGCTGCATTGGCACAAACGACATTGTTCTGTGCTTCTGTTCCTTGTCCTTGTAAAATCCGTTTGAAAATTTCAGCTGCTTCTTCTACGGAATTTCCTCCGTAAATATCTTTTTCGTCCACAAACGGCAATTGTAAATCTACCGGTGACAAACGATTTTCACCCCGGTGTGTGCGCATGTAAAAATCGCCGGTTAGTGAAATTTCGTCATAACCGTCCAATCCGT
>Ga0256843_1002331_pt1 | contig 13983 bp, 12 predicted proteins | sample AlvinellametaG_FD_191572 | JGI IMG/M metagenome (GOLD analysis project Ga0256843, IMG submission 191572) | Pompeii worm associated microbial communities from hydrothermal vent at the East Pacific Rise, Pacific Ocean - Alvinella | ecosystem: Host-associated > Annelida > Integument > Unclassified ... | reverse complement strand
CGCCGGCGGGCGGATGGGATGCGAAGCGCACTCCCGGAACGCATCGGGAAGATGTCGAGGTCGATCTCGACATGTTCGAGAATGCCGTCGTAAAGGCGCTCGGATACCTTGCAGGCGGTGACGGACGGGCATAATATCCGGAAAGGACAGGGCTTGCGGATTTTACGACGTGCTCGGAGGAAAGGGAGGCCGTCTCGTCATTTCGCTTCATTGACGGACGGATGTATGATAAAATTGACATTTATATAAATTGCGAACAGATTATCGAGGTAAAACACGGATGAAAGAATCGACGGAAGAAAAAGAGATCGAGTTGCAGAACCGGATATCGGAACTGATCGAACAGGTTGAAAACGAGCCGGAGGAGTGGTACAAACTGCTGATCGAAAAAGTCGTGACGCTGCAGACGCAGGTCGAACAGCTTGAAAGCCGGATCGGGGCACTCGAAAAATACGAAAATTTTCACAGCGCCGTCATCGACAGCCGGTATCTGGCCGCACCGGCTTTTCTCAGGGACAGCTGGGAGGTACGCGCTTCGGCGAATCTGCTGCCGGACCAGGGATTTTACAATCAGGAGACCAGCCCGGCCGGATTCGTGTTCCGGTGGACGAAGGAAAATTTCTATTTCGATCTTCCGCTCAACCGGGACGAAGACAGAAAGATCGAGCTGCACCTGGTCTCGGCCATCCAACCGGAACTGCTGGACGACATCCGCTGCTATGCGGACGGGGAAGAGATCGTTCTGGAACAGGAGACCGTGGACAAAACCCGGGTTTATACCGGAACGCTGAAAAAGGCGCAGACCGTACTGCGGCCGACAAGGCTCTCCTTCCATGCCCGCACATCCTACTCACCCAAAGAGCTCGATCCGGAATCGGTGGATACGCGAATGCTCGCGGTGACGTTCAAGAAACTCGTTGTTTCGTAATGGAATGGAAATGAAGAAAATATCTGCCGTCATCTGTACCTACAACCGTTACGATGTGCTTGAAAAAGCGATAGAGAGTCTTCGGCACCAGACCCTGCCGGAAGAAGCGTTCGAGATCCTGGTCATCGACAATTCTCCCGATTTCGAGCGGTCCGCACGGGAGGGAGACCGTTATGCGGAGGTGAAGAATCTCAGATATGTCGTCGAAAAGACGCCGGGGCTTTCCAATGCGCGAAACGTCGCCACGGCGCTCGCCGAGAGCGAATTCGTCGCGTTTCTGGATGACGATGCCGTCGCGTCGCCCGAATGGCTGGAAAAGATTCTGGAGGCTTTCGGAACGTTCGGAGACGATGTCGACGTCGTCGGCGGCCGGATCGATCCGATCTGGGAAAAACCGAGGCCGCCGTGGCTCGGAGACGAGCTGCTCGGCCATGTTTCGGTCGTCAACTGGGGAGGTGCCTGCCGGATCGCCGACGAAACGGAATGGTTCGCCGGCGCCAACATCACTTTCCGCGTCAGCGCACTTGAAGAACATGGGGGGTTTGCCGTCGGGCTGGGCCGCAAAGGAAGCGGAGCCGTTTTGCTGAGCAATGAAGAGAGCGACCTGATGGCGAGGATCCGTGCCGCGGGCAAAAAAACCGTCTATCAGCCGGAGGCGCGGGTCGATCATCTGGTCGAGGCGAAACGGCTCGAACGCGGCTGGTTCCGGCGGCGGGCTTCCTGGCAGGCGGTATCGGACTTTCTGATGAAGCCCGACGAGCAGGCGAAATATCTCGGCAGCGACTGGGATCAGCTGATCGGCTATATCAACAGCATGCAACCGCGTGAAAGGAACATCCGCGCATTGCAGCTGCCGACGGACGACCCTGCCGTTTTCCGCCGGCAGCTGGGGGCGATCTATACTCTGACGCGTCTTTCTCTGGGCGGGTTCGGCGGCCTGGAGGAGTCGCGGTATGCCTGAAAACTTCCGTCTCGACGGCGCGGAACTGCTGGTCGTTTCCCCCACACCGACCTGGCCGCTCGATCACGGCAACCGGAAACGGATCCATGCCGTCTGCAGGGCGTTGAAAGACCGGGGCGCGGTTATTCATTTCCTTTACTACCCTTCGGAAGGGGACTGGCGGTTGCAGTATCCGAAAGAAGCCGAAAGAAAAATGCGGCAGCAGTGGGACTACTACTACCGGATCACGCCTTCCGTCCCGTTGCACATGAGCGCCAAAGGCGACAGCCATACGATAGACGAATGGTGGGACGACGCCATCGGGAATGAGCTGGAATGGCTGACGGAACGCAACCGTTTCGATGCGATGATCGTCAACTATTCCTGGCTTTCAAAAGCGCTGACGTTCGCCCCGAAAGGGTGCCTGCGGGTTCTCGACACGCACGACCGTTTCAGCGGCCGGGGAGGACTGCTCGAAGCCAACGGCATCGAAAAGGAATTTTTCCATACGTCTCAGAAAGAAGAGTTCAGGGCGCTGGAACGGGCGGACCTCGTCTGGGCCATCAAGCGGGAAGAAGAGGACTTTTTCCGCAAACTGCTCGAAACCTACGAACACGAGGAACCGGCGAAGCCGAAAACGGTTCCGCTTCCGGAAGAGGAGGAAGAAGAGGACGATTACGATTATGCGGCTACCGAAGTGGACACGCTGCTTTTCGTCGAAGAACGGGAAGGATTCGAATTTCGTCTGCCTTCGAAACGCAACGGTTATCTGACTGTCGGCATCGTCGGGGCATACAACAACATCAACCTTGTCAACACGCGGGCGTTTCTCGACGCGGCGCTTCCGGTGTTCGAGAAGTACACGGCTCCGGTCAGGGTTCTGATCGCAGGCAGCATGTGCCGGGGGCTTCAGGATATCCGTCATCCTTTCGTCGAACAGCTCGGCAGGGTGGAGTCGCTCGACGATTTTTACGGCCGCCTCGATATCGCTCTGGTACCGATGACGTTCAGTACGGGGCTGAAGATCAAGGCGGGTGAGGCGCTGGGGTACGGCGTACCGCTCATCGCCCACGAACACGCTTTCGAGGGCTATCCCGTGCGGCATGAAATGCAGGTGATGGAGAGTCTGGAAGCGATTGCCGAAGCGGTGGTGGACGCGGCGTACGAGTCCAGTATCGTCGAAGCGCTGCATGCCGCTTCTCTGGCTTCCCAGCAGGCCCTGCGCGACGAGGTGGAGGCCACGATTGACCGTTTTGTGATGAAGCTCAGGGGACACCGGAAGACGGCGATGGTGATTTTGCCGGAAGTCCGGGCGGGTGAGTATTCTCTGAGAAAGCTGCATATCGGGGAAGCGGTCGATACACTGAAAGATGCCTATCGCATCGTATTCCATTATCCGTACGCACTGACGCGGGATGCGGAGGTGTATCTCGAAGAGTGCGGGGGAAACGGGATCGTGGCCTGTGCCGACAGCAGGGGAGCGGAACATCTTTTTTACAGCGGGGTGACTCCGGAAGAGACCGCGAACGTATGGTCGCCGGAACTGGTGTGGAATCTTTCGGATGTCGTTCCCGATGCTGCGGCGTTTGACGGGCGGGTCGATTTTTTCTGTGACCGCAGTTTCGCGCGTGCGTCCGGAATGCCGGATGTTTGCGGGTCGTCGTGTGACGTGGCGGTGGAGACGATAGTGCCGTCGGGGTATGGTGATGCCGGATGCGTACGGTGGTATACCGCTCCTTTTACCGGGAGGATCGACGCCATCTACAGGGATATGTGGCGGGAGACGGACGGCGCTTCGTCACGGGCGGTCTATCTGCTGATGAGCGGAACGAAAGAACAGATGCGGTTCTGGCATCGTGTCTATACCGAGATGCTGGGTGAGCGTTACCGGCTTTACTGGATCATCGATTCGGACGAAGTCGACTGGCCGGTCGAAAACCGTCTGGACGCGGAGGCCGTGGCCGACAACTTTGCGCTGCTGAAGGATCCGGCGAGATGTGCGATCATGGTCAATTTCGGACGTTCGAACCTGCTGGGATCGATCGCCTGGGCGATCTACATGTGCAAAAGGCGCATCTACGATACCGGAGAACTCCCGGTCAATGAAAACGGAGTCGTCACCCTCTTTTCCGCTTTTACGAACATGACGTCGTTTGTGGAGAATCTGGACCTGAACAACTACAGCAACCGGTTTCAGCATCTGGCAATGACTTTGATGCTGGCAGAAGTTGTCAAATTGTTACGAAAGAAAAAAACAGCATTGCAAATATCCAATTTTCAAGGCAAACGATGATAAAGATACATTTTCATATTGGTCAGCCAAAGACAGGAAGCAGCTCTATCCAACGAATGTTGAAAAACAATGTGGAAGAGTTGAAAAAACAGGGATATCTGTATGCGCCGAATGGCGTCGATCATCAGAAAATATTTCATGAATTACGTGACAGAGATGATTTTCGGGCCTTTCTTGATGAGCAGAAAGAGCAGGCGGAAAAAAATGGATGCAGCAATGTCATTATCAGTTATGAAGACCTGTTTTTTAAAAAGCGGGAATTGCTGAATAACTGGTTCGACGGAGTGCATGAAGAGTACTATGCATATGTTTATTTAAGGCGCCAGGATCTGTATCTCGAGTCTGCATGGAAGCAATGGCATTTCAAAGATCTGCGCTATAAGGATTTTAATGACTATCTTGAAAAATTCAAAGTAGAAGATTATTATGCGCATCTGAAAAAATGGGAGACATATGTCAGGAAAGAACACATGACCGTTGTCCCGTTTGAAAAAAGAAATCTGGAAGACGGGCTTTTGAAAAGCTTCCTGAGAATGATCGGTATAAAAGAGTTGACAGGTTTTGATTTTGTGATACAGGATGACGGCTGGGGAGAAAACAAAGGCCTGACCGAGGAGGGGTTGGAGTTGGCGTTTGCAGTGCGGGGGCTTGCACGCAACAATATCCATGATCATACCATTCAACACTTTATCAATCGTTATTTCAAGGATTTCCAGAAAGAGCATTTTGCAAACTACAGTCTGATTGATGCTGATGTGAGAGATAGAATTATACGTGAATACGCTCCCGTCAACGAGCGTATAGCGAGAGAGTTTCTTGGCTCTTCAGATAGACTTTTTCAGGATGCAGTCCCGTCCTCTTCATCCCGCTCACCGATGATGGATATCAACAGGCTGACTACTGCTCTCCTGACCATCGGTATACAGCAGGACACTGCTATCAATCTTTTGAAAGAGGAAGTAAGACAGTTGAAAGAGCAACTCTCTTCTCTCTCCTCCGGGAAGTGAGAGGAGAGAAGCAGAGTCGTTTGATGCTTATTTGATTTTCAGATAAGTCCAGTTGGTTCCGTCATCATAGGCTTCTACGGTGTCTCCCGCAGCTTTTGCTGTCATTGCGGCTGCGAGCATCGCTTTTTTTCCATCTGCTGTCGCGGTTCCCAGCGTTTTGCTCAGCAGTTTTGAACCGTCTGTACTCGTGATGGCAATCTTTACAGTCCCGTCAGGTTTGACAATGACACCTGTTACCGTTCCTTCAATTGCAAAAGCACTTGTCACCATCAACCCGGCCGCTGCCATACTCATCAGAAGCTTTTTCATTTTTTATCCTTTTCTGAGTCTTCAGGCGATAATCCGTCCGAGACTTTATTTACGATATAACTATAGATCAAAAAAGTTTCGTTGCTGTTTCGCGGAACAGAACAGGGCTATTGCCCAAGCCGGTTTCTGTACTCTTCGAGCTTGCGCCGGATCATTTCTCCCTGCGGTCGTGCCCGGTGGGCGACGGACATCAGCCGGAAGGCCGTTTCGGGGTTGAGTTTTTCGACGGCGATTGCCGTATCGCGGATGAGATCGATGTCGTCGGAAAGAAGACGGGGCCGCAGCGGATCGAAAACCGGGCGCGACTCGTCAAACTCCGTTCCGAGGTAGAGACGTTTCGCCTCCTCGAAAAGTGACTCTTTCGGGAACTGGGCTTCTTTGTCCACCGCGTTTCTGCGCCACATCTCGTTCCAGAGGTGCACGCTGTCGGCTTCGGAGAGGTCCGACAGAGAAAGCGAACCGTCGATGGAACGGTACCAGGACCAGTGGTCTATGGCATTGTGGCGCTGCGGCGGAGAGACGAGCGCCTCCATTCCGAATGCTTCGACCGCTTTCGCCATCAGTTTCGGACCGGTTTCACCCCATTGAAGAAACCGGGGATCTTTCGCCGCGGTCTTTTCGTGGCAATAACGCATGATTTCGGAGCCGGCGGGCGCCTTGAGGACACCGACGTTGACCTGTACGGGCCGGGCGGGGTCGCCGCTTCGTTGGGAGGAGAAGACATATTCCGGTTCGTCCGGAAAAGGGCGCAGGCAGATGTTGTCCATGTCGACCCAGTATCCGCCCTTTTCGTACAGCAGTTTGTAACGGAAAAGATTCGAGAAACCTGCATAGCTGGGATGTTTTTTGTAGCGGAAAATTTTTTCGGGCGGTACGATACGGGCCGCGTCCATGATTTTGGCTTCCGGCGGAACGTTTTCGACGACATCGTAGGTGTACAGGTGAAAATCGTGGCCGTGCCGTAGAAACGAAGCGACGCAAAGCCGCTCCATCGTCGAGAGGCGTTTGCCGATCCACAATCCCTGGATGACCGGGACCTTCCTCATGGGTATATTCCTTAGTAAAACGCGAGTGTTCCCGAATGCACCTGTTTGTGCGGGATCGGGAGTTTTTGCGTTATTGTAGCGAAAAGGACGGACCCGGTTTGGATATACTTGTGTCGTATTTCAAGGGCGTCTCCGGCCGCGGATATGAGGGAGGAGACCTGTCGGGGATGAATATGGAGCCGTTTTCCGTTTTTGCAGGTATGTGTGTCCTCTTTTCCTTTTTCGTCGCGGCCGCTTTGTATCTGCCCGGGATCAGGTTCGGCATCAACCTGGCGGATGAAGGCTACCTGTGGCTGGGGGCCCGCAGCGTTTTGAACGCGGAAGTTCCGATCCGGGATTTCAGAGCCTACGATCCCGGACGGTACTACTGGTGCGCGTTGTGGATGCGTTTTCTCGGCCGTGATCTGTTTTCGATGCGCCTGTGTCTTCTGGCGACACAGGCGCTTGGGCTTTCCGCTGCCGCTGCCGCGGTTCTGGTTGCGGGAGGGGGCTGTGTCCCGGCCGGTGCGGTTGTGATTTTTCTGGGCGTTGTCATGAGTCAGTTTCACCGGCAGATCGATATGGCCGTGTCTCTTGCCGTCGTGTTTTTCGCGGTTCTGCTGACGGCGAATCCGTCGCCGCCGGTATACGTCTTGTCGGGCATCGCAGTCGGGTTGTCTTTGTGGATGGGACTCAATCACTGGCTTTACGCATTTTTGGGTTTTGTACTGCTGATGGTATTGATGGCGGTGCGCGGGGCGGGACTTCCCGCTTCGGAAGCCCTGCTCTGTTTCGGCGCCGGACTGGGAGCGGGGCTGGCGGTTCTTCTGGCGGTGTATGCTTTGACGCCCGGTTTTCTGAAAGCGTACGTGAAAAGAAAAATCGTCAAGATGCTTCGGCGCAGAAGTACCAACCTGGCGCTTCCCGTGCCGTGGCTGTGGAAACGGGATATCCTGGAAAACCTGCGCCGTTTCCGTCGGCCGGAGCGGCTGTTCGTCAGTTTTATGTTCACGCTCATACCTCTGTTGTACGGTTATGTTTTCTGGACGGTGCTCCGGTCGGACGCTCCCTTGTCCGACATCGGGTGGGGAACGGTTGCGGCGGCATCGGCCGGGGTGTTTTATTATCATCACGCGCTCAGCCGTGCGGATACGGAGCATCTGGTTCTGGCGATGGCCCCTTTTCTGGTTACGATCGTTCTGCTGGCATCGGAACAGGCACCGTTCCGGTTGCTGGTCGCGGCGGTGGCCGGGTTGTCCGTCGTTTACATCTACGCCGGGCAGGACGGTACGGCACTGAGCCGTTTCTTTCGAAAAGAGGAGTTTCGTCCGGTCGTTATCGGGGGTGAACGTCTGTGGCTCAGGGCGTACGAGGCGGATCTCTTGGGCAGGCTGTACGCATGGACGGAAAAACATTCCCGTGCGGGTGAGCCCGTTTTGATGCTTCCTCTGCTGGTGACGCTCTATCCGCTGTTCGACCGGGCTCCGGCGATCTACGATACTTTTTGTGTCTATCCCGCCGACGAGGGGGAAGAGGCCGGAATGATCAGGGAACTCGAACGTGCGGAGGCGCCGCTGGCGGTCATCATCAATGTCGCACTGGACGGGCGTGACGATCTGAAATTCTGTCATACCCATCCGAGGCTGTGGCACTATCTTCAGGAACACTATGTATGCCGGAGCGATGTGGAAGATCTTTGTGCCGACATGACACTGTTTGTCCGGGAGAAAAACGATGCCTGACGATTGTTGCGGAGAAGAGGTGTGGTACTGTCCCGGATGCCGTGTCGGCATGAAGGAGGCGGGGAAGCGGGCGGTCTGTCCGGAGTGCGGATTCGGGATGGAGTGCTGCGGCGGGGTCTGGAGCGCGGGAAAGGATTTCACCCCGGAAGGGTTTTCCGGACGGAGTCGCGAACATCTCGTGTCGCTTGAAAAAGAACATTTCTGGTTCGGGGCACGCCGGAAGCTGCTGGAAACACATCTGAAAAGACTGCTGAAGAACCGGCGGGAGGCCAGGGTGCTGGAGCTGGGGTGCGGCAGCGGTTCCATGCTTCGGACGCTCGAAGCGTATGCCGCCCGTGTGACAGGAGCGGAGGGACATTTCGTTTCGCTCAAGGCGGCACGTCAACGCTGCGGGTGTGCGACGGCTCTGTATCACGGGGATATCCTCCGGATGCCCTGTCGGGAGAACGGGTACGATCTTGTCTGTGCGTTCGACGTGCTGGAGCATGTCCCGGCCCGGCCGTTTTTGTGCGAAGCCCGCCGCCTGATGGGCCCGGAAGGAAAGTTGTTGCTGACGGTGCCGGCGTTCATGTCGCTGTGGAGTGCGGTGGACGAAAACGCGGGACATCGCTGTCGCTATACCGTCGGGCAGATGCGGCGGGAGCTGGAAGCGGCGGGGCTGGAGCTGGAGGGATGGACGCATTATCAGTTCGTTCTTTTTGCCCTGGCATGGTTTGTGCGCCGTTACCGGAGCGGAAAGGGACGCAGTGCGACGGAGGCGGCCCCTCCGTCTGTCGTCAACAGAATTCTGGGTGCCGTCAACCGGATGGAAGTTGCCCTTTTTTCCAATGTGAGGCTTCCGTTCGGTACGTCCCTGATCGTATGGGCGAAAGCACGACCGGACAATGAAGGAGACGTGAAATGATCCGAAAACATACCGACGGGCTGGAACTGATGCTCTTCGAATCGTGCTCGGACCGGGTCCGGGAAATGAAAGAGTACGGTGTCGGATCTGTTCTGGTGGACTGGGAAGACAAGGGGAAAGCCTGTCGGCAGAAAGGGTACGATACCGAGATCGCCCCGGCCACACGGGAAGAACTGTATCGTGTCGCACGTTTCGGTGGCGTCGATACCTGGTGTCGTCTGAACCGTTACGGAACATGGACCGTCCGTGAAGTCGAAGAGGCTCTGGAAGCGGGAGTGCGGGGTCTTTTTCTTCCGATGGTCACCGATGCGGCGGAAGTGGAAGCGTTTCTGAAAGCCATCGACGGCCGCTGTGAAGCGGGGATACTGATCGAAACGGTCGAAGCCGCCGCGCTGAGCGGAGTGTTTGCCCGTCTGCCTCTGGAGAGGGTATATTTCGGGCTGAACGATTTCAGCATAAGTCGCCGGGACCGCTGCCTGTTCCAGGCTCTTTACGACGGCACCGTCGAGCGGGTGCGAGCCGAACTGGGGGAGAAGATTCTTTTCGGTTTCGGCGGTGCGACGGCTGTTGAAAGCGGGGCACCGGTTCCCGCTCGCTATCTTCTGCAGGAGATGGCGCGTCTGAAATGTTCGTTTACCTTTTTGCGGCGTTCTTTCAAACGGGATCTGGCGACACGATCTCCCAAAGCGGTCGTCGGAGGGATTCAGATGTACTGGAGAAGACTGCTGGAGCGAAACGATGAAGAAGAAGCGGCCGATTACGGGCGGCTGATGCAGACGCTGGAACGGATATGCTGATGCTTCACGACGGTAGACTGCGGGCGCTTGCCGGGCGTCTGGAAGGAAAACGCTGCCTCGTGACAGGGGCGACGGGAATGCTTGGCCGGAATCTGGTCCCCCTGCTGGCGGCGGCAGGTGCACAGGTCCATGTGACATCCCACCGCCGGGCGGCGGCAACGGTTTTTTTCCGGGAGCGGATCGAAGCGCATTCGTGCGACCTGGCCGACCGGGAGAACGTCGATGCGCTGTTCGGAGCCGTTCGGCCCGAATTCGTTTTTCACCTGGCGACGGCAAGGGGCGATCCGCACCGATATCGTGACCGGTACATCGGGACGAACGTTCTGGGGGCGGACAACCTTGTCCGCGCCGCGACGAAACAGAAGGTTCTGCGGCTGGTCGTAGCGGGAAGTTCGCTCGAATACGGTCCTCACCCCTATGCGATGGACGAGGCGGTGGTCCCCGAGCCGGACACGCTTCACGGGGTCACCCGGGCCGCAGGTACCCTGCTTTTCAGGGAGGCTGCGCTGTCGGCCGCGCTTCCGGTTGTGGTCTTGAGGCTTTTTTCCGTATTCGGCTACTGGGAACCTTCCCGTCGTCTCATTCCTTCCGCGATGCGGGCGGCACTGAACGGGCACCGGCTTCCGATGACCGGGTACGGTTTCCGGAGGGATTTCGTTTTTGTATCGGATGTGATCGAAGCGCTTTTGCTCGGTGCGCTTGCCGAAAACGTCGACGGTGGGCTTTTCAATATCGGCACGGGCATCCAGACGGGGAACCATGAGGTTGTCGATTTGATCGAAGCCGTTTCGGGTCGGCCGGTTGAGCGGGATATCGGCGCGTATGTGCCGCATGCGACGGATACGGAATTCTGGTGTGCCGACGCATCCCGGGCAGCCGCGGAATTGCAGTGGCGTCCGAGGCATACCCTGCGTGAGGGGATCGAAAAGATGTGGCGGTGGTATGTTGAAACCCCGGACCGATATTCCGGAGCCGCGACATGACCGAGCTGACCGTTGTTTTGCCCGTTTACCGCAATGCCGAAACACTTGCCGAACTGATCGGGAGGATACACCGGGTGCTGGACGGGAACGGGACAGAGCACCGGATTCTGGCGGTCGACGATGCCAGTCCGGACGCATCGTGGAAGGTTCTCACGGTGCTCGGAAGGAACGATCCGAGGCTGGCGGCGGTGCGTCTGTGTTCCAACGGCGGACAGCACCGTGCACTTTTTCTGGGGCTGTCGCTGGCGGATTCCCGCAAAACGGCGGTCATGGATGCGGACCTTCAGGACCCTCCCGAACTGCTGCCCGCCCTGCTGGAAAAGTCGAACGAAGAGGGAACCGTCGTATTTGCCAAACGTTATGGCCGGTATGAAAGTTCATTGCGTCTGGCGGCCTCCGCCGTCCATAAATCGTTTTTGAGTCTTCTGACCGGAGTGCCGCGCCGTTGCGGAACGTTTTTCGTGATTTCGGACAGCGTGCGGGAAAGGATGATCGCCGGCGCTTCTGAAAAACCGCAGGTCGTCGTGCTGGCAGGCCTGTCGTCGTCGAAGATCGAAACGGTTCCTTTCGTGCGGCCTTCCGGCCGGGGGACGTCGTCGTACGGCATACGGACACTGTTCGCCGCGGCCTGGCTGGCATACCGGAATGTCCTGCTGTTCCGGACGGATCGGGACGGAGGGGTGCCGCCTCCGGTAACGGAAAACATTGACGGGGCTTTTGGATGGGTAGGAAACAGAATCATTTTTTCGGGAGATATCAGTGAACGACATACAACTGCAGCGCAACTATTATGAAACCAATCTGCAAAAGCCGGCCATGCAGCCGGTGGTCAGTGCCTACGTCGACTTCCATCTCGAACGTGTCCTGTCATGTTCGGGACTGTCGCCGGAAAAAACGCTGCTGGAGATCGGGAGCGGTCTCGGGAAATTCACCCGCCCGCTTCTCGAACGCGGGTTCCGCCCCACCTGCCTGGATATTTCGCCGGTTATGCTGGAGCGGATCAGAGAAAATACGGCTCCCTACGAAGTCCGGACGATTCTCAGCGATATCGCCGAGGCGGGGGTGCGTACGCAGGAGAGATTCGAACAGGCGATCGGTTTTTTCACCCTGCATCACATGTCCGATCTGGAACACTCTTTCCGGGGCCTGAAAGAGGTGCTCGTGCCGGGAGCGACAGCGGTCTTTTGCGAACCGAGGGCATACAATCCGCTTTTTTACCTGCAGATCGCCGCGACGCCCGGAATGTCGTGGCGTGCCGAGAAGGGGATCGTGAACATGCGCAGAAAGTACCTCGAAGGTGCCGCGGCACGGGCGGGACTGACCCTCGTCCATCACAGTACATACGGTTTTTTCCCTCCGTTTGTTATGAATCGGCAATGGGGCAGAAAGCTCAACGAGGCGATGGAAAAAGCCGGCTGGCTTTTTCCGTTGCACGCCTTTCAGATCGCGGTTTTGAAAAACGGGACGGCGGAAGGGACATCCGGACCGCAGGGATAGGCTGGCTGTGACCGTACGGTGACGGGCCTTGAAACGCGGTTTTTATGCAATATCCTTTATACTACTTTTTTTGTCCGTGTCTGCGGGTTCGCGGTCGGGGCAGTTTCAACGGGACGGACGGAGCAGGTCCGTGATACTAAGGAGTGAGGGATCGAAAAGCGGCTGAAGGGAAGGGGAAAAAGCACCGTTTCGGAGGTAAGGGAACGGCTTGTGTGGTTCATGGGCATCATCGCGGCGTTTACGCGACTCAAACCGAAATGCTCGATACTGATGGTTTTTTTCTCGGTACTGACGCAGATACTGACGCTGCTGGCGTTCATTCTGCCGATCCGGATTCTTTTCCTGTTCCAGGAACCTGTGCCCGTGACGTTTTTCTCCCTGACGCTGACCTCCAGGGCCGAAACGGGTCTGATCTTTATTTCCCTGATCGCATTCATTCTGCTGGCGCAGGTTCTCTCACAGCGTTTTGCCAACAGCCGGGAAGAAAAATGCTCCCGGGACATCTGGGAAAACAACCGCAAACTGCTGATCTACGCCGATCAGGAAAACCTCGCCACTTCCATGTACCGACGATATATCCGGATTCTGACAGGGATGGTTCTGATTGCCGTGGTATTGCTGGGCCTGCTGGCGCTGCATCCGGTGATTTCCGCGGCATTGACGGGATACTTTCTGCTGACCGGCATCCTCGTGACGCTGGCGGCGGAGTGGTCCCCCGGGCTCCGGCAGTATGCCGAACGGCATTTTGGAAGGCTGCTGAATCTTTTGAGCACCTTCGGCTTTTTTCTGATGTTTCTCGTCATCGTCTATTTTGTGGCCACGGAGGGGAAGAGTGGAGGAATGATACTGGCGGTGATCACCCTGATACTGTTCCGCCATATTCTCAACAATGCCGTCACGGTGGTTCAGGGGATCAAAAGCCTCTATGAAAACCGTATCCGGCTGGAAGCGATCTTTTTCACCGGACAGGTCGGCCATCCGGAACCGCCGAAAGCGGACATGCAGATGTGGCAGCTGCTTTCTCCGGAGCTCAGAAGCGGCTGGATGAGCGATATCCTTTCGGAAGTGGAGGGGCGCAGGGTGACGGTGGAAAAACACCGCTGGTATGAACTGGGGATACCGAACGAATACGCGTTCGTCGTTACCGTCCCGGCGGAGGGCGGGCGACGGCGTTATCTTCTGAAAGTCTATCCGAAGCAGCAGAAGGCCAGGGCGCTGCGGGAGGCGGCCATCCTTTCCGAACCGGAACTGTCATGGCTTTCGTTGCCTTTTGCCGGAACGTTCGAATTTGCGGAGCAGCGGTGCAACGTTTTCGAATATGAAGAGATCCGGGAGACAGAACCGTCGGTTTTTGCCGTTCAAAGGGAGCTTCTGAATGAAAAGCTTCTGTCGGTGTCTCCGCCGCGCCGTCTGCTGGAACAGTATGTGGGAACCCACAAACTGCTGTGTCAGCGACTGGAGCCTTCTTTGTTCGAACGGCTTGCGGTGGCGGTGGACGGAGAAAGGGAACGGAAGGCTCTGGCGCGTCTTGAACAGTCGCTTGTCCGGGACAGGGCTC
>Ga0256843_1002330_pt1 | contig 13995 bp, 9 predicted proteins | sample AlvinellametaG_FD_191572 | JGI IMG/M metagenome (GOLD analysis project Ga0256843, IMG submission 191572) | Pompeii worm associated microbial communities from hydrothermal vent at the East Pacific Rise, Pacific Ocean - Alvinella | ecosystem: Host-associated > Annelida > Integument > Unclassified ... | reverse complement strand
TGACAAAAAAAGGAAGATTGATTCCTACTACATCATATACTCAATATTATGCTACAGTTTTAGAATGGTTTGGTATAGATGATGTAGAATCAATATTACCTGAAATAGGTAATTTTAGAGAGCAAAATTTAGGATTTATCTAATCTTTTCCAAATCCTTTTCCATTACTATATCCTCTTCCACATCCTATCCCTCTTTTGATACTTTTTAGCTGAGGTTTTGTAGATTTTATTTCTAAATCTTTAAAAGTTTCTATGGCTTCTTTAGTAGTTCCTTGAAATATAATAGGTGTAATTCCAATTTTTCTTAAATATTCTATATCGTTAGTATTAAAATATGAAGCAATGATTACATTATCCTCTTTTAAAAAACTATCATTATATTCACAAACTATTCCATCTTTTTCGCATATAATCATTATTATCCTTTTTATAAAAGATTACAATCTTTTTTTGCTTGTAGATATATTTCATCTACCGTTTTTGTAGAGTTGAATTTTTTTAATAATTTAACAATATAAGCAGGAGCTTTAACATTTCCTTTTAAAGAAGCTAAAAAAGCATAATATAAAGCTTTGTTTTTATCTATAGCTTCTGTTTTTTTTGCATACAATAATAATAAATTTGGATCTTGAGTTAATTTTGAATTTGTAGTTAAATTTTGCTTTAATTCACCAGTTAAAGCATATAATAAATATTTACCTGCTGGTTTTATATATAATTTATTTTTAATTATAATATCTATAGCTTTTTGATTTTCTTTTATATCATAATAATATTGTGCTAACATAAGTTTATAATCAAGATTTTTAGGATATAACTGTATTAATTTTTTATAAGTTGCAATAATTTTATCTTTTAAACTACCATTAATATCTATTTTATTATAAATATTTATAAGGTGTAAAAAAGCTGGAGGATAGTTGTAGTTTGTAGCTTTTTTATAATAACTTATAGCTTTTTTTGGATTAAATGGTTTATATATTCCTTGTGCATAAATATCTCCTAATAAAGTTAATCCAGATGGATTATCTTGATATTGATTTAAAAAATTTAATGCTACACTTATATTATCATCAATTTTTCCTTTTAATACCAACGAATAGTATTTTAGTTGAGCATCTAATAAATTATTTGATTTTGCTTTTTTTAACCATAATAAACTTTTATTACAATCATTTAGATTTTCATATAATTTTGATAGTTTAAATTGAACTAAAGGGATGTTTTGATTTGCATAATATTGATATATTGTAGCTGATTTATTTATATCTTTATATAATTTTGCTATTTTTAAATCCAAAATAGGATTTATTGGATTTGTAAGTGTACAAAGTTTGTCTAAGATAATTTTTTGTTTTGTTTTATCTGGATTTTTTGAATATAAAGATGCTAAGTAAGTTATGGCTTTTGTGTTGTTTTGTTCTGCATAAAAAGATAAAAGTTTTTTATTGTTGTTTATATAAGCATTTTCTATAATAGCAGGTAAATATTTAACAGATAATAGCTGTTGTAAATACCATTTTTGCTCTTTTGAATTAGGATAAAATCTTTTTTCAAATTGATACAAATGCCAATAAGCATCTAATTTATTGTATTGTATATATTGTGAATAAATCTGTTTTGCTATCTGTTTTTTATGTAAGTTTGGATATGTCTCAAAAATACGAGCTAAAATCATTTTTGCTTTAAATAATTTTGATAATTCTAAAGTTTTTATAGCTTGATTTAGAGTTAAATTTGATAATGTTTTATGTGTATTAAAATTGTTATAATCTAAATCTAAAGAGATTAAGGCTAATTTAGCTGGAATATACCCTTTTTTATAAGAATAATTAAACCAAGGTAAAATATTTTCTTTTAAAAATTTTTCTTTATATAAACTTATTTTTGTTTTTTTTATAAAAAAATCTTTTGGTGATGTAAAATGTAATGAAACACAAGGATTATTTAGTTTTTGTATCTCTTTATCCATTTGAGCTAAAAAATATTTAGCAATAATATATGCTGTTTCTCCATTGTCTTTATTAGCTAGTTTTTGTAGTAATTTTAATCCTTTTTTTTCTTTATTTAGTTTGTATATGTATAATAAAGCTAAATTAATTCCAGCAGGAATAAAGTTTTCTTCATAAGCTAATTTATAAAATTTTATACTTTTTTTTATATTTGTTGTTTCATATACTTTAGCTAATTGATAAGCAAAATAAGGGTTTTTTGTTTGAATTGTGAAATTTTCTATTTTATTTATATAATTTTTTTTGTTTTTATTGATGTAGGTAAAAAGAAAAGTAATATAAGCTTTTATTTGATTTTGTGACATAGTGTTTAAATCTACTTTATCAAACCAAATTTTACTATTATTTATATCTCCATTTTTATAATATGTTTCAAATAAAATATTAGCAGCTTTTTTTATATTATTTTTATATGCTTTTTTAGCATGTAATATTACAAAATCACTATTTTTAGAAATTTGATTACTATTAGCCATACTACTTAATTTTAAATTAGCATTGCTAAAACCTCTTTTTGCCCATTCATTATAGATTTTATAACTTTTATTATATTCACCTTGTTGATAATATTTTTGTGCTACTGTTAAGTTTGCACATCCTAAAAATAAAATACTACCAATAATAAATAAAATTAAATTTCGCATATAATCCTTCCTTATTTGTCGTTACATCATCAAAAGCTTTACCACCATAAAAATATGCTAACATAAATAGATAATTATATTCTAAAGGTTGTGTGAATTTATAAAACAAATCTATCTCTTTTCCTATATCTTTATTTACACGGTTTGTTGGAATATTATAATAGTTTGTTTCTATTATAGGAGATGTTTCATTTTGTCTATAATTATGAAGCATTAAAGCAAATGTTTTTTTTGGTGTATAGTCATATAACCAATATAGAGATAATATTGAAATATTATTTAATCTAGGATTTAAAAACTCTCCATAATAATGTAGTTTTATATTTTTAGTTAAAAAATTTGATTTATTATCTGCAAAAATTGGTTGAGAATAAGATTTTTTACCATTTGCATAAGATAATCCATAATAATATGTTTTTGTTGTAGGATAATATAAAAATCCTAAATCATATCCATATGAAGATATATGACTAGAAGCATCATCTCCGTTTGCTATACCAAAATCTATCCAATATTTTATTTGTTTTAACATAGAATAGTTTCTAAAACCTAGCCAATTTATATCCCTTTTTAAATCATTAGAAGTATTTTCTTTTATAAAATATCCACTTAAATGTTGATTTATATAATACTGATAATCTGTATTTAAGATTATAAATTTTGTATCTTTTAAGTTATTTTTATTTGATATTGAATCTGTCAATAAAGTATTATCTGCCCCATTTTTAGATGAAATAGAATAATTATAAAGTGTATCTTTATGTAGTTTTGTACCAAAAATTACTTTGTATGTCCATAAATCTTTTGTATTAAAAAGTTTTATAATATCTAAATTATCATCATACCACCATGAACGATTGTCTTGTATTTGTTTTCTACCTATAATAAAATTCATTTGGTTGTCAAATAAATCAAAACTTTGTAAATATAACTCTTTTATATCAAAATTAATTCCATAAGCATGAGAGTTTTGTGTTTTTTTTGCATATAAAACAGCTCTGTCATCTGTATAAAATTTGAAGTTATTAAAAAAACAACTATATTGCATTCCAAGTTTTAAATCAGAATAAGTGTTTTTATATGTATCGTAGTTTTTTGGTGACAGTCCTTTTATTGTACCTACTTCAAAGCTTGTATAAAATCTAAGTAATTTGTTATAACATTTTTTTTGTTGTTGTATTGGTTTTGTGGTATTTGTATCATATTTAATTATTGCAAATTTAGGAATTGATATATTAATTTCTTTTGATAATTTTGTTTGATTGATTTCCCAAGGATATTTTTTTGTAATACAAGTTTTTGTATCTGTATTACAAGGAGTTAAATTTTTTGTAATATTTTTTGTAGTTGTAACTTGTTTTTTTTCAATATTTTTATGGTGTTTTAATTTATTTATATCTGTTGGTACTATAGAAAAGTTTTTTAGATGATGTTTTGTTAAATATTTATATCCAGCTGATACAGATGGAAAAATTTTATATCTTACAGTCCAATATCCTGAATCTGTTTTATATAAAAAACTATCTTTATATTTTGTATGTTGTAAAAACATTTGAGCATATTTTTTATTTTTTGAAGAATATAATTGGAATGAATAATTACCAGCTAATAAAGTAGTGCTAATTAAAAGTGAATTTAAAATAATTTTATTCATTTGAGTCCTTTATTAAGGCTTTGATACTATTAATGTCTAATTTACTTTTTCTATAATGATTTATTTTTTTTAGATATTTTTCTAAAATAGGTGTGAATTTTTTTATATCTTTTTTAATATAAGTTTTTAAAATAGCTTTTGTTTGTTTATTTAAAAATTCTTTTTTAGCTAAATATCTTTTATTAGTTGAGGTTACAATGTTATTGCTTTGTTGATTATCTATTATAATAGGGATATTTTTTATATTTTTAAATGGATTATAATTTTTATTTTTTATTAGTAAATAATCATAAAAATCTTTAATATTATTATATTTTAGTTTATATTCAAAACTATAAATGGTTGATTTTATATATTGTTTTGTTTGTTTTGATGGTGGGCATATAGTTTGATTATCAAAAATCATACCTTTATACATCCTTTTTTTTGCGATTAAATAAGCTTGATTAATATCGTTTTTATTTATATGTAAAATATATTTTAATTGCACTAAAGCTTTAGTAGCAGAGTCATTTCCTAAAATAGTAGATTCTACTAAATATGAAGTGATATTTCTTAATTTTGTTTTATTAGTTTCATTTATTTTATATAAACTAAAAGCATATTTATTAATAGCATCTGTTATAAGTTTTGAAGCTTCTACTTTTAACTCTTTTTTATAAAGTGATAACATATTAAATGATTTATATATATCAGCTAATGCTAATCCACTTGCTTTATTATATTTACTCAAATCAATAAAAATATTAGAATAAGTGTTTTTTAGTTTAGTTGTGTCATCTGTTTTAAAAGGTGTTCCTATTGAATATAAAGTAAAATTATTTTGTTTTAAAATTTTATATAAAAAAGGTTGTAAATCATTACTAAAAAGATTAAAATTTTCTTTATTAAAATTATTATTTATAAGTTTAATACTACTATTTTTTACACTAATTTGATTAAATATATTAGTATCTATATTGTTGTTTTTTACCACTACAGCTGTTGCTTTATAATAAGGATAATTTGTTTTTAATTGTTTTGTAAAAAGTTCTATTCCATTTTTACCATTATGGTAAATAAAGTTATTATCTATTTTTATATCTATACTATTTCTAATAGTTATACCATTTATAAAATTTGTAGAAATGGTGTTGTTTTTTATTATATTATGATTACTTTGTGATATAAATATTCCATTAAATCCATTGTTAAATATAAAGTTATTATCTATAATATTTTTATTACTATTTTTATTTAAAACAATACCGTTTGAGTGATTGTGTGAAATAATATTGTTATAAATAAAACTATTTATATTATTTGATAAATAGATTCCTTGAGCTTTTAATGTGTTTGTGAATATATTATTTGAAACTAAAATATTTTGATTATTATGAAGTGTTAAATCATTTATAATGTTTTTATTAATAATATTTCCTACTAACACTGTATTTTTTGTGTTTTTTATATTGATTGTAAGTAAATTAGAGAAATTATTACCTATAAATGTAGCTAATGGTGCTTTTTGGTTTAAAAAATTATTTATTATATTATTTGAATTTGCTAGTTTTATTATAGATATTCCTGATGTTTTATCGCTATAATAAAAACCAAGACCTTTAATAGTAGAATTAAGTATAAGTGTATTTGAATTCCCCATACCACATAAATAACTTCTTAAATTTTTATAATTATCATCTCGTTGTGAGTGTTTTTGTGTTTTTGTATTCCATGATATTATTTTTGTATTTTTAATAAATAAACCACCGTTATATAAAATAAAAATTGGTTTTGGAGTTGTTGATAATAAAATAGTTTTATTTTTTATAGTTAATGAAGCTGTAGGTGATATATAAATTGGTATAGTTATAAGATATTTATTATGAGTAAGTTTTTTTATCATATTATTATTTTTTAGTTTTTTATATAGATATTCTATAGAATAATTACCTTTATATAAAACTAAAATAGTTTGTTTAAAATTATGTTGTTTATAATATTGAGAATATTTGTAAAGTAGTGATATAGGTAAAAAAGATAATTTGTTTAATGGTAATATAGATATACCTTTTCCATCTATTTTTGTTGGAAATTTTTTTGAATATTTGTAAGTTTGTGAATAAAGTAAATTATCTGTTTTGTTATTAAATTCTGGAAATATAATAAAATTATTTGATGATTTTTTTACTATTTTATAATTTTTAAAAGATGTGTGTTGTTTTAGGTAAGATAATTGTTTTTTTGCATATGATTTAGTTTTAAAACAACCTATATAGGCTGTTTTTAAGTTTGTAGATATAGGAGTGTTTTTATTTAATTGCACTTCTATACAATAGTTTCCATTTGCTATAAGTTTTGTAAATAGTAAGAATATAATTAAAAATATTCTATTTTTCATGAATTAATCCAAATTTATTTTTAAATAAATCTATTTTTACAGTTACACTAGTACCTATCCATTTAGATGATATGTTTTTTAGAGGAATAATTGTTAATTGAATAAAACTTCTTGGATTTGTATATACATTTTTTACAGGTTTTGCATTTAAAGAAGTGATATCTTCTGGATAAGTAATATTTGTGATTTTTCCTTGGATTTCTTCACCATTTAAAATTATATTTACAATATATCCAACTTTTAATTTATAACTATTTTTAGCTTCAATCATAGCTTTAATAAAATGGATAGCATTGTTGTTTTCTATAGTTAAAATAGGCTCTGCTGTATTTCTAAACTCATTATTTAATGTATCTATTTTTAATATTTTCCCATCTATAGGAGAGATAACTCTACTAATACTTCCATTTATCATATAAGCTATAGCTACAGTTTCATTTTTATGAACTATATCATTTTTTTTGAATTTTTTATCGAATTTAATTACTGAAGCATAAGGTGCTCTTAGTACTGTTACATTAGTATCAACTAAGCCATTTATAGAATTGATAATAAATAATTTTTTATAAGCAATAAATCCTAAAAAACTGATTAATACAAAAAGAGTAATAAAAATTAAACTTAATATTCCCCATGCTCTTTTTTTCTCAACTTCATCAATTTTTTTCTTTTTTGGATACATTTGAATTTTTGTTACAGCTGTAATAATATCATCTTGTGTAATAATATCTCCATGTAAATAAGCTGTAATTATTTGATTTAAAATAGCTATTTGTTGAGGTGTCATATCGGTAAATCTACATCCGCTAAAATCTCCTCTTTTATTTAAGACTTCTAAATTCATATTTGCAATACTAGTCTCAAAGCTATCAAATTCAAATATCATTTTTGCTTTAATAAATTTTTTTGTATAACTTTCTGGTAAATTTAATATAGAACATCCAGACATTGACCAGTCTTTTACTTTATAAATTTCTCCATCTATTTCCATTTTTGCTGGTATTTGATATCTTGCATGTTGTCTTGTTATTTCAGCTTCATGACTCATTTGTGCTGCTAAATCATTTTTTTCTTTATTTGTTTGTTTTTCCATTAATATCTTCTCCTAAAATAAAAAATCATAAATATCATCAAAACTAATATTTAATACTAAAAAATTAACTATTATTATAAAAATTAGTAATTTTACTATTGTTATAGCATCTGAAGATATTTTCCTATACCAAGCTATAAAATTATCTTCCATACTTAATTTTGTTTTTTGTCTTGTCCATGATTGCTTATATAAATGATTCCAAATATAGATTTTTACAAATGAACCTACAATTTGATTGTAATATAAGAAAAAAGGCCAACTTGGTAAAATATCTTTTCTTGAGACTCTATAAGCATAAGTCATTAATAATCTACTAAATAATATCCACCATAAATATACTTCAAAAATATAAAAACCCCAATGTATAGCACCAAAAATTGCTATAAACAATCCATATGGTGCAGTCCACATAGTTACTCTTTGATCAAATAATCCATATAAAGGGTACCAATTTAACTGTTTTGGTGAAAGTTTTGTAGCTCTTTCATTTGTTCTGTATTGATTACCAAACCATCTTTGCATTAAAATTACTGAGCCTTTGAAAAAATTAGGATGAGGAATCTCTTCTATTGTATAAACTATCACATCTGGAATATATAACATATCCCATCCCTCTTTTACTACATCAAACCAACTAGATTTATCATCACCTGTTAAAAATCTAAAAGTACCAAGTCTTTTATGTTTTATATGGTCATTTTGTACTGTGTTTATAAATCTTTGTGTAGATACAATACTAGCTCTTATCATAGACATTCTACCAGTTAATGTTAGTACTCTATTTGATAAAGACATAGAACTCATTGAAATATTTCTTTGTGCAAATCTTAACTTATACCATTTTCTATAAGTTCTATGTGCTAAATCATCTCCTGCTAAGATTGCATCTTCATCTGTTGTTAATGCACCTAAATTTTCATTCATACCAAATAATCTAGAACATTTTCTTATTAAACCTTCACCTAAAATAGAATCTCCATCAATTACAGCAACGACAGATTTTTCTAGATTTACATTTGGAGTATTAGCTACTACTCTAAATCCTACAGATAAACCATCTCTTTTTCCTGTTCCTTTAATTCTCGCTATTTTTAGCTTTACATTACTAGGTGGATTATGATTTAAAAATATTTTTCTAATCAATTTTTCTTCAGACATTTCTACAATAGATACTATCATAGTAACATCATATTTAGATTTGATAGCTTCTTTAATAGCTGCATTATATACTTTAATAGTAACATCTGTACCTATTCTAAATGTTGTTAGAAGCAAAAAAACATGTTCAGGATCTATCTCATCTCCTGCTTCTTGTTCTTTTTGTCTGATTTTTTTAAATTTAAATTTTTGATATATTAAAGCTCTCATAATATTTATAAAAAACCATCCATATCTCCATCCACCAATAATACCTATTACAAAAATTAATTGTTTTTGATAAGCATCAAAATATTGAGATGGTAAAGCAAAAACTCCTATTAAAACAACAATAGTATATATTAGAAAATACCAAAATGTACTTACCATGCTATCCCTATATAGTTGTTGTTTGATTTTTTATTTTGAATTCTTACTAAATCTATAAAATGTTTATTTGGATATTTATCGAAATCTATCTCTTTAAATTCTGCAGAAGAATTACCAATAACTATAATATCTGCATTTTCTATAACCTCTTGCATATTTTTATTTAATCTTTGATTGATATGAGGTAATTCATTTTCTAAAAGAGATAAATTTGAGCCTTTTTCTTTTGCAGATAATACAGCTTTATCATATATTTCTACATTATAACCTTTTCCTATTAAAATTTCAGTTAGCTCAAGTACTGGTGATTCTCTTAAATCATCAGTATTAGCTTTAAAACTAATTCCTAAAATAGCTATTTTTTTTGATTTTAAAGGTTTTATAAATGAATTAAAAATTCTATGTATTTGATAAATATTACTTTGTGTTAAAGAGTTTAATAATGGAGTGTTTTCATCTACAGATTTTGATTTGTAAGTGATTGCTTTTACATCTTTTGGAAGACATGAACCACCAAATGCAAAACCAGGTTTTAAATAATAAGTAGAAATGTTTAATTTTGTATCAGAACAAAATACATCCATTACTTTATGAGAATCAATATTTAGTTTTTTACATATTAAACCTATCTCATTTGCAAATGTTACTTTTACTGCATGCCATGAATTATCAGCATATTTAATCATTTCTGCAATTTCTATTTCTGTTTGAAAAAATGGTGCAGATACAAATGAATATAATTTTTTAAAAGTTTCTGCACTTTTTTCATCACTTGTACCTACTACTGTTTTTGGTGGATTATAAAAATCCCAAATAGCAGTACTTTCTCTTAAAAATTCAGGATTCGATACATATCCAAAATCTTTTCCTACTTTTTTCCCAGATATTTCTTCAATAATATTGATTACTATTTTTGCTGTACCAGGTAATACTGTACTTCTCATAGATACTATGTGAAAACTATTTTTATTTTTTAAAACTTCACCTATAGATTTTGCAGCTATTTTGATATAGCTTAAATCAATATTACCATTTTGCTGACTAGGAGTTCCTACACTAATAATTGTTATATCACTATTTTCAATAGCATATTTTAAATCGGTTGTTGCTTTTAATCTATTGTTTTCAACACCATCTTTAATATATTCTTCTAAATCTTTTTCAACAATAGGAGCTTTTTTATTATTTATTAAATCTATTTTTACTGGATCAATATCTACACCAATAACATTATTTCCTTCTTTTGCAAAACAAGCCGAACAAACAGCACCTACATACCCTAAACCTACAACACTAATATCCATTTTTATCCTTTTATTTTTATTTGATTAAACATAGTTTTTGCACATCCATTATCTTGGAGATAAACACCTAATTTGAAATAATTACGATACCCATCCCAATATTCCAAATCAAAATTGTTTATTTTTTTAATATTGTTTAACCATATATTTAATTTTGAATTTTTAACTTCAATTTTTACATTAAAAAATTGTTTTGGATTTTTTCCTAAATCTATTTTTAAATATTTTTTATCATTTGCATTATTTGTATTTTTGATAACTGCCCATATATGATTTTTACGATGTCTTAAATTTTTATACCATACAATCCTTAATAAAGGTTTATTCATATAAGGATAAACATTACCATTTGGATGAATTTGTAAAAAAGTAAACTCCTTTTTTTCTGTAAGTGGTAATATTTTTACTTTTACTTCTAAAATTTTTGGAGTTTTTGTAGAAACTTGCCACTCATCTTTAAATCTTAATTCACTTCTATGATGGTTTTTACACATAAAAAACACCATATTATTATCTTTTAAATAAAAAAACTTATTATAATAATTTTTAAATTGTCCATATTTTACACTATATTTAGGGTCATATTTACTAAGTGGTGCTTGTAATTTTGCTTTATCTAGAACAGATTGAAATTTTTGTTGTGAATATGGTGCATTATTTGAAAATAAAAACATAGATAAAAAGGGTAAATATAAAAAGCTTTTCATATATTTCTCCCAAAATCATCATCTATTCTTACAATATCATCTTCTTCTAAATATTCACCTACTTGCACTTCTACTAATTCTAAAGGTATTTTACCTACATTTTCTAATCTATGTAATTCCCCAATTTTTATATAAGTAGATTCATTTGGTCTTAATAAAAATTTTTCATCTCCTCTTTGTACTAAAGCAGTACCTCTAACTACAATCCAATGCTCACTTCTATGAAAATGTTTTTGTAAAGAGAGTCTTTTACCTGGTTCTACTACTATAGTTTTTAATTTAAATTTATTTGATTTGTCTAAATTTGTATATCTTCCCCAAGGAGTATAAACTGTTCTTCCATATTTTACTAATTCTGGATTTTTTTGTTTTAAAATTTGTACTATATCTTTTATTTTTTGTGATTCCCCTTTTTTACTTACTAATAAAGCAGTAGGAGTTTCTATTATTATCAAATCATTGACATTATTTAAAGCAATTGTTTTATATTTTCCAAATACAAAATTGTTTTTTGAATTTAAAGCTACTAATTTATCATGTTTTGTATTATTATTTTCATCTTTTTCAAAAATAGTATCTAATGAATCAAAACTTCCTACATCATTCCATTCAATATCACTTTTAATAACTTTTATTTTATTGCTTTTTTCCATTACAGCATAATCTACACTAATATTTGGAATATCTAACATATCTTGAGTATGTAGTTTAATAAAAGAATCTTTTTTTGAATTTTTATAAGCAATAAATACTTTATCATATACTTCTGGAGCATGTATTTTTAATTCTTCTAAAAAACTATTTGCTTTAAACATAAACATTCCAGAATTCCAAAGGAATATAGTTGAATTTTCATTATTTGATTTAGAATTATTTTCTAAATATTTTGTAGCGGTTTGTAAATTAGGTTTTTCATGGAATAATTTTACATCCATAATAGAATTATTATTTTTTTTTGCTTCTATATATCCATATCCTGTATGTGGTTGTGTAGGTTCAATCCCAAATGTAACTAAATATCCGTTTGCAGCAGCTTTTTTGCCTTCTTCTATCATTTTTTTGTAATTAGAATTATTTTTAATTAAATGATCACTTGGTGTCACAAATAATATTTCATCTTTATCACATGCAAATGCCCCAAAAGCAATAGCAGCAGCTGTGTTTCTTCCTATAGATTCTACTATAAATGTTAAGTTTTTATTTAGTTGTATCTCTTCTGATTGGTCTTGAGATATAAAAAATTGTTCTGCATTTGTAACTATTAAAGTTTTATCACAATATTTTTGATTTCTTTGTATAGTTAATTGAAATAAAGATTTATCATCAAACATTTTTAAAAATTGTTTAGGTAGATTTTCTCTACTAATAGGCCAAAGTCTTGTCCCACTACCACCACATAAAATTAAATTAATCATTCCGACCCCTTAAAATTTATAAATATGATTATAATATATTTTATATATAATCTCAATATATTATTTATTAAAACAAAATAAAAATTATTGTTTAGTTTTTTTTATAAATAAACTTGACAATAATCCACTAAAGTTGATACAATTACACTAAAAAAAATGGAGGGTAATTATGGCAAAGAGAGAATTTCAAACAGAAATTAAACAATTATTAAATTTAATGATTCACTCTTTATATTCAAATAAAGAAATCTTTTTAAGAGAACTGATTTCAAATGCAAGTGATGCTATTGATAAATTAAAATTTCTTACATTAACAGATGATAAATTTAAAGATTTAAAGTTTGATGGAAGAATTGATATAAGAATAGATAATGAAAACAAAACTATTAAAGTAATTGATACTGGTATAGGGATGGATGAAGAAGATTTAGTAGAAAATCTTGGAACTATTGCAAAAAGTGGAACAAAAGCATTTTTAGAAAAAGTAAAAGATAATGAAAATGTAGATAATAATCTAATAGGACAATTTGGAGTAGGATTTTATAGTGCATTTATGGTTGCTGATAAAGTAGAAGTATTGACTAAAAAAGCGGGAAGTGATAAAGCATATTTATGGGAAAGTGATGGAAGTGGTGAATATGAGATAAAAGAAGCTACAAAAGAAACATATGGAACTGAAATCACTTTATATATTAGAGAAGATAGTTCTGAATTTTTAGATGAATATAGAATTGAAAATATTATCAAAAAATACTCAAATCACATCCCATACCCAATCTATATGGAAAAAACAAAATATCTTGAAGATGGAAAAACTGAAAAAGAGATTGTAAAAGTAAATGAAGCAACAGCTTTATGGACTAAAAATAAAAAAGATTTAACTGATGAAGATTATATCTCTTTTTATGAAACTATAGCACATTCAAATGAAAAACCACTTAAATGGATTCATACAAAAGCTGAAGGAACTATTGAATATACTACATTATTCTATATTCCAAGCAAAGCCCCACTTGATTTATATAGAGTAGATTATCAAAGTGGTGTAAAACTATACATCAAAAGAGTATTTATTACAGATGATGATAAAGAGTTGTTACCAACTTATCTAAGATTTATTAGAGGTGTAATTGATAGTGAAGATTTACCATTAAATGTAAGTAGAGAAATACTTCAACATAATCCAATCTTAGCTAAAATTAAAAAAGCAAGTGTAAAAAATATTTTTAAAATGATTTCTAAACTTGATGATGA
>Ga0256843_1002329_pt1 | contig 13996 bp, 14 predicted proteins | sample AlvinellametaG_FD_191572 | JGI IMG/M metagenome (GOLD analysis project Ga0256843, IMG submission 191572) | Pompeii worm associated microbial communities from hydrothermal vent at the East Pacific Rise, Pacific Ocean - Alvinella | ecosystem: Host-associated > Annelida > Integument > Unclassified ... | reverse complement strand
ACAAAAGCAAAGAACTTGCCCAAAAACTTATAGAACTTTCATTAAAGTGTGATTTAAAGGAGAAAGAATGATAAAAAAGGCTTTATTTCCGGCGGCGGGGTACGGGACGAGATTTTTACCGGCGACTAAGTCAGTACCGAAAGAGATGCTGCCAATCGTAAACAAACCACTTATACATTACGGGATAATGGAATGTATGAATGCGGGTATAAACGAAATAGGATTTGTAACGGGAAGAAACAAAAGGGCTATTGAGGATTATCTTGATTTTAACCCTGAACTTGAAGATAAAGTAAAAGATTCAAGCAAAGCCAAACTGCTTCACGAAACAAACGAAATGATAAACAAATGCACATTTACATACGTAAGACAAAAAGAGATGCTGGGTCTTGGTCATGCGGTGCTTACAGGGGAGCCTCTTATAGGAAACAATCCTTTTGCGGTAGTTCTTGCGGATGATTTGTGTGAAGGCGATGTACTGAGCCAGATGGTAAAACTGTATAATAAATTCAAATGCACAATAGTGGCAATAGAAGAAGTGCCGAAAGAAGAAGTAAACAAATACGGTGTAATAGCCGGAAGAGAAATCGAAGATGGTGTTTATATGGTTGAGGACATGGTTGAAAAGCCTGAAATAGACAAAGCCCCAAGCAACCTGGCGATTATAGGAAGATATATTCTTACACCGGATATATTTGATCTTTTAAGAATCACAAAGCCCGGCAGAGGGGGAGAGATACAGCTCACAGACGCTCTTTTAAAACAGGCGAAAGAGGGAATGGTAATAGCGTATAAATTCAAAGGTAAAAGATTTGACTGCGGAAGTGTAAAAGGCTTTATTGAAGCTACTAATTATTTTTATGAGAAGGACTTTGAATAATGTGCGGGATTGTAGGATGTGTAGGGGTTGAAAGTCCTCAAAAATACCTTATCGAAGGGCTTAAAGAGCTTGAATACAGAGGGTATGACAGCGCAGGTATTGCTGTTATGGACGAGGGGGAGCTGAAGGTAATTAAAGCCGTCGGAAAACTTAAAAACCTGCAAAGAAAACTTGACCAGGTGGAATTTAAAAACCCGACACTCGGAATAGGACACACAAGGTGGGCTACCCACGGAAAACCTACGGAAATAAATGCGCATCCCCATACCGGACAGTTCAGTGCGGTTGTTCATAACGGTATTATTGAAAACTATCAGGAAATAAAAGAGTTTCTGGAAGATAAAAATATCAATTTCGTATCTCAGACCGATACGGAAGTTATCGTAAAACTGTTTGAATATTACTGCAACGGAGATCCGTTTGAGGCGTTTAAAAAGACGCTTTCCAAAATAGACGGGGCTTATGCGATACTTTTGATAACAAAAAAAGAGCCGAATAAAATATTTTTTGCAAAAAAAGGTTCCCCTTTAATAGTAGCCAAAAATGAAGAAAGTGTTTATTTCGCATCATCGGATGCACCGCTGATCGGGAATGCGGCGCATGCGCATTATCTTGACGACGGTGAGTATGGATATGTAAATGAAGGGGAAATTCATCTGTATAAAAACAAAATGAGGGTTTCTCCCGTGTTTAAAGACCTGCCGAGTGACAAAGAATCAGCCAAAAAAGGCGGATTCAGGTTTTATATGGAAAAAGAGATTTACGAACAGTATGACGTACTGAAAGAAACGGTGCTTGGAAGAAACACCGAAGAGGGAATAAAATTCGACGAATTGGAAAAAGAGTTTTTTGAAGGGATTAACAATATAATCATTTCAGCCTGCGGGACAAGCTACCATGCCGGACTTGTAGGAAAATACCTTATTGAAAGAAACGCAAAAATAAGAGTTGATGTGGAAGTGGCGAGCGAGCTTAGATACCGTGAGCCTCTTTTGACAAAAGACACTCTTTTTATTGTTATTTCACAGTCAGGCGAGACGGCCGATACGCTTGAAACGCTTAAAATGGCAAAAAAAGCGGGGCTTAGAACACTGGCATTATGTAATGTGGACAATTCTTCCATAGTAAGGGAAGCGGATAAGACTGTTTTGCTAAGAGCCGGAATAGAAAAAGGTGTGGCTTCCACAAAAGCGTTTGCAACGCAGGTTATGACGCTTTGGATGCTGAGTAACTATCTTGGAGAAAAAAACGAATACGAAGCCATCAACAGTGCAATAGAAGCCACAAAGGTTGATACCGTGCTTCACGAAAAAATCAAAAGACTTTCAAAAAGATATCTCCACGGACACGGATTTTTCTTTATAGGGCGCGATATATTCTTCCCTCTTGCACTCGAAGGAGCACTTAAACTTAAAGAAATCAGCTATATTCATGCGGAAGGATACCCTGCGGGTGAGATGAAGCACGGTCCGATCGCTTTAGCGGACCCTGAGCTTTTTGTAGTTGCGCTTTTAAGCAAAAACATCTTATACGAAAAAACAAAATCAAACATCGAAGAGCTTGTGGCAAGGGATGCGACGGTGCTTACCGTTGCAAGTGAGTTTATAGAAATGACCGATGATTTTGTTAAAATAAACGATACAGATCATCCTATGGTTGAGTTTTTTGAAATGATGGTTATAACTCAGCTGCTGGCGCTTGAAGTTGCCGTCAGAATGGGTAATGATGTGGATATGCCGAGGAACCTGGCTAAATCCGTAACTGTTGAATAAAATATAAAGGTTTTGGGTGAAAAAGATTAAAAATGAGATGATAAAATCGTTTATCTTCTCGGGGGTGGGGCTGTTTGTTTTGTTGTTTATACTTTATAAATCGATTACTTCGTTTGTAATTGACCAGGAAGTGCAAAAAGCAAGGCTGCTGGCGCATACACTTGTTTATACCAGGGAGTATCTGGCACAGGAGGCACCGTTTGTTGAAATAAAAAACAAAAAGTTTCATCCGTTTTCACTTACGCCCGCGTATGCTGTCGGACAGATTGCAAAAATAATCGAAAAAAATGAAAACATATACGTAAAACAGACCTCCGACAGATACAGAAACCCCAAAAACAAACCGAATATTCACGAGCTTGAAGCGATTGAGTATTTTAAAATTCATCCTAATGCAAAAGAGTTTTTTCAGATACATCAGGGACATAAGGATTATATAAAATATGAGCATCTTTTCTACGCGTATCCGCTTAAGGTCAAACAGAGCTGCTTAAAATGCCACGGACCGAAAAATGAGGTTCCTAAGCCTATTCTTCAAAAACTTGAAAAATATTACGGTGACAGGGCGTTCGGGTATAAGCTGGGAGATATTAGGGGAATAATATCAATAAAAATTCCGTTTAACGAAATAACTAACAAAGTGGATTTTCTGTTTTTAAAACTTTCATTTGTTCTTCTGTTTTTATATCTGCTCGGAATTGTGATATTTATGAGAATAAATAACCTTATTTTTAAAGACATAAAAAGTATAAACAGCTATCTGCAGGAAAAACTTTCAAAAAACATATACAGACCTTTTAAAGAACCAATGAACTTCTATGAGTTCGATATTATTAAAAAAGAGATAAACAATACGGTAAATTCTTTAAAGAATTATCAGAAAAACCTTTATAAAAGCCTTTATTACAATGAACTAACCGGGCTTCCAAACAGAAAAAAACTGATGAAGGTAATTCAAAAAGGCGAATATCCTATAATACTTTTCGATATCGATTCTTTTAAAGAAATTAATTATTTTTACGGTGAAGAGGTTGCTGATGAAATAATTAAACAGGTTGCAAAAAGGCTGGAAGACCAAAGAGCGTTTCATATAAAAATAGATGAGTTTGCCGTTTTAAAATATAAGAAAATGGATAAAGACGAAATTTACGAATTTACGAAAAGAATGCTTAAAAAACTTGAAGAGCCTTATGAAATAGGCGATTATTCGATAATTATCAAGTTCAGAGCCGGTATCGCCTATACGCACCGTACGTTTATGAGGGCGCTTTCGGCTCTTGATGCGACGAGGTTTTTAAATAAAGACATTGCTTTTTGCAGCGAAGCCGAAAGAATCAGGGATTCGTACCAGGAACATCTGATCTGGCTTAGAAAACTAAAAGTGGCAATTGAAAACAAAAAAATAGTACCGTTTTTTCAACCTATAATGAATAGGGATGCAAAAGTTTGCAAGTATGAAGCGCTTGTAAGGTTAATTGATGAAAACGGTGAAGTTATATCGCCTTATTTCTTTTTGGATGTTGCAAAAAAATCGAGACTCTATTTTGAAATTACAAAGCAGGTTATTGAAAAATCATTTGAAAAATTTCATGATTTGGATTATGAGTTTTCCATAAACCTCAGTACGCTGGATATGGAAAGTGACGTTATAAAAGAGTTTATTTTGGAAAAACTTTCAAACTTCAGGGATCCTGAGAGGGTCAGCTTTGAAATTGTGGAAAGTGAAGATATAAACAATTCGCAAAGTGCATATGAATTTATAAAAGAGCTGCAGAAATTCGGATGTAAAATATTAATTGACGACTTCGGAAGCGGATATGCTAATTTTGATTACCTGCTTTCTTTAGGTGCGAACGGGCTTAAAATAGACGGAAGCCTTATTAAAAACATACTTGAAGATGAAAATTCGCAGATTATCGTAAGAACGATCGTAAACTTCGCCAAAGAAGTTAATATGCAGGTTATCGCCGAATTTGTTGAGAATGAAGAGACTTTTGAATATTTAAAAGCGCTCGGTGTGGACTGTTTCCAGGGATATTATTTTTCACCTCCCAAAGATGATTTATAATTTGTTATAATTCAAATAAAAAAGGATAATTTATGTTTGAAAATCTTGTAGAGAACATACAAGGATACAAAAAGCCTTTGGCATTCGGAATCGCAAGAGTCGATTTCGGTCAGGTAAACCGTGAGAAGGTTCTTCAGGCTACATATCCTGTAATAAACTGGAATGAAAACTTCGGAAGCGCGGCTGTATTTATAAGAAGCCTTTTTGAAAATGGTGTTGAAGTTGATTTCAGTTCAAGCGAATTTGTTGCGGACGTAACAAAAGAATTTGTTGAAACGGCTTTAGATCTTTTCGGAAAAGATCTTGTCGCGGAAGCCGAGGGTGATAAGCACAAAAACATTCAGGTGCTTAAAATTTTAAAAGAGATCTTTGACGATGAGGTAATGGACAATTACAGAATCTGCTTTTTATTTGAAGACGACGCTCCAAAAAGCGTTGAGGCCGTATATTTAAAACTTTATGCGCTTTCACAAAGAAAAGTGCCTTTAAGAAGTATCAACCTAAACGGAGCGTTCGGGGTGCTCACCAACTGTGCGTGGGTCGGAAACGTTCCAATCGAGCTTGATTATTTAAGAGAAAACGAAATCGAACTAAAACTAAAAGACGCATACCCTGAAATCGAATACGTGGATAAATTCCCGAGATTCCTATCACATATTATTCCGGACGACAATACAAGAATCCTTGATACGAGCAAAGTAAGAATGGGTGCTCAGCTTGCGGCAGGTACTACAGTAATGCCTGGAGCGAGTTATATTAACTTCAACGCAGGTACCGAAGGTCCTGTGATGGTTGAAGGTAGAATTTCATCATCAGCGGTTGTTAAAGAAGGTGCCGATGTAGGTGGGGGTGCTTCTATTCTTGGAGTTCTAAGCGGGACAAACGGTAACCCTATTACAATCGGAAGAAACACTCTGCTTGGAGCAAACAGCGTAACCGGTATACCTGTCGGTGACGGATGTATAGTTGATGCGGGTATTGCGGTGCTTGAAGGTACGAAAATCTGGATAAGCGAAGATGAATTTAACAAAATCAAAGAAGTGAACCCTGAATGGAATGCTGAATATAAAGAGTATTTCAAAGGGCTTGAACTTGCCGGATTAAACGGTATTCATTACAGATTCGACACCACTAAAGGTAAAATGGTGGCATTTAGAAGCAGACGTGAAGTGAAACTAAATGAGGAGCTTCACTAAACTTTTCCTTCTTTGAAGGATAAAACAAAATTTGTTTTTTATAAAAATTTGATATAATTTCAAACTTAAAAAATAAAGCGCTTAAAACTTAATAAAGGAAACACAATGGCAAGAAAATGTGAAATTTGTGGTAAAGGTCCTCAGTTCGGGAACAGAGTAAGCCACTCAAACAGAAAAACAAGACATAAATTCAATCCTAACATTCAAAGCGTTAGAATCGAAATTAACGGAGTTAGCAGAAAAGTTAAAATTTGTACAAGCTGCCTTAAGAGCTTGAAAAAATCAGTATAAAGCTCCCCTTTTGGGGTCATTATGAAACAAGACTCTTTCTTTGAAAACTTTCTAAAAAAATTAGCTACAACATTACACTGGCAACGCAATCCAAAACCTGAAGTTGATCTGTCTTCCGAAATTTGGGGAGAGCTTAAGCCTTTTAGAATACCTGTAATTCTTACTATTTTAATAATGCTTTTCGGTACTTTAGGGTATATCTGGATAGATAACTTTACACTGCTTGATGCAATTTACCAGACCGGTATTACGTTTACTACGGTAGGTTTTGGTGAAATTGCTCCTATTTCACCTTTCGGGAGACTTTTTACAATATTTTTGATTGTTGCAGGATTTGCAGTATTTTCATATGCTGTGGGTATTTTGGTTGACGTAATAAACAAAGGGCGGATGATTGCGCTATTTAAGGAGAACAGAATGTTATATAAAATTGCAAGGTTAAAAAACCATATGGTGATCTGCTATCACAACGACTATACGATTGAGCTGACCAAAGAGCTAAGACGTGCACACATACCGTTTGTGGTGATTGACAATATCGAAAACCTTGAAGAGATTGCTAAAAAACATAAATATCCTTATTTTATTCAGGCGGATCCCCATACAACCCTTGCAATTAAAAAAGCCCACTTAAGCAGCGCAAGAGGAGTTATCACTCTTTCTAAAAACGTAACGGATAATATTGCGGTTGTAAGTTCGGTAAGGCTGTATGAAAAAGATCTAAAAAGAACGCCTTATTATATTCTGTCAGTTGCGAATTCCGATGAAGAGATTGAAAAACTTACAAGACTCGGAGCAAATGAAGTGCTCTCGCCTACAAAACTTATAGCAAAAAGAATGACGGCCGTTACGGTTGATCCCGATGTTAAAAATATACTTGAAGAGTTTGTTTATTCGGTGGACACTCCATTGGATCTTGAAGAAATTACTGTCAGTAAAAAATCATGGGTAACATATAAAAAATTAAAAGAAGTTCACTTAAGGGAACTCTTTAATGTAACCGTCGTGGGAATAAAAGAAGAAAACGGCAAGTTTATTCCGATTCCAAAAGGCGATGTAATAATCAAACCCAATGATGTACTGCTTGTAATAGGTACCGGTAAAGACATGCAAAAAGCCAGAAAAGTTATAAGAAGTTCCAAAAAACCAAAAGAGATAGATTTTATATAAGTTGTGAAGTCGTGAAGTGGGTAAGTTGTGAAGTGGGTAAGTTGAGAAGCAGTGAAGGGAGAAGAAATGGATAAAAAATTCAGAATTACGCCAATTAGCGGCGGTGTTTGCGCGGTTGAGGGAATATACGCAAGCGGAGTAAACGCTGGATTTAAAAAAGACGGCTTTGACGTAGGCTTTATAAGATGCGATGAGGAAATGAGGGTCGCATATCTTTTTACCACAAACAGGTTTCAGGCCGCACCGTTAAAATATGTATTAAGAAAAGGTATTAAAACCACAAACTTTTTGCTTGCGAATTCAAAAAACGCAAATGCAATGACAGGTGAAGCGGGTATTAAGGATATAGAAGAGATCTTGGAATATCTCGGTACTAAAATTAACGTTAAAAACCCTGTTATGAGTTCAACCGGAGTTATAGGTGTAAGAATCGATAAAGACAAAATTAAAAGCGCTATTGAAAAATTTGATTTTAATGAAAAAGACTCCAACAAATTCGCAAAAGCCATAATGACAACAGACAGCTTTGAAAAAGAGATTGCATTTGAAGTTGAAGGCGAGTTTGGAAAATTTAAAATCGGAGGCGTTGCCAAAGGTGCGGGGATGATAAACCCTCAAATGGCGACAATGCTTTGCTTTATAACCACAGACGCCGATATTCCTGAACGTGAAATGAGAGACATTTTAAGCGAAGTAAACGAACACAGCTTTAACGCAATCAGTGTGGACGGTGACACTTCTACAAACGACAGTGTGTTTTTAATGACAACGGGTAAAGCGCCTTATAACAAAGAAGCGTTTAAAGAAGCTCTTAAACAGGTAATGCTGAAACTTGCAACCGATATAGTAAGAGACGGCGAGGGTGCTACAAAGCTCGTAGCGTTTAACGTAAGCGGTGCAAAAGATCTAAACGAAGCAAAAACAGCCGCAAAAGCTCTGACTAATTCACTCCTTATGAAAACGGCGATTTTCGGTGAAGATCCGAACTGGGGAAGAATTGCGTCCACTATCGGTGCAAGCGGTGTGGAGTGTGATGAAAACACTCTTACTATCAAAATAGGAGACGTTCTTGTATATGACAGGGGAGAGATTCTTTTTACTCCTGAAATCGAAGAAAAAGCGCATAAAGTTATGAAAAAAGACTCTTTTAGCATCAGTGTGGATCTTGGTATAGGGGATGGTGAATTTACGGCATATGGGTGTGATTTAAGCTACGAATACGTAAAAATTAACGCAGAATACAGAACCTGATGGATTTTGAAAAAATTTGGGAAATTATTAAAAATAATCTGATTCCGAGAATAAAGGCCAAACGCTCTTTGGCTCTTTTTGCGACTGTCCGTGCCAAATTTGAAGGATGGCTTAAGGTAGAGGTTGCGGATGTTTTATGTGAATACGGCAATGTAACCCCTGAAAAAGATCTAATTGATATAGTTTTCGAAAACAGTGCGATTGAACTTAAAACTCTAAACACAAGCTACAAATATCCTGGAGTGGTAAACAAAACAAAGCCTGTGAGTGACAATATTAAAAGCGTTGTGGATGATATTTTTAAACTTAAAAAAACATCTTACAAAAACAGATATGTTTTGTTTGTCGTTTTTCCTCTCGAAGATAATAAAATGTGGCAAAAACATATTGCTAAAATCTCCCGAAACCTTGAAGAACTGCGCCAAAGCGACGTTGTTTTTTACAACGGTGTAAAGGGAAAACTCTATTTTGGCAAAATCGGTTGATTTTTTCTAAATTTTTGTTATAATTTTATTCACATTCCGGCGTAGCTCAGTCGGTAGAGCAAACGGCTGTTAACCGTTGGGTCAGAGGTTCGAGTCCTCTCGCCGGAGCCATTTAAATTAAGCTCTTTGGTGTCAGGCACCAATAGATCTTTTCATATGCACTTTCAGATTTTATCTTTTCAGCAATAGATCTTTTATATAAGTTTTGGTTTTAGTGTTTTATACTTGAAACCACAGTGTTGCCGCAAAAATTTTGAAACTATAAAGATCTAAATAATACTCAAATACCTCTCAATACTGTCCGGTGCAACCGTTACGATGTTTCCTTGAAGTTTTTGTGCGGCAAGGATGTTTGCGGCTGTCGAAATACCGCCTGTTATTCCAAGAGAAGGCATTTGTTTGGCGAATTCCAAGGCTTCTTCGTCGTTTATCAGTATTACGTCGTCAATTAGTTCAAGATCCGTTATATCTGTTATAAATCCGGCTCCGATTCCCTGGATTTTGTGCGGCTTTACGGGTAGGTTTTTGTTTTTGAGTTTATTGTATATTACTGGTGAATTTTCACTCTCAACGGCTATAATCTTAACTCCCAGAGGTTTTAAAACCCTTCCAATACCGCTTATTGTACCGCCGCTGCCAACTCCTGCTACAAAGCAGTCTGTTTTTTGAATTTGGTTAAGTATTTCAAATGCGGTGATCTCCTGCGATTTTGCGTTTAGAGGGTTTGAGAACTGGTTTGTGTAAAGGGCGTTTTTTTCTTTTGCGTATTGCATCGCTTCTTGCAGTGACTCTGCAATGCCGCCTTTTGTAAGTATTAAATTCGCACCGTAGAGTTTTAAAATTTTCTGTCTTTCAACCGAAAAGCTCTCTGGCATAAAAATAGTCGCTTTTATTCCGAATTTACGAGCGTAGAATGCAAGAGCGATTCCTGTGTTTCCGCTTGTCACTTCAACAACTTCCCGGTATCCTTTCTCAGCGGCGTCTCTTATCATAAAAAGGGCGGGTCTGTCTTTTATACTTCCCGCAGGGTTTTTGTATTCAAGTTTTACGGATATGTTATTTAACTGATATACGGGTGTGTTGAACATTTCATTCTCCCAGCCATAATTTTATGCTTAAATTCTGGACAAACCTGAATTTATGCGCTTTTACCACAAAAGATCTGATTTTGGTTTTGTTTAAAGTTTCAAGTTTTTTCATAAAAAGAAAATCTTTGAGGTATTTTTCTTCCCACTGTTTTTTGTAATCTTTTTGTTCAATAATTGATTCGGCAAGAATTTTGGCCGAATGCATGGCGTAATATATTCCTTCGAAACTTAAAGGCATTACCTGTCCCGCCGCATCACCCACGAAATACACATTCTCTTTTTGAAGGGTCAGATCTTTTTGCCATGTTGGGATATTGTAGCCTTTGGGTTTTAGCAAAAGATCTAAATGTCTGCAGAGGTTTTCGAAATTTTTACGGCTGACTGTACCTATATGCGTCAGTTCCCCGTGAGGGAAAGCCCATGCATAATACTCTCCGCCTATATCGAAATCGAAAAAAAACTCACAAGTATCAACCCTGTATCCGTCGGTTTTGGCGTAATGTGTGATTGTTGATGGTATTTTCGGCAGGTTCAGCGATTTTCTGACTGTGGAATTTACACCGTCTGCGGCTATCAATATGTCATACTCAAACGGTATCAGCTCATTTGAGATTTTTACGTATGCTTTGTTGTTTTTAAGTGATTTGAATCTTCCGTAATATACTTTCGCGCCTTCATTTTCGGCAAGGCTTCTTAAGGCTTTATCAAACTCTTTCCGTTTTACTATGCTTAAATTTTCGCCCTGCAGGTCAAGGTCGATTTTACTGTTTTTATATCTCATCACCACATGGTCTAAAGAGTGGATTATCAGATCTTTTGGTAAGTCGAATTCGTCGAAAACTTTTGTTTTTACCCCGCCGCCGCACGGTTTGTCGAAATCAGGGTTGTTATGGATAAGCGTTACGTCAAAATAGGGTGCAAGAAGCCTCGCGGCCGTACTTCCCGCAGGTCCTCCCCCGATAATCACTATTTTCACTGTGCGCGTTCCTTTTTATAGTTAAAAGGAAGGGTTTTGTTTTGTTTAGGAAGGATTTTGACAGCGGCCCAGTTTCCTTCTTTGTAGTATATTCTGAAGTTTTGCAGTTTTTTTAAATCCGTTACTTTCATAAGCATGGCGTCAAGGTTATGCTCTTTTATATAATTTTGTACGTGCAGTTTGGTAAGGATGAAATAACTCGCAAACACATATCCAAGATAAACGCTTACGAATATTATCTGAGCCGTTCTTAAAAAGCTGTACTTTTTCATAAGCCCCATAAAAAAGAATATAATAACCACCGCAAAGTATATGAGGTTAAACTTTCCAAGAGAGTATATCGCGAATATTTTTAACGATTCGTTCGGGGATGAAATCAGTACCTTTAATACATACGGGAAAAAGAAGCCTATTATAGAGGCTAAGTAAAAGAGTGTTTTTTGCATATCGGCCCTTAGATTGGAAATACTCTGATTTTGTCCGTATTCAGGTTTCTTCTTAGCGTCTCTTCAATTGCGAACAGTGTTGCGCCTCCCGCACTGCTGCAGCTGGCACACGCTCCACCGTATCTGATAAAAACGTGTGTTTCGCCGTTGCTTTCCCTTACATCCAGCACTTCAGCCATACCTCCGTCAAACGCAAGCATAGGCAGGATGTCTTTTGCTATTACTTTTTCAATCGCTTCAATTTTTTCTTTAAGGCTCATTTCTTCAAAATTCATTATATTCCTTTTTTTGGTAAAATATATCTAAATTTACAAAATATATCAAGGATACGATTCCCATGCAGGACAAGATCGAAATTATAAAACCTCTAATATACGCAATTGAACTCAGAGACCCTTATACAAAGGGGCACTCTCAAAGGGTTGCAAAATACGCTGTCGAGTTTGCTAAACATTTAGATCTTTCCAAAGAGGTTCAAAAAGATCTTTTTTATGCCGGGCTTTTGCATGATATAGGTAAAATTTCAATTCCGGATTCGATACTGCTAAAGCCTTCGCTTTTAAACTCCAAAGAGTATGAGGTTATTAAAAACCACACGGTTTTCAGTGAAATGATGGTTAAAAAACTCGACCCTTTTAAATATCTTGCCAAAGCCATAAGGTCACATCATGAAAATTACGACGGAACAGGCTATCCCGACAGACTAAAAGGGGATGAAATACCGTTTTTAAGCAGAATCTTGGCTCTTGCGGATGTGTTTGACGCATTAACTACCCAGAGAATATACAGGCGGGCTTTTACACTTAGGGAGAGTCTAAACATCATGGATAACATGAGAAGCAAGTTTTTTCCTTCCCTTTACGGTAAGTTTGTGGAGTTTATAGAAAAATTCGGAGTATACGAAATTAAGGAAAATATGTTTGAAAAAGAGGAGGAAGATAAAATAAAGGCTCTTAGAAACAGCGTCTTTTTTGAGGATATTTTAACAGGGCTTTTAAATAAAAACGCACTTTTATTACTGATAAGAAGAGCCAATGAGCTTAAAATGAAACTGAGTCTTATTGAACTGCAAATCAATGATTTTAATATTTTGCAGCATTCTAACGTTTCGGCAATGGATAAAGTCGTAAAAATAACATCCGCAGAAATTAAATCATTGCTTAGTGTTTCTGAATTAAAAACGCCTTCACGCGAAGATGTGTTTGTTTTTAGAAGCGGTTTTAAATATATGGTTATGTTTTTTGAAAATGATGAGGTATATGGGAAACTGCAAAAACTCAAAGAGAAAATAAACTCTTTAAACCTCGGGTTTACGGTGGATTATGAAGTACTGGTAAAAGATAAAACGATGGATTATAATTTTGAAAGGGTTATGGAGTATATCATATAAACATAACCCCGAACTTCATCGGACCGTGTGCTCCGAAAACCAGGAAACTTTCAACATCCGCCGTTTTTGAAGGCCCTGAGATGAAAACTCCCGGACTTTCAATCATTTCAACCGCTTCGTGCATTGTAGGCACTACTTTTTTGGGCATTTTTACCGCAACGTTTTCGCTTAAGAAAAGATCTTTTTGATAATCTTCCACCCAAACGGCTCCGTTTTCGGCCACACCGAACTTCGCTTCGGTTACATACCACCCTTCAGGTATTTCGTCCAGCACTTCCCCTCCGGAAAGTTTCAGGTTTTTTATAAATTCATCCATTATTAACCTTTTTGCATTATTATATTAAAAAAATAAGGATTTTTATGAGAGGAATGGGGTTTGGAAAAGGGATGCTTGGTAAAGGGGCTATGGCGAAAGGAGGAATGGCCAAGGGGATTTTCGGATTTATAGGAGGATTTTTTAAACTCATATTTTTTGGATTTTTTCTGATTATACTGTTGATAGTAGGCCTTATTGCATATTTTGCATTAAAGAGAAAAATTTCTCAAAATGCCCAGAATTTTAATTATAAAGATAAAAGCGACGATAATATAATAGATGCCGAAATAATTGATGAGAGGTATCCTATAAAGAGATAAACCTCTCTTTCGGTATTGCCGGAAGAGCCTTGTATCTGCTCCACTCTTTTGCCACGCTCTCAAGCAGAGGCTTTGGTGTAAGACGTAAGATGGTACTGAAAAGTTTAAACATTTTAGGCGAATGCATTGCTTTTTCAGCCAATTTCATACCTTCACTTTTCACTTTTAACTTTTCACTTTTCATTACATAATGTCTCATATTTACAAGCTGCTTGGTAAAAGGGATTTTAACCGGGCACACCGTCTCACAGCTTCCGCAAAGTGTACACGCAAACGGCAGGTCGGAATATTCTTTTTTATCTCTTAAAGGTGCAAGCAGGCTTCCGATAGGTCCCGGGATTACGTAT
>Ga0256843_1002328_pt1 | contig 13997 bp, 16 predicted proteins | sample AlvinellametaG_FD_191572 | JGI IMG/M metagenome (GOLD analysis project Ga0256843, IMG submission 191572) | Pompeii worm associated microbial communities from hydrothermal vent at the East Pacific Rise, Pacific Ocean - Alvinella | ecosystem: Host-associated > Annelida > Integument > Unclassified ... | reverse complement strand
TTTTGTTCTATTTAGGGTTTGGGCTTGGCATATTTATATGTGGGTGGTAAAAATCTAGAATGAAGGGTGCATCATGGAATTTATTTCAGCATTGGCACTTGTAGTTTCTGTAGTGAAAGTCACATTAATGTGGTTGAATTATAGGGATTGTAAGAAGCGTAAGAACACAGACAAAGACTAATGTCTCACAAGGCTTAGAGAGCGGCAACTCTCTAAGCTTCTGTGTACCCTTTCCAAAATTGTACAACAAAAACTTTAAAGCAAAATAAAACCACAAGTAAACCTACAAAAGGAGAAATGAAATGTTACGCTTGTCATGTCCAACCGTCCACAACCTTCAACCCACAAATAAATGACGATTTTTTCAAAGAATTTCAGTTATTTATTTCAAATGTTTGAAATTTTGTCTCAAATATTTGTAAATTATTTTGCCTATCTCGTAAAAAAGTAACATATTTTACTTCTTATGACATAGCTATCCTGTCAATCATTGTGGACAGTCATTTTTTCCTTTTCTTTCTTAATAGGCTATTCACGATAATAATACCCAGCCACATTGTCACATAATCCTTGAAAGTAAACTATCTCTCTAGCTGTTTTACTTGTACTCATAGGCTTACCCTCCCAGGCATTGGCAGGTGTGTTGTACTCTAAGTTTTGGTGTAGTCGTATATGGTTATAAAATAATCGAAATTCCTTTAGCCCATCTTCTAAACTTTGTGTCGTTGGAAAGGTCAAGTTTTTAAATGCTTGTTTCATCGTACCAAACAATCTCTCTATCTTTCCATTTTGCCAAGGACTTGCTATCTGCGTGGTTTGTCTCTTTATGCCTAGTATCCACAAAGTAAACTTCATAAGCTTAGAAGTAAAGACTATCTCATTGTCACTTCTGATACTTTGAGGTTTACCATAAAGTTTTATGGTTTCTAGTAGAGTGATGAGTATGTTAATGGTACTTTTGGTATGTAGATGTTTGAGTGTGACTAAAGCCCTTGTACCACTATCTACTATACCAAATATCTATTGTTTGTCTATCGTGGTTAAATCTATGAGGACATCATCAAAAAAGAGGACTCTTATATCATAGGGTGGAGCTACCCAGCAAGTGCGAGTTTGTTTGACATGTCTGTAGAGTTGCCTGTGATGTTTACTAAAGTAGATGGGAGTAGTCTAGGACTTGGGATTGTTTTGGAAGATTTGGAGCTTGTTACATAAATGTATAAATAAGTTGACGTAATGGTGAATAAATGCTAATATTGTAAACTAATTTATACATAAAGGCATAGAATGGTTGATATTTATCTCAAAGATATACCTGTAGCGTCATTTACACAAGACAAGCGTAGCTACCTTATAGACTATCAAAACCTAGAGATACAAAACTCCATAGCCCTATCATTGCCAAATAGCAAAAAGTTTTACACTTACGACTATAGGTTCCCGCCTTTTTTTGAGACTTTTTTACCAGAGGGGTATTTATATGAGATATTTAAAAACCTGCTTACTAAAGAGTATGGATATATAGATGACTACCTTATCTTTTCAAAATTGGCTCCAAATATTCAAAGTAGGGTGTCTTTTAAAAGTGACTTTTCTAAGCTTGACTTTGATTTTTTAGATATAGAAAATATTGTAGAGAATGACTCTAATGATACTTTTAAAAAACTACTCGATACCTTTTTGAATAAAAATGCCATATCTGGTGTACAGCCTAAAACTGTGGCACTTTTGAAAGACAAAGAGACACTACACATCAAAGAGTACATCATCAAGACATGGGGAGAAGAGTACCCCTATTTGGCTGAAAATGAGTACTTTTGTCTGAAAGCTTGTGAGAGAGCAGGTATAACGATACCCAATATTACGCTCTCCAAAAATAAAAAGTTTCTTATTGTGGAGAATTTCATCTTTGAACAAGGGAAAACTTTAGGCTTTGAAGAGATACTCTCGTTACAAGATAAAAACCGAAATGAAAAGTATGATGGAAGTTATGAACAAGTAGCCAAAACAGTTTACCAGTTTACAACACAAAAAAAAGAGTCTTTAACTGCTTACTATAAAACGGTAGTGATGAACTACTTACTTAAAAATGGAGATGCACACTTAAAGAATTTTGGACTACTCTTTAGTGATGACTTTAGCCGCATTTGGTTCAGTCCTACCTATGATGTGGTCAATACCACAAGCTACATCTACCAAGATAAACCAGCTCTCATGATGCAGGGTAAAAAAGTGTGGTTTGGCAAAGATGCTTTAGTAGAGTTTGGTATGAAGCATTGTTTGCTTACGCAAAAAGAGGCGGATAACTTTTATGTAGAGTGTGAAAATGCACTAAAAGCAACTATCGTAGAGATAGAGCGTTACATTGTAAAAAATCCACATTTTGCAACCATAGGCAAATGTATGATAGAGAGTTTTAAAATCTCTTTAAAAAACCAAACCATAAAGGAGTTACCTCTTGAACTTACTAGAACTTGGTAGTACTGTAAAAAAACTAAGAAAAGAACGAGGGCTTACACAAGAGATGTTAGCCAAAAATGCAGACATCTCACGTGCAACACTCTCTAAGCTAGAAAATGGACACATCGCCCAAGTATCCATAGTAACTCTAAATGATATACTTAATCATCTGGGGTATGAACTTGATGTGAAGGTTTTAAATCCGTTTAAGGGGTAAAAGCATATTACCATTCACGTGAACCATTATCACTACATTCTTTTGATAAATTAATACTGTAATTCTTTTTAGTTCCACTTAAGTAAAAACTACCACTACATAAGGATTTATCAAAAGTAACTGTAAATGAGTATCGTCCAGCTATTTTATTATTATATCCTTTATAAATGGTACCTGAATTGGCACCACCATAACTTGGTTCAAATCTACCAGGAGAACCTGTGATTTTTAGATTTTTTTCAATACAAGGAATTAGCCCATTAATACATTCTGCCTGAACCATTACATACTCAATAGATGATGAACTAGAATAACTTTTTGCTCTTTTTGCTTTCATTTCTGAAATTGTGTTAGATATTTCTATATTTAATGATTTGTACATATTTACTGTAACCTGTCTTATATCGGAAGATGGGCTTATAGAAACTTCTTTGTCAGTATATGGTGAAAAGAAATGTATATTCCCATCACTAAACCATCTTGTTATCTTAATTTTACCATTTGAGATTAATTTTCCATTATTAAATGTTCCGTTGATATTGAGTAGATAGTCCCTTTTCTTAAAATGTATGGTACCTTTTCCTGTTATGTTTGTATTATTATTACCCTTTTCAGGATACCACTTTTTTATTTTGTATGTTTTCATAATTTCATATAAATTATTTATATCAATAAAATGTTGAAGTGCACTATTGTCTTTTTCATAGTTCTTTGTGCTTTTGATACCTATATTTGGATTAAATGTAAAGCCTTTCTTGTCTAATGAATTAGTATCAAGTGTCCACTCGGAAATAAACATACCCTTAAAAAATTTACTTGTAAAAGCAGATACCGTATCTTTAAAAGTTCCTTTTTCATAAAATGGTTCTACATAGTAATATATGTTTTGCTTCTTAGGATTTTCAACTTCTACAAAATTATATTTATTAGAGGTAGTCTTGCTATGATAAACTTTATATGCATTTTCTCTTGAAGGTTTCATATAAGTATGTTTATTTATTTTTTCCTTTTGTAGTATCTCTATACTATATTCTTTTTTATCAAAATCAATGATAGAAACTCTTCTTGCTTGATGCTTTGGTTTATGAAAAAAAATAGCTTTTCCACATTCTTTATTTTTGCATTCAAGAGTATCTACAAAATATGTACCATAGCCTGTACGTTCCATTTCTAATGACCAGCCTGATCTATAATATTGCTCTCCCCCTATGTTTACGGTTGGTCCTGGTCCACATCCTATCATTAAAAACAATATTAAAAAGCCTAAAAAGTAATTTGTTTTCATATTTCCTCCAATATTTTAAGTGTATAAATTTTATCTTCTATTGACTTAAATGATAGAGGAGTGAAGTGTGTTTTTATGGGGACGAAAAACTGCCTAATTTAACTTCGCAGTTGACACTTAAAGAATATGTTATATGTATATGTCCACTTAGAAAAGCTAAATACAAACCTGTAACTAACTATAAATTCTTTCTTTGATCACATTCCATATTTTTCTTTTTGGTTACAATTACATTCATGTCTTTTGATACAGCCCACCATTTAAATTTAAATTTAAAAACCATAGTTGAAGAGTCAATTTTTTCTGTAGATGTTAATATAGCGGTTGACCAACTATTATCATTGATACATTTTGATGCAAATTTACTAATAAGTTTTTCGCCATCAATCCCTCCATAAGACAATGCATCAATTTGATCTGATGTTGAATTCCAAGTGATAAATCTTTTTTCATTTGTATGCCCAAAGCCAACAAAAACATTATTTGCATTCATTAATGTTGTCAATAATAATAGGAAAATAACTTTTTTCATTTTCCTCTCCTTTAATTTTAAGTTAAATAATTCTACCCCCCCCATTTAAAACAACCTTAAAACCCAAAACTTTAAACAAAAAAACGCTACACTACCAAAGCTCAAAAGGATTTTTTGAAGCTACAGTGTCATAGGGATAGACCCGTAGATGACTTACTATTATACACACTAAGGAGTTTAGTGATGAGATACGATTATCTTATATTTATAGGCAGATTTCAGCCTTTTCACCTCGGACATGAAAGCATTGTTAAACATGCACTTACCCAAACAGACAAAATCATCATACTTGTAGGCTCGCCTTATCAGCCTCGTACGGTTCGTAACCCTTGGGATTACAACGAACGAGAACGTTTCATTAGAGCCAACTTCTCAGAAGATGAAAACAGACGCATCTTGGTATTGCCACTTATGGACAACATCTACAACGAAACCGCATGGATACGTTCGGTACAGCAGATAGTCTCTGGGGTAGTACACGCCACCATAGGGGCAGAACCTACCATAGGACTCATAGGTTATCAAAAAGATGAAAGTTCTTACTACTTAAATCAGTTCCCACAGTGGGAGAGGGTAGAGGTAAGTAACTATGAAGATTTGTCTTCTACCAACATACGTGATGCGTACTTCTCAGACGATGATGAAAGTGAAGAGATAGTTCAAAGCCTCTCTGTTCCTGTTGCCATGGCACTGGAAGCTTTTAAACAGACTAAAGGCTATGTACAAGTGGCAGAAGAACAGCGTTTTGTAAAAGCATACAAAAAAGGCTGGGAGTCTGCTCCGTATGAGCCTATGTTTGTGACGGTAGATGCTTTAGTGGTACAGTCTGGGCATATCTTGCTTGTAGAGCGTAAAGCCCAGCCAGGGCGTGGGCTTATGGCTCTTCCTGGTGGGTTTGTGAACCCTAAAGAGAAGCTCGAAGATGCTGTCATCCGTGAACTCAGAGAAGAGACACGTATCAAAGTGCCTGCTCCTGTACTCAAAGGCAGCATCTCTAAAACAGAAGTGTTTGATGACCCTTACCGTTCTGCTAGAGGTCGCACCATCACCCATGCGTACCTCATAGAGTTACACGATGGTAAACTGCCTAAAGTCAAAGGTGGAGATGATGCTGCTAAGGCATTTTGGGTACCTTTTGCAGAGGTACGACCTGAGATGATGTTTGAGGATCACTATCATATTATTCAGGCGATGCTTGGGTAAAGAAGTTCCACATACACCGTGCAAGAGTATTTGCACACACGTTTTAAACCGAAAGACGGTACAAAACTTTTCATACATACGAAGGATTTTCGATGAAAAATATATTACTAAACACAGACAGCTACAAATCTAGCCACTATTTACAGTACCCACCCAAGAGCCAATACGTCTCTTCTTACATTGAAGCACGTAGACCTTTAGGGGATCGTATACTTTTCTTTGGACTTCAAGCGTTCATCAAAGCCTATTTGCTTACACCCTTTACTAGAGAAGATTTAGAGGAGGCTAAGGTCATCTTGACAGCACACGGTTTACCTTTTAACTACCCAGACTGGGAGTACATTTTAGAGAAGTATGATGGGTATTTACCTTTAGAGATATGTGCTGTGGAAGAGGGGATGTTAGTACCCACTTCTAGTCCACTTGTTCAAGTAATCAATACCGATGAGAGATTGCCTTGGCTGACTTCTTACATAGAGACTGCATTGCTTAGGGCTATTTGGTACCCAACTACAGTGGCTACTATCTCTTACAACATCAAGCAGACTATCAGACATTACTTAGAAGAGACTGCTGAAAATGTAGAGGCACTTTTGCCTTTTAAGTTACACGACTTTGGGGCAAGAGGAGCTTCAAGCGATGAGTCTGCGATGCTTGGAGGTATGGCACACTTAGTGAATTTTCAAGGGACAGACACACTCTCTGCCATAGTAGGTGCAAGACGTTACTACGACTGTGAGATGGCAGGGTTTTCCATACCTGCAAGTGAACACTCTACTATGACAAGTTGGACAAAAGAGGGTGAAGCAGATGCCTATGCTAACATGCTCAAACAGTTTGCCAAAAAAGATGCTCTCTTTGCAGTTGTCTCTGACTCTTACGACATTTACAATGCTGTGAGTAAGCTCTGGGGTAAAGCGCTTAAAGAGCAAGTTAAACAAAGTGGAGCTACCTTAGTCATACGTCCAGACTCAGGTGACCCTAAAACCATGGTACTTGAAGTGATGAGAAGACTCTATGAGAGCTTTGGAGGAACGACCAATGCCAAAGGGTACATCGTACTTGACAGCTCTGTGCGTGTCATACAAGGAGATGGTGTCAATGCTGTAGCCATAGAGCAGATACTCCAAGCTCTGAAAGAAGAAGGATTTTCTGCTGAGAACATTGCATTTGGTATGGGTGGAGCATTACTCCAACAACCCAACCGTGATACCTTTAGCTTTGCGATGAAAGCTTCAGCTATACAGGTAGATGGTACTTGGAGAGATGTCTACAAAGACCCCATAAGTGACAGTAGAAAATGCTCAAAAAGAGGACGTTTGGCACTTTTAGAAGACTTTAGCACCATACGAGAAGAGGCGTTAGAAGGTAGCGTAAATCTCTTACAAACTGTCTATAAAAATGGTAAACTACTCAAAGAGACAAACTTTGAAGCTATACGAAGGAGAGCAGATGAGAACTAAAGAAGAGCTACTTTCTCGCATAGACGCTGGAGAGGTGTTTGAATACCTCTTCTTTTGGGATGAGCCTAAACAAGAGAGTGTTGACATTGCTTGTTTGAACCAGTGGTATGCAGCTGAATTTACAGAGTATGAAGAGTTTGGTACTACTGGATATTATAACTCTTTTGCAACTGCTGAACACTATATGATGTATGAAAAAGCAGCCCTTTTTTATGACTGGGAGAGTGCTACAAAAATATTACAAACCAAAAGTCCTAGGGAAGTACAACTGTTAGGAAGAGAGGTTAGAGGTTTTAATGAAAATGTATGGCAAAATGCTTCTTTTAATGTAGTCGTAGAGGGAAATCTTCTTAAATTTAGACAAAATACTCAACTTAGAGAATATCTTTTGGCTACAGGAGATAAAATACTCATAGAAGCTAGCACCATAGACTCTATTTGGGGTATAGGAATTCATAAAGAGGATGAAAGAGCTTTAGACCCTAAAATGTGGTTAGGGGAAAATAAACTTGGATTTGCTTTGATGGAAGTACGAGAAATATTGAAAAAAGAAGAGAAATACTAGATGAATAACTTGAGTAATACCTATGTTATCGGTGACGTACATGGTTGTCTATTTACACTTAAACAACTCATAGCCAAACTTCCCAAAGATGCAAAACTTATTTTTGTGGGAGACCTCATAGATAAAGGAAACTTTTCTAAAGAAGTTGTTTCGTTCGTAATGAATGCTGGATTTCAATGCATCTTAGGTAATCATGAGTCACTCATGCTTGAACACATAGAGGGTGTACTATTTAATGGAGAAACAGCTAAGTGGAGTACAAAGAAGCATTTTGGAGGGTACAAAACTATTGGCGATTACAAAGACGATACCAATACACTTAAAAAACATATAGCATGGATGAAAACATTGCCTCGTTACATTGAGATAGATAAATTTTTTATCACCCATGCGTTTGCTCTACCTTACTACAAGCGAAGAGACAGCTCTGATGTTCATGTCGGACTAATGAGTAACCGCCCTAGTGATTTTGAAGAGTGGGGCTGGGATTGGGAAGATGGGTATGAGGACTATGATGTTATAAATATCTATGGACATGCCGTGGTTGATGAAGTTAACCTAAGTTGTAATCATGTGGGCATAGATACAGGCTGTGTCTATGGGAAAAACTTAACTGCTTTGTCATTGGATACTATGTCTGTTTATACGCAGGTGGTGGATGTACGAGATATTGAGATAAGAGGATAATGGAGAAAAAATGATTTGCAAAAAAGAAAGACTTGAAAAGGAAGAGAAATGATAATATACATACATGGTTTTGGTGGTTCAGGAGAAGGTAGTAAGGCAAAAGCATTCAGGGCATACTTTAAGAGTATAGATGAACCTTTCATCGCTCCGTCACTCTCTCATGTGCCAGAACTGGCCATCAAAACCCTAGAAGAACTCATAGACTCTTACTATGGAGATGTGAAACTCATAGGATCATCTATGGGTGGGTACTATACTATGTATTTGGCTGAGAAGTATGATGTGCAGGCTGTACTCATAAACCCATCTATACAACCCACGGTAACACTTAAACGTGCCATAGGTCAGGCTCCTAGTTTTTATGATGAGAGTCATTTTGAGTGGAATACAAAGCACTTAGAAATGCTAAAGCATTACCAAACAGAAGTAACAGACCAAAACAAGCTCCTACTCATGGTACAAAAAGGTGATGACCTACTGAACTACCAAGAAGCCATAGACTTCTTACCTGATGCAGAGCAACTAGTAGAAGAGGGTGGTAACCATAGTTTTGACAACATAGAACAACACTTTGAGAAGATACGAGCTTTTTTTGCCATAGGTAACTACTTCAAACACACCATGAAGCCAAAAGGTGTAGGATTAACTAATAACCTATTGGCAGAACGTCTAGGAGACCTTTACTATGATGCTCTTGGTGATTTACTAGCCAACTTAGCACACAAGTTAAATGAAGATGCCAAAGCAGATGAAAACAGAGGACGCAAAAGACTAGCAGATAACCTTTATGCCTCTGCATATTCACTAGAAAATGCTTCTGCCTCCATACATAAGGCATGGGGTAACTGTGAAGTGCATACGTTAAAATGGTTGGATGAGAATGGGAGTAATAGGGTGGTTTAAGAATTATATATCCTCACTATAATTAATGAGTAGATATTCAAAGTAGACCCTTTTTTTAGTAAATATAAAAGATTCACTTTTGTTTTAATAAGATTATGTTAAAGTATACTTTATGAAAAGGACACTTTATGCTAGATATACTTAGAGATAGACAAAGAAAACTAATAGCCAATGTTCATAATATTTCATATATACGTCAAGAGTATGATTTTATAAATAATAGTGAAAGACTCATCGCTCTGATAGGTTCTCGTGGTGTGGGTAAAACCACATTACTACTACAGTACCTCAAACAGTTCTCTATCGATGAAGCATTATACTTTACTGCCGATGACATCAGTATAGCCAATTTTGGGATTATCGCCATCGTCGAAGAATTTTATGCATTAGGTGGTAGGATTGTAGTCATTGATGAAGTGCATCTTTTTAAAGATTGGGCAGGACATATCAAAAACATCTATGACTTTATGCCAGACCTCACCATACGTGTAAGTGGCTCTTCTATGTTAAATATACTGATGCAGAGCTATGATTTAAGCAGGCGTATGGTTGTCAAAGAGTTAAAGAAACTTAGTTTTAAAGAGTATCTAGAAATTAAAAACAATATTACATTAGAGGCATATACTCTCGAAGAGGTCTTAACAAACGCTAGTGAGATATCATTTGCCTTGACACAGAAATACCCTTCACTCTACAAAGAGTTCAAAGACTATTTACAAATGGGATGCTATCCTTATTTTGCAAGTTCTAGTAGTGTAGAGATATATCATAGTAAACTCTTTAATGCCTTAGAAAAAATCATCTATGAAGACATCCCCTCCACCAATAAGATAAAGTTTGAAAACCTTTCTGTCTTTAAACAGCTGATGTACAAGGTATTAGCCTCCAGACTACCCTACCAAGTCAAGATAGACTCTCTCGCACGTGAACTCAAAATAAGTGAGCCAACACTCTACACCTATCTAGAGATACTCAACAAAACAGGTATATTTACAGCCATCTATAAATTTTCTGCAAAGCAGACAAAGAAACCTGCAAAGCTGTTTTTTAAAAATAGCAATATCCTACACGCTCTTGGTAAAGACCAACATATCCCCATAGAGATAGGCACAGTCAGAGAGACCTTTTTTGTCAACTGCTTTAGTGAGGTATATTATAGTGATATAGGAGATTTTAAAGTAAATAAATATATATTTGAAGTAGGTGGGAAAAATAAAACTTTTTCTCAAATAAAAGATGTAAAAAAGAGTTATTTAGCATTAGATATTGATTTCACATCAAATGATAAAAAAATCCCTTTATGGTTATTTTCTTTTATTAAATAGGATAGAAGATTTTATTAAATAATCAAGATACATTTAATTTCTTAATACTGATTAACATAATGCTATTTCTTTATAAAAAGTATATCCTCTTTTAAGGGTAACATTTAAGGTTATTTATAGTTAATTATAATATAATACTGTTATATATAACAAAGGATTGATATGAGAACATTATTCAGTTACGCATCCTACTACTCTACTAAGCTTCAAAATATAGTTGAGTACAGGGAGCAAATAAAAGAAGATAGTAAAACAGAGCCAGATACAAAAGAGTTATTTAAGAATGATAAAGAGATCTTTATGTCACAAGAAGAGGAAACCTCAAAAGGTGTTTGGACTGTAAAAAGTCATAGAGCATTAAGTGAAGATGAAATTGAGGAACGATTAAGAGATACAAGTATTTGGGTAAGAGATATTATTAATGCTAATTAGTAATCTAACTTACAATTAATTATAATATAATACTGTTATATATTAGTAAAGGAAAAGAATGTCAAACAAAGTAATTACGTTCTTCAATAAGAAAGGTGGTACAGGTAAAACTTCTTTTAGTTTTTCTGTAGCAAAGGATTTAAACTATCCTCTACTCTCTAATGATGATTCTGTTATCGAGGAGATCTATCCAAGTAAAGCAAAGATACTGGAGAAATTACAACTCATAGATCATGATGTAGTTTATGATCTAGGTGGCTTTATTGATGAAGATGCTATAGAGATCTTCAAGGGAAGCAGTATTGTTGTAGTACCTACTACATTAGATATAAATGCAATCAAACGTACAATTAATAGTGTCATGGAGATTAACGCATACTGTAGTAACATACTCATTGTAATTAATCGTATCAAACTTGATAAGCTAGGTAAGTATAGACAGTCTATAGAAGCACTTAAAGGGCTAGGTAAGCCAATATTACACGTTCGTGAAACAGAAGCTATTACTAACAGTATTCATCTAGGTAAAACGATTACAGAGCTTTACTCTGAAAACAACTTTACTAAGAACCAGTACAAAGGTATCTATCACGATTACAACAAGCTATTAACAGAAATTAAAGAGAGGATATAATGAGTGATTTAGAAAAATATGAGCAAGAAGCCTTACTTAAACAACTTAGAGTAAAGTGGATTTATAATTCTAATGCTATAGAGGGAAATACTCTTTCAGAGGGTGATACTTCTTTTATTATTGAGAATGGATTAACAGTACAGGGCAAATCTCTTTCAGAGCATAATCAAGTTATCGGACACATGAAAGCACTTGATTTAATCTATACCATGCTTGAAAAAAATACGATAGAAGAAGAGGATATATTTTCACTTCATAAAGCTATACAAACAGAGATACTTATAGATTATGAGCGTCCTAATGGAGCATATAAAGTAGTAGCTAACGGTAGATGGATAAATATAGATGGAAAAGATCAACATTTTTATTATCCTCTACCAGAAGATACAAAACATTTAATGGATTTATGGTTTAAAGAGTTTGGTAATATCTCCAGAGAGATATCTTCAAAAGAAGAAGCTATTAAAGTTTATACAGATATGCACGTATCTTTTGCAGGTATTCATCCATTTCACGATGGTAATGGTAGGTTAGCAAGACTTATATCAAATTTACCTCTATTGAAAAACGGTTATCTACCTATTATCATTGACTCAAAACATAGAGCAGAGTATATAGAATTATTATCAACATATAATCTTTCTTCTACTCAACTAGATAGCGATACTACTGAATTAATAGAAAATTCAGATATGTATTTAGATTTATTAGACTTCTTTAAAGAAGAGTATAAAAACTCTGAAGAGATACTAGAAACTCTTAGAGAGAGTAAAAAACAGCTTGAACAAAAACGAAGTACTAGAAGAAATAGGAGAAGATAATGGAATTTGATGTAAACAACCTAATCACTAAAGATAAAAAAACGATTGAGAATACAAAATCAAAAGGTGCAGGTGGCAGACCGTCTCTACCAGATGCAGAGAAAAAGAGTAAAAAGGTAATGGCATACTTTACAGAGAGCGAAGCTGAAGCTTTAAAAGAGTTGGCTAAATCACAAAATCTATCACTCTCTAATTTTGTTAGGATCTGTGCAGTTAATCAGATAGGAGATTAAAGTGAGAATAGCATATATTTATCTATTGGTATGTGATGATAAATTTAAAATTGGTAAAGCATCAGATATCGAAAGTAGATATCATCAACTCAAAAAACATTATAGTTTTAATCTGGCTAACTCCTATAGTATAGAAGTACCAGATAATGAAGTGTTTAAATTAGAGAAAACACTTCACTTCTTGTTTGATGAGTATAGAATTAAAGATCTACCTCAAGCAGAGGGAAGTACAGAGTTCTTTAAACTTGACTGTCTTAATGATGTACTTTCCATGCTCGATAAGATATCTAAGCAAAAGGATCTCATTATTGAAAAAGGTATTATGCTTAGACCTAAACTTGTTGAGAGCAAGAAAAACATTAAACTTAAAAAAACAAAAAGAAAAGCCAAGCTTATACATATTAATCCTGCATGGGAAGAAGCTATTGATACCTATTTAAGTGGTGGCACTATCTCTGGATATATAACACTGGCTATAAGAGAGCAGATGCAGAGAGATGGTATATTGTAATAATTTAACTACACAGTTAGGTGTTGTAGTGATAGATAATTAATAACAGTATATTATAATAATATACTGTTATATTTAATATGTTACTGCATCAAATTTAAGATAAGAATCTTCAGTAGCAACAGGCATCGCATACTCGCCTTTCTTTTGACTTTCGGCTATTCTACGAATAGTTTTAAATTGATCTTTAAAATATCTTGCTATCTCATAGGTTATCACTTCCTCTATCATCTCTATTTCGTTTTCATCTACAGGGTAAATCGCATCATACCTTTGCCAATTTAAATCCCATCTTTTTATGCTCTTTCGCCCCCTCTTTTTTGTTTTTAATTTTTGGCTTATTTTTGACATTATATGACCATTTTCAAAGATTGAACCAGTAATAACATACTCTTTAATATTTGGATAATAGATATATTTCTCTTCAATATATCTTGACCTTTCCAGTGTGTAAGCATGGTGGTTAGGTTTTCTTAATTCGCTTACAATCTCTTCCACCTTTCTATCTTTTGTATTTCCAAATAGAATTTTCTCAATTTCATCGTAGCCATTTTCTAGCTTGATAGCGTAGTCATCATTAGATTTAATCTCATTCTTCATCTTTTGGATCTCTTTTAATGTATTTCTCAAACACTCTTCTGAATCATTAAGATGTTCCTCTTCAAAGATCTTTATTCTTTTTTCTTGTTCTCTGTTGTTGTGCTTTTGCCCCATTAGCCATTGAGC
>Ga0256843_1002327_pt1 | contig 13997 bp, 9 predicted proteins | sample AlvinellametaG_FD_191572 | JGI IMG/M metagenome (GOLD analysis project Ga0256843, IMG submission 191572) | Pompeii worm associated microbial communities from hydrothermal vent at the East Pacific Rise, Pacific Ocean - Alvinella | ecosystem: Host-associated > Annelida > Integument > Unclassified ... | reverse complement strand
ATATACAAAGATATGGCTTTCACGGTATATCGTATGCTTACACGACACATAAAGCTTCAGAGCTTTTGGATATAGCACAAGATAGTATCAACCTTATATCTTTGCACCTTGGCAATGGAGCTAGTATCACAGCTATCAAAGATGGCAAAAGTGTAGATACTTCAATGGGTATGACTCCTCTAGCTGGGCTTGTGATGGGCAGTAGATGTGGAGATATAGATGTAGGTATCATCCCTTATCTTGTATCACACGGTTATAACATAGAGCAGATAGATGATATGCTAAACCACCAAAGTGGGCTTATGGCTTTTTTTGGCTCAAACGATATCAGGCTCATAACCCAAGAGTACTACAACCACAATCCACAAGCTATAAAAACACTACAGATATATACTTATAAGATAGTAAAATATATAGGCTCATACATAGCTGTACTACCTAAAGTAGATGCGATAGTATTTAGTGGTGGGGTGGGAGAGAACTCATCTTTGATTAGAGAGCTTGTTATCAAGCAGTTGTCTTGTCTAAACATACAACTAGACTCAAAGGCAAACGAAACAAGCTCAACAAATCCACGACTCATCTCTAGCCCATCTAGCTCTATATCAGTAGCAGTCATACCTACAAACGAAGAGTTACAGATGGCTAGGGAGTCTTTGATGGTTTTATATTAATCTAGTAAATATACATTTGTTGTGTTGTTAAGAGCAAGTAGGTTTGTATATGTAGGGATAGTATTATTCTCTTCTAATGTATTTCTTATTTGCAAAAATTCATCTATATGCTCTAAAAAGATATCTATGAGATTTGGATCAAACTGTTTACCTCTTTGTTCTTTCATAAAGGCTATGATATCTTCATCTGTCCACGGTTCTTTATATGGTCTTTTACTACTTAATGCATCAAATACATCAGCTATAGCAGTGATACGAGCAAATATGTGTATTTCTTCTTCTTTAAGTCCTAAAGGATATCCCTTTCCATCCCATCTTTCATGATGTTCATAAGCGATAATAGATGTAATCTTTAGTAGTTCTCTTTTGGAATGTTTTAGCATTTTGTAGCCATATACAGTGTGTTGTTGTATTATTTCCCTTTCTTTATCAGTGAGAGGACCTGCTTTTTGCAGTATAGTATCGGATATTGCAACCTTTCCTATATCATGCATAGGAGATGCTAGTTTAATAAGTTCACAATCTTTTTTACTCAATCCAGCATAGTATGCCAAAAGATAACAGTAGTGTGCTACTCTTTTGACATGCATATCGGTTTCATCATCATGTTTTTCGGCTATAGAACTCATCGTTAGTATGATTTCTCTTTGTGTAGCTTCTATCTCTTCGTTGAGAGCCTTGATCTCTATTAAGCCTTTTTCAACTTCATACTCTATTTCATCGATAGAGACATAAACATTGTTATATATTTTGTGTGCTAGATAAAAAACAAATATTAGTGTAAGTATAAGTAGTGCTACTATTAGAGTATATGCATTTTTTATTTGTGAAGCTAGTGCATTTTCTACTATGTCTTCTATATAAAATCCTATCTCTTTGTTATCATTTAGTATTGTATTGGTTTTTGAAATATATATATCTTCTTTCTGTTTTATATCTCTTAAGTTTTGTGTGTAAGTTATAAGTTTTTTGACTCTATTTATATATTTGGTTATGAGTGGAGTATTATAGTTATTTGAAAGTTGAATCAGTTTTTCAAACCACTGTTTTTCATTTGTAGTTGTTGGATTGGCTAGAAATTTATCTCTATATCTCTCTATAGTGGAGAGAGTTATACTATTAAAATTATTGTCTTTATATAATATCTCTTTTTTTAGTTTATATAAATTATTTTCTTCTTCTATCTTGAGTTGTTTTATATTGGATGTTAACTCTTTATTTTGTTTATGCAGCTCATATAGTTTAAAAAAGATATCTTCTAGGTTTTGTGCATTTGTTACGATCTTATCAAGAGCTTGTTTGATACCTTGGTTATCTTGTATATCTTTGATAAATAGTTTAAAAATATCCTCTTTTTTATTTAACTCCATAGTATTGTATAGTTTGTTAAATTCTATTTTTTTGTTTTGAAACTGATAAAGTATAGTCTCTGGAGATGTTAAATTACTATGTACAAGTTTATTTATAAGATTTGCCATCTCTTCTTGGATATTTATCATCTTGACTATATAGGTCTGTTCTTCATTATTTTCACTTAATTGATGTATAGTTAGCCAGTTGGTTATAGCTATGAGTGTAACTAAAGCTGATATAGATATAAGACTGGCTTTAACTGTTTTTTTAATATGCACTATCTTATCTCCTATAGATTTCTAAGATTATTATATATTATTATGATAATAATTAGATTATAATTAGCTAATAATTAAGTAATATTTATAAAAATACTTTGTTATAGGTAAGTTTTGGAGATTTTTGGGTTGGGTTATTTTTAAAGATAGAGTATATAAAATACTCTATCTAGTGTTGTCTTAGTGTTTAGGAGTTGTTTTTGCTTCAGGTTTCCAATCCTTTGGAACTTTTGTAACCAATCTTACAAATAAAGCTCTGTTATAAGGTAGACATTGACTTTTACCATGCATAAACTCTACACTCATAGCACCTTTTTTACCTTTGAAAAAACCATCTTTAACTATACATTTGTCAGATGTCCAGTAAGGCGCTTTATGTGTTCTTACGAACAAGTCTTTACGAGTGCGAGGTGCATTCGGTGGGGCATCATGGTTGATAAGAGTTTTTAACTCTTTATGTGTTGGAAGCCTCCATCCTTTTAATCCACACACATTTTTTCTGTTAAAATAGTTTATAAGTTCTAGTGTGTCACTGTAACCATTTTGTGTGTAACAGTTACCTTGTCTTTGAGTTCCAATCTCTCCATCAAACCATGAAAAAGAACATTCATTGCTATATATGTTTTTGTAGTAACCTTTTAGTTCCCATACTAGTCCATTTTCTCTATCCCATACACACTTCCATGGACCTTTCCAAATACCCATAGATTTACCATCTTTGGATATCTTAACCCAACGAGTATTTGTTGGTTCTGTAGGTAATTTGGGTTGTGATATGACTATATATGTTATCAGTAGTATAAAACTTAAAATTATAAATATAAATCTTTTTGCCATCATATCACTCCTCAAATCCAAATAGTTTTAATGGACGGTTATATCTTGTATGTCTTATTTGCGTATGGTCAAAGGCTACAACCCACATACATATACCATTTTTGATAGGTAAGTCGTTTGGTGATTTGGTATCTAATGCTCTTGTTAGCTCAAGATGCCACCAACCATCTTTCCAGAAACCTTTTGCTTGTACATCTGCTTGGTCTCCCTCTATAGTATTTGCTTTTAGTAGTACTGAAGCCATATGGGTACCGACTTTCATATCATCTTTTTGTTTACTATACTCATCATAATCATACCATCCTATAGCATGTTCGCTTAGATTGTGGTCTGATTTTGGTCTTATTCTTTTTGGTACTATACCATTTGGTGTGTACCACTTCCAGTTCATACTTATACCACCAGAGTCTTTACCATCAGCGATATATCCAGCTTTATACCTTCTGATACCGTTCCATTGTGGTGCAGGAGCACCAAAAAAGTCATCATCAGCTATTCCCATAGGATTGCTTCTGACAGCTTTCCATTGCCATAAATCACGGATAGTGCCATCTGTGGTATAGTGATATCCTCTCCCATGCCAATTTGATTGGTGATTTGGAAGAGGATGAGGTCCTAGATGTATAGAGTGTCCAGCAGGTCCTGCACAGTCATTGGATAACATCACAGCAAGTTTATCTTCATAAAAATTTTTTTCATCAAAGTGTACAAAACCATCTTCTTCAACTTTCCAACCAGATGCCGTTTTTATAATTGGTAAATGTTTTAAGCTTTTTGTTTTATCTTTCCATTTTATATATAGGTATATATTCTTTTTACTTTTCAACGCTTTTATTTTGAGTGTTGTTGCTCCATGGTTAAAATGTGCTCCACCATATACATGTAGTGTAACAGGTGTTGCTTTTTCCCATGCTTTTTCATCAGCATGACCATCTATAGTAATAGTGTCATTTTTATCTAGTTGGGCAGCATATAACATGTGAGGTGGTTCCTTAAATAGTATGAGCATCATTATCGTAAATATACCCACCACACTAAGCAATACAAGTTTCTCTTTTTTTATCGCTGGTTTTGCATTTATAGCTTTCAAAAGTGTTTTTCTACCACCTTTTATGAAGTATCCTCCACCATGCAGGATCAAAAAAAGTATAGCTAGTAAAGACCCATAAAAGTGTAAATCTAGTAATACACCATACGGATCTCCAAAGCTATATATAACGATACCTATGATAGGTATCCAACTTAAAATGAAAAGACCAGCTCTACCTATATAAGATAGAGGGGTATTTTGGGCTCTTTTATAAAGTACCAAACTCAAACTGGACGCCAAAAATATACTACCAAAAATTTGATGGCATTGATGTACTTCACCCTCTGGCAATATAGGTGAAAGCCACATAATAAAGTCATGATCTAGTGTAGCAATACGCATACCACATAACAACGCTCCCAATATACCTACTATCGCCAACAGGTGCAATAGCGTCCATACCCATGATCTTTTCAAAATAACTCCTTTATTTTTAGATCAATTATTTAAGTATACTTCTCTTGTGAGAATCTGGTGTTAGTCTCAACACATCACCTTTGCTATCTATAGACCACCAATGAATGCCTGAAGGAAGTTTAGTAGTATCAGCTTCTCTATCGGCTTTCGATAAACCTCTGACTCTACCATCAAACTCAGCAGTACGAACATCCATGCTATTTTTTGTGACAGTTACAACTTTGAACTGTTGGATACTTGCCAAATCAAGTGTCCAGTCATATGCACGGTTTGCTGAACGAGCTGGAGCTCCCCAACTACCTTCACCGACATACATAGTACCACCTTTTTTAGTAGCGACAAATCCATCACCACTAGGTTTTACAGTTGTTGTAGCTTTTGCTATGTGAGTATCTGACTCAATTACGAGGTTCACACTCTTATCATAGAACAGTTGCGCCCACCATGAATGTAGAGTAGGGTTTGTATGTTTACCAGAATAGTGTGGGAACATTGGCTTATGGTATTGAACTATACGCCATTGTGTTGAGTTTCCATTATTATTGATATCATCTTCAAACCATTGATTCATAGCTGATGCTAATCTCTCTCTACTACTATACTTATATTGACTGTTTAGTGTATATACTCTTAGTAGCGAACCTACACTAAATGCACCATAAGTATCTTCACTTGTACACTGACCATCTCTGTTACTATCTGTACCAAATACTTCACATAGTGTTTCTAAGTTACCATCTTCGTGGTTTCCATGTGCTGGTACTATAGGATATACACGAGTATATTCTTTACCATCAATATTATCATGTGAATATGCTTTTGTCCAATCTTTCAAGAATGCATCCATCTCTTTTGCAGAGTTTCCATTAGTAAAGTCACCACCATGCATTACAAATAGTGGGCGAATTTTTGAGATAAGATCATTACCTGCTCTTCTTGTATCCCAGCCACTTCTTGTATCACCACCTGCTACAAATACAAATGGTGTATCATCATCTGGTGCTGTTTTAAACCACATTCTTTGTCCACATTGTGTGTCATTACATATACGGAAGTATACATCTTTATTTGGTGTTAGATTTGACAATGTTACAAAATTACTTGACAATGAACGATCAAATGAGTGTTTTTTATCAACACTTTTACTCTCCCATAGACTTTCGTCTGTTGTATATCCATATCTAATAGTATAGCTATTATTTCTTTTAAGTGGGGTAAATCCTATAGTTGCTTCTTGAGATGGATTGTGATCCCACACTATACGAGGATATTTTACTATAGGTGTTGCTTTGTCATCTGTAGCTTGTTTGTCTGTGTTATCTGTTTTTGTTTTTGTTTTTGTATTATCTTTTTTAGTACTATCATCATAACCATTGTCTTGATTATCACTATTGTCTTGGTTATCATTCATATCATCTTTAGTACCATTATTATAACCATCATCTTGATTATTTTTTGTATCATTTTTATGGTTATTTTTTGTTTTTGTACGGTTATTGTTGTCTTTTTTAGTACTATCATCATAACCATTGTCTTGGTTATCATTCATATCATTGTTAGTACCATTGTCATAACCATCAAAACCATTATTGTTGTCTTTTTTAGTACTATCATCATAACCATTGTTTTGGTTATTATTCATATCATCGTTAGTACCATTGTTTCTATCATTGTTTATATGGTTGTTATTATCATGCCCATTACCTAATGTATAAGAAACGATAAGCTTTGGTGCTCCATTATTTGATGCACCGTCATAAGATTCTGCTACACGCTTACCTTCTCCAGATATTATAAAGGCTACTGCATTTCCTTGTTGCCATTGTGGTTGTGATATAACTTGTTGTAGTAGTGAACTTAAATCAGGAGTTGTTTGTTTTTCTCCACTTTCACCTGCTACACTCCATGCTTCAGGATACCACTCCACCTCTTGTTCAAATAGATCTCTTGATGAGACATCATAATACGATTTTGTAAAAGATGTTGCATTTGGAGTTTGTTCTACTTGGATTTTGATGTAAGTTGTATCTGATGACGCTTCATCAGTTGTAAACTGAAGATGTGCCTCTACAATCTTAGCATCTTTTGGGATATCCAAGTCTGTAAAACGGATACCGATTATTTGTGAATCGTGTTTTTCTTCTACGAGTTCTAAATCAGTACTTTTTAGATTTACTACACCTTCTGTATTCTCTTCTGCATCATCTGCACTAGCGTTTACAGATAGTTGTATTTCCTTAACCTGAGCTTTTGGACCTTGGGTTTTGGTCGTATCATCTTTAGGCTGATCTTTTGTTTGATCTTGACCTTGATTTTGACCCTGACCTTGATTTAGGTCATCTCCTCCCTGGTTTTGACCTGGTCCTTGTTGCTCTGTGGTTGTGGTTTGATTTAAATCTAAATCTTGTGGAATCTCACATCCTTGTAGTAGAAAAAAAGATACTACTATAGATGTGGTAGATAAGATAGATTTCATTGCTCATCCTTTTTATTTTATTAAAAGAGAACTAAAAAAACCAACCATGAAAGCAGGGCGTTAGGATATATAGAGTAGACTCTTAGTATTAGAATAAGAGGCAACCCGGCTATCTACTTGAGACCCGTGGCTTTCCGTCCCCACCTCGCGATGGGTTTGGCCTTAACAGTAATCAATATGTAGGTAGTATATTATTGTAACAATAACACTCCTACATTCAAATAGTACCATACAAACATTAGCTCACAGATAATAAATATTACAAAATTATCTGATAGTTGGTATAATACTCTAAAAAAAGAGTTTATTTATGCATTCTTATATAAAAACATTTTCTATAACACCGATAGCTTATCCTTTTAGATTTGATAGTATAAAAGATAAGATATATATGTATATGTCTCAACAAAATATTGAAGATAAAGATAAAGATATCTTTGCTGATAAGATTTTTGATGTTATGCAGTTTTATGGTAAGTTGGTAGGAGAAAATCAAAACGGTCTTTTACCAGCATTTGTAGATGCTTTGATATGGTATTTTCAGGATTTGTATTATTCTGATAATGCAAATAGTGAGATATCTATCTTAGCTCTTTCAGGAGTTCATAGTATCAAGATGAGATATAAGTATACCAATAGTGTTATCAAAAAGCTTATAAAATTAGCAAAAAAAGATATATCTTTACTTGATAATCCACAAAAGGTTTTTTTAAAGGGTGGGGCTTTACATGATATCATAGGGGTAGAGTTTGTTTGTAGCAGTCCTTATGAGAGAGAGTGGGTAGCTAGAGCTTTGTATAGCTTTTTTTACTATCAAAATCGTACAGATGACCATCTCGTATATGGATTTTATACTCTTAAAAGAGAGAGTGGTTATAAAGGACTTCATTGTGATTATAGTATCTTTTATCCTAGATTTGATAGTAGGTTTCAAAATACCACAAAAGCAGATATATCATCTTTTGATACATCTATGAGTCATATAGATATCTTAAGAAACTACTTTGGGCTTTTCAATATAGAGTTACAAATCCATACATCGTTTGAGAGTTTATGGTCTAGTATGGAGCATAAGTATAGTTATAATATCCAAGCCAAAGGTACAGGAAGGGATGAAAAGATACGAACACAGTGGAAGTTACTATCAAACTCCATAGAGAGTTTGGAGATGCAGTTTGAAAGGTTGCAGGTGGAAACACAAGAGGCTCAGTACCAAAAAGAGCCTAAGCAAGGTTATAAATTTGCCAAAGATTTGTTAGGAGATATAGATAAAGTGGCATATGATAGATATAACTTGTATATACTCCAAATCCATAAGTTAGAAACTTTGCTTCAAAACCATGAGATATCAAGACAAGAGTATATACAAAAGTGTTATCAGTTATCACAAGAGATATCAACACTATCAGATAGTATTACTCAAACTGATGTTTCATTTTTGTTTAAGATGCAAAGTGTATATATATACTATGTTTTGGCTACTCATGATGAGTATTTCAATACTATTGATATCAAAATATTTGTAAAAAATGCTTTAGATAAGTATATATGGTTGCATGATAAACTAGATAACACACCAACATTTAAGTCTAAAAAATTACTTCAAATTGCTATCAATCTAAGATACCTTCAGTTAGCTAGTAAGTATGGTTATGGGCTTTTAAAGATAGATGATAAAAAAGATATGGCTTTGAATGATTATGAAAATAATATGAGAGTTTTTTATAAACTTTTAGAAATGTTAGTGACATTGGATGATGATAGTTTAAAGCTTCTTAAACAAGATAGTATGGCATTTTTGGAGATATCTCACTATACAGATGTATTGGTTAGAGAGTTTGAGGTAAGCAATACTAGTTTTGATAGTGAGTTAGATAATCTTATCTTAGCTTTTAGACAAAGATATATAAATGCTGATTTGTTAAACTATTTTCAAATCCTCTTATCAAAACAAAGGATACAAGATATAGGATATATAGTGCAAGTTTATGCTACTATGGTTTGGCATGGCATCATGACACCACAAGATGCTTTAGGAGATATAGTTAGGTATTGTGCTTATCAAGATGTATCTAAGAGTGACCTTTTTGTATATGAACTTGCATCTTATAAGTTTTTGGTAGTTGATAGTTGTGATGAGATATCATCTTATAGGTTAGAACATATCAAAGATTTTTATATCAAAAATATGATAAGAGAACTTTTTACTATATATACAAAAGAGAGTATATATAAGTACAATAAATCAAAATATATTTTTGAGTACTTTTCAAAGATAAAATTTAGATTAGAACATTGTAGTAAAGTTGTTTGTTAAGTACTATTTTTGTTGATAAGGTAATAAACTTTTATGTTATTGGTAATAATCGTTTATTATAAAAATTATAATATTTCAATACATCATAACAACTTGTTATGAAATTTTTGTAAAAAAGGTTAGATATGTTAAAAAGTCATAGATTTGCTTTGATTGGATGTGTGGTTGCGACTTTGGCAAGTGCTGGAGATGAGTTTAAACCTACTTTTGGTAATGTAATGTTGGAGTTTGCTTCAAGATACTCTACTCTATACTATAGTGCAAAAGCTAGTAACTGGGAACTTGCAAAGTATGAACTTCATGAGTTTGTAGAAGTGCAGGAGATAGCTGAGGCTGTACGCCCAAAACATAAAGATCAACTTAAGGAGTTTGAAGATAAACATGTTTCAAAACTTGAAAAAGACATAGAGAAAAAAGATTGGGAAAGTTTCAAAAAAGACTTTGCACAAACTACAAAAGCATGTAATAAATGCCATCAAGATAGTGGATACTCGTTTATACACTATAAGTTGCCAAGTCATGGTGTAGAGTTTCTAAAAATGGAACTAGACAAGAAATAAAATAAATTAAGAATCCTATTTGTATGTTATAATATAAAGGTGTTGCCTTAGTGCAACACCTCTTCCCCCTTTAAATCTATCTATCTTTTATATATTTTGAGTACATTATCGCTAAAGGTTGGGCTGATAGACCGTGTAGTATGATGCTTAGTAGTATAGTTAGTGATGCTGTAGCAAATATTTCCATATGAGCTGAGATATCTCCACCTAGTTGATGTATGGTTACAAGTATATATAGTATAGATGCGATACCTCTTGGTCCAAACCACCCATAAAAGAGTCTAGTGATGATATCTACATTCATATTGGTAAAGCCTAAAACTACAGGTAGCATTCTAAAAATAGTAAGACTCAAAATAGCATATAGCAAAATCTTAAAATTCCAGTAACTAAAAGTGATAGGGATAAAAACAAGACCAAATATCAAAAATGACACCATGATAAGAAACTCTCCCTCACTCTCAGCAAACTCTTCTACATGAGCTTTGAGTTGATTGCTTGTATTACCAAGTAAAAGACCAGAAAAAAATGCTGAGATATATCCATTGCCACTAAAGTACTCAGCAAAATAGTAAGAAAAAAATGCTAATGCTATAGGTGCTAAGTTTGTGTATTGGTGTTGCATCCACTTTTTTTGGATAGATTTTTGCATCAATAAAGCTCCAGCCCAACCAACAAAAGCACCAGCTACTCCACCGATAAATATCTGTTTGGCTATATATATCATCCATCCACTTTGTGCTTGTTGTGCATCAGAAGATATCATAGCAAGTAGAGTTAAAAGGATAGGAAAAACTATTCCATCATTGAGTCCACTCTCTACATTGATAGTGTTTCTTACTACACTAGGTACTCTTTTGTCACTAACTACTACTTTGCCAAGTGCGGCATCTGTTGGTGCTAATATGAGAGCTAAAAGAAGTATATAATATATGGATTCTGTTGGAAAAAATAGCTTACCAGCTATAGTGGCAAATATGATAGTGATAGGTAGTGCTACAAAAAGCAGTCTAGCAGGAAGCCTCCAGTTGTTTTTTAGTTGAGTTAGATTGAGTGTTGATGCATCACTAAAAAGTACAATGATTAGAGTTATCTCTGCCATTATTTGGATAGATTGTGCATTGATACTGATAAGCTCTTTACCAAATCCCAAAGGAGAGAGTAGTAAACCAACAGCAGTAAATACCATAGGTCCTGATATATTTTTTTGTGATAGTAAAGCAGAGAAAAAACCATATATAAGGATGATAAGGCTAATGCCTAATATAGTCAAATGTTCATGCATATAGTTTGCCTTTTAGTAGATGAGAACAATTCTCATCTATGTTTTGCTTTTCGAGCAGAGTAGTGTCCCCCTAGTGCTAGATAGAGATTGACTCTGTTTAGAAGTCTTGCTTTTTGTATCTCTATCTTTGCTATACGAGCGTTTATCCACTGTGTTTGTACTTGAAGTACATCTAGTAGAGTACCTTGACCTACTTTGTAGTTCTCTTCACTCATATCGTATGCTTGTTTGAACTCTCTAGTCATTGTAGAGATATATCTATATCTTTGAGCCAATAACCTCTCATTTGCAAGGGCATCTTCGACCTCTTTGTATGCTTGAAGTACAGTTGCTTTATAGTTTGCTATAGCTGCTTTTTGTTTGGCAGTGGCATTATCTATACGAGATTGTACCGCACCAGCATCAAATATAGGCATAAATATATTGCCTATAGCTTTAGAGATAGAGTCTTGAAGTACATCATATCCACTTTGTAGATTGATAGATATAGTAGGAAGTCTTAACTTTTTGGCTACTGCTACATCATGAAATGCTGAAGCTACTTGATATTTAGCCGATATGATATCAGCTCTTTGATTTAGTAGCTCCAAAGGGATAGATGTAGGTACTTTGTATGGTAAATGTGGCAGATGTGTAGTTTTGATACTATTTGATGGATATTTACCAACTAGTATCTCTAAAGCTCTTGTATCTGTTTGCAAAGTTTGTAATGATGCTATAGAACTGTCTTGAGCTTGAGCCAACATACCTTGTATCATATGCAAGTCTCTTTTGTTTCCTTGTCCTATATCTACTCGTTTGGCTATGATATCTCTAGCATTTTTTTGGATTTTGACAAGTTTTTTGTTGAAGTTATATATCATTTTGTCGCTATTTATCAAAAACCATGCTTTAGCTGTATTGGCACTTAGAGACTCTCTAGCATAACAATATAGTGCTTCTTGAGACATCATATATTCATAGTCTCTTTGTTTTGCATTGGAGAGTTTGCCCCATATATCAGCTTCCCAGTTGATAGAAAATACAAAGTTTCCTATATCATGATGTTTTAGTGTTTCATAGTTTCTAAACTGATAACTACCTCTAAAGTCAAGATTTGGATATAGGTTTGATTGGCTTAGTTTTAGTAAAGATGCTGCTTGTTCTACATTGGCTGCTGCTAGTTGTAAGTTTGGATTGTTTTTTTGTGCCATATCCACTAGTGATATGAGTTTTGCATCTCTAAAATCTTTTAGCCATCCATCTTTTACTTTTGCAGTGTTGCTTGAGTTTGTATATCTTTTTGGAGTTTTTATACTACTGTTTGCATTATCTATCGTTGGTTGTGGTGATAGATAAGAGTTACAACCACTTAGCAGTAGTATCGTGCTAAGTGATAGTGTTTTGTATATAATTTTTGGTATCATTAAACTCTCCTTAGTGGAATCTTAAGTAGTATTGCCAACTCATCATGCGAAGCAGTATCTTTCTGATGATAGCTGCATGACTCCAAAAACCTGTATCTACCCCATATACAGCTACCGTAGCATCTACACCCATAGGTAGACCGAGTGATTTGATATCTTTGTCTAGTTTGATTATCACAGGGATTTGACCTTCTGGGAGTCTTTGTGATAGAGAGTACATATTTCTGTTTACATTAAGTTCACCTTCTGCTATGGCAGGAAGAACTCTATCGACATGTCCTTGAAATGTCATACCAGGTATAGTAGGGAATATCACTTCAGCTTCATCGCCTTTTGTGATATTTTCATATGGTTCAGGTCCAAAACCAGCTATAAGTGTAGCTGAAGAGCTATCTACAAATGTCATCGCAGGAATAGCAGGTATATTAACAGCCATCTGCCCTGGTCTTACTCTCACATGTGTTACATATCCATCTATAGGTGCTTTTACCGTACAGCTTTGCAAATCAAACATAGCTTTATCTAGTTGAGCTTTTGTTGTATCTACTTGCTTTTGCCAGTTATATACATCAAACTTAGAACCACCGGCACTTTGATGAAGTTTTATCGTATCTTGAAGTCTTTTTTGTGCAAACTCTAGTTGGGCTTTTAGTCCATCTACTGTTGCTTGATAAGGTGTTGGGTCTATCTTGAAAAGTATATCACCTTTTTTGACAGGTTCATTTGCTTTGACATCTACTTCTATCACTTTTCCTTTTACATTTGGTACGATACCTGTTGTGACAAAATATATCCTAGCACTTCTTGAGCCTGGGTGAAAATAAGCCATCCCCATCAGCATACTACCTATAAGCACTACACCACCAAGTACTGCAGTTGTAAGAGACCATTTGTTTACAGGGATTTTAAATACTTTAAATATAATCCAACAAAGAGTTATATAAGTTAAGAGCATTAATGTTTCCATCAGTTTACCTCCCCTTTGCTATCTATATTTTCCAGTCTTTTTTCTAAGATAGCTATCTTGTCTTTTAGCTCTTTGAACTCTTCTATATCCTCTTTTGGAAGTTTTACTTCTACACTCTCCAATCCCCATCCTTGTTCTGGTTTGTATAGGTATGCCCATATCCATAAAAAAGGCCAGATAACATGCATCAAAAACAGGCTTACCCAACCTGCGACATGTATGGCATCTTGATGTGGATGGTTTCTCTTTTTGGCTATCTCATAAGGTATATCATGTATATATATGATGAGATATATCAAAAATATAGATACGGTGACAAATACTCCTAATGCAACAT
>Ga0256843_1002326_pt1 | contig 13999 bp, 14 predicted proteins | sample AlvinellametaG_FD_191572 | JGI IMG/M metagenome (GOLD analysis project Ga0256843, IMG submission 191572) | Pompeii worm associated microbial communities from hydrothermal vent at the East Pacific Rise, Pacific Ocean - Alvinella | ecosystem: Host-associated > Annelida > Integument > Unclassified ... | reverse complement strand
TAATCAGAAAATAGAAAGTCTGGGTATAAACAAATCCCAGCTTATAAATGTTCTTTCTCAGGTTTCCACTATATTTCCGGTCGGAAAAATAGAAGGCAAAAAACACTATTTTATTTCAATGTATCCGAAAAACCTTGAACAGTTTAAGAATATGATAATTACTGTAGGAAACGTAAAAGTCAGATTAAAAGATATAGCCGATATAAAAAAAGAGTATGCCACTCCTACACAGATTGGCAAATATGACGGAATTCCAAATATTACCATTGATGTCAGAAAAGGCGAAAGCGGAGACGCGATTGCTATAAGTCAAAAAATCAGACAAATTCTTAAAAAATATCATGAAAAACATCCGGAAGTAACTTTCGGTATTTCAACCGATACCAGCAAATGGGTTAGAAACAGGTTCAATACGGTTGTCAGCAATATCATTTTCGGACTGATACTGGTGTTTTTTGTTATGTGGATTTTTCTTAACTGGAGAATATCCCTGGTCGTTACGATGGGAATTCCCACTTCTTTTGCGATAGCAATGATTTATCTGGATTATGCGAATCTGTCTTTAAACCTCCTTTCAATGCTCGGTGCTCTTATAGCTCTTGGTATGATAGTCGACGAGGCTATAGTAGTGGGCGAGAATATCTACCGCCATATGCAGATGGGAAAAGACAAAGTAACCGCCGCCATTGAAGGGACTTCGGAAGTTTTCTGGCCGGTTATGGCTTCATCAACTACTACTATTTTGGCTTTTATGCCTATGCTTTTGATAAAAGGCGAAATAGGCGTTTTTATGAAAATACTGCCGATAATGATTACCGTTTTGATTCTTTCTTCTTTATTTGAAGCATTTGTGTTTCTGCCGCTGCATTCAAAAGAGATATTAAAAGTTGAAAAAAGTTCAAAAGACCGTTTTTGGAATAAGTTTTCCGCACTCTATAAAAAAATGCTTACTTTCTTTTTCAAAATAAGATATGTCGCGTTAATGTTTTTTTTAATATTCGTTCCTGTATTAATCGGTATAGGTATGAAACATTCAAAATTTCAGCTGTTTCCGACTTTTGACGCAAGTCAGATTTACGTAAACGGAAAATTTGAAAGCAATTACACAATAACCCAGACCGCAGCGGCGATTAAAAAAATCGAAAACGACCTTAAAAAATATCTGGGTAAAGACGTGGAAGGTTTTACTACCGTTGTGGGTATGCAGATGAACAATAAAGGAGAAGCAAATATAGGTGCAAACTACTTTCATATTTTTGTCGATTTAAACGATAAAAAACCTACCGATTTTTATAATAAATATATTGCTCCGATATTTAAACCCATCAAAGTGAAAAACCAGATCAGGACTCATACCGCTCAACAGCTGGCACAGATGTTTAAAAAAGATTTTTCTCATATAAAAATACCTGGAATGGTCGAGCTTAACGTAATAGTGCCTCAGGCGGGTATTGTCAAAAGCGATATAGTAATAAGTATCGGTGGCAAGTCTCAAGAAGAAATAATAAAAGCTATCAAAAAACTTGAAAACGTTATGAAAAAGATAAAAGGCGTTTATAACATATATGACGATGCTGAACTGGGGGCTGATGAGTTAAAACTGAAAATCAATCCTTACGGACAGAAACTCGGCTTTACGCAGGTGAGCCTGTTTAACGAGCTTAGAGGCTTTTTCGGCGAAGCGGAATATGATAAAACGTTTGATAAAGACGGCATCGTAAAAATTATTTTAAAAGACAAAAACAAAGACTCTTATAATGAACTTAAAAATTTCAGAGTTACGGTTCCCGGAACAAATCAGTATATCGAACTTGATAAAGTCTGCGATTTTGTAATAACCAGAGCTTTTAAAAAAATACACAAATACAACGGTATAGCTGCAAAAACTGTATACGGTTCATTAAACAAAAAAATCATTACAACCGCAGATTTTTATAAAAAAGTAGACTCGCTGCTCAAAGAGTTTAAAAAAGAAGGGCTTACCGTATTGATAGGGGGAGCCGCCAAAACCAGCAAGGCGTTTATGAAAGATCTGGAAGAATCCTTAATAGTAGCTGTACTGTTAATATTCTTAGTTTTAGTGCTTATGTTTAATTCTGCGGTGCTGCCGTTTGTTATCATTTCCGTAATACCGTTATCGTTTTTAGGTGTTATTGTCGGAAACATGATTATGGATATGAATATGACTATGCTTGGAATGATAGGAATTGTCGGTCTTGCAGGTGTTGTGGTTAATGACGGAATCGTTATGATAGATTTTATAAAAAGGGCAAAAAGCGTAAATGAGATACTGGAATTCGCTTCGCACAGGCTTAGACCCGTTTTACTGACATCTATTACTACGTTTTTCGGTCTTTTGACACTTATGTTTTTCCCAAGCGGCCAGTCTGCAATTTTGCAGCCTCTTGCAATTGCTTTAGGCTTCGGTCTGGCGTGGGGTACTGTACTGAATCTGTTTTATCTGCCGATTTTTTATTATATTTTGAGACGGCGCAGACTTAAATGCAGTATGACGAGTTTGTGCTATGATATATTCAGCAAATTTAAAAGGAAATAATTGAAAGTTTATATTAAAACATTCGGCTGCAGGAGCAATACATACGACAGTGAAATAATGAAAAACACAATTCAGTCTGATATTGCGGCAAATGAGGATGAGGCTGATATTATTATAGTGAATTCATGTACGGTGACTAATTTTGCCGACAGGGATTTAAGACAGTATATTAATAAATGGCAGGATAAAAAAATAATCTTAACCGGATGTGCTGCTTATACTCAGGGTGAAGAGCTTTTTAACAGCGGCAGAGTCCAAAGTGTGCTCGGACATAAATTTAAAGAGGAAATTGACAGGTATCTTGATTTTAACGGAGTGAAACTGGGAAATTTCGATTTTGTAAACAAAAAAATCATTACTTCATTTTCAAAAACAAAAGCTTTTATAAAAATTCAGGAAGGATGCGATTTTGAGTGCGCATACTGTATAATTCCTAGTGTGCGGGGACATTCAAGAAGTCTTGACGAAAAAACAATTCTCAAACAGATAGAAACTCTTTCTCAAAACGGTATAAGCGAGTTTGTGTTAACGGGTATCAATATGGGCAGTTACGGCAAAGACACAGGCACCACGCTTGCCGATCTGGTAGAAAAAATTTCTAAAATCAGAGGCGTTAAAAGAATAAGACTCGGTAGTCTGGAGCCTAGCCAGTTAAATGACAAACTGATAGATTTGACCAAAAACGGCATACTGGAAAGACATCTTCATATTGCACTACAGCATACAAGCGACAGAATGCTGAGGATTATGAAAAGAAGAAACAGGGTAAAACAGACACTTGAGCTTTTTGAAAAACTTGCAGCAGAGAAAATCGCTCTGGGAACGGATTTTATTGTCGGACATCCGGGAGAAAGCGAAGAAATTTGGAATGAAGCCCTAGAGAATTTTAAAAAATACCCTCTGACACATATACATGTATTCAGATTCACTCCAAGAGACGGAACACATTCGGCTGGGCTTAAACAGGATGTAAGAGGGGACGTAGCTAAAAAACGTGCTAAAATTATAGAAGAAATAGTCAGAAAAAATAATTATAATTTCAGAATAGAAAACAAAGTTCCTTTGGTCGTCCACGTAGAAAATTATAAAAAGGGCTATTATGAAGGATATGACCAGTTTTATAATAAAATGCTGATTAAAAGCGGTCAGAATATTAAAGGCGGCTGGATAACTTTTGAAGAATATGACATAAAGGATGTAAATTATGCAAAAATCCAATAAAAATACGCTGATAGTGTCCGTAATAACGGGTATTATTATTGCGCTTCTTTTATTTGCTTCGTTAAAAGGCGACGGGCTTGATATAAAAACACTTATTAATCAGATAGTAGCCGTAATTATTGTGTTCGGTTTTTTTATTCTGCTTGTGGTACTGCTCAGAAGAGCTGTTCCAGCTCAGCAGCAGCCTCCTCAGCAGGTGCAGGTGCAGATGGATACCGGAATTGAAAAGGATTTTGTTATAAAACCCACTACTTCCGATGTTACTTTTGAAGACGTCGCGGGAATCAGCGAAGTAAAAGAAGAACTGGTAGAAATTGTGGATTTTTTAAAAAATCCGGACAAATACAAATCATTCGGAATTGAACTGCCTAAAGGAGTGCTGCTTGTAGGGCCTCCGGGTGTAGGTAAGACGTTAATAGCTAAAGCCCTTGCCGGAGAGGCGGGTGTGCCGTTTTTTTATCAAAGCGGAAGCAGCTTTGTGCAGATGTACGTCGGTGTAGGCGCTAAAAGGGTGAGAGATCTGTTTACAAAAGCAAAAGCGACTGCTCCGAGTATAATTTTTATAGACGAAATAGACGCAATAGGAAAAAGCAGGGGAAATTTAAGAAACGATGAGAGGGAAGCCACTTTAAACCAGCTTTTAACAGAAATGGACGGTTTTGAAGGAAGCAGCGGTGTAATTGTAATCGGCGCCACTAACAAGGTTGAACTTTTGGATGAGGCTTTATTAAGACCCGGAAGATTTGACAGAAGGGTTTATGTAGAACTGCCGGGTCTTAACGACAGGGTTGAAATACTCAAAGTTCATCTTAAAAACAAACCGTTTAAAGGAAATTTGGAAAACATCGCAAAAATGACAGTCGGTTTCAGCGGGGCGGCGCTGGCCAGTCTTGTAAACGAAGCCAGCATATATGCTCTTAAACAGGGGAAACATTTTGTTGAAGAGGAGGATTTTTACGCCGTTAAAGACAAAGTTTTGGTCGGTAAAAAACGACTTCAGACATATAACCCTAAAGAAAAAGAGATACTAAGTTATTATCAGGCGTGCAAAGCTGTAATCGCCGAATGGCTGAGTGTTGATTTTGAAAGAATATCCCTTGTAAAAGACGATTTTAAAGAAGAAGACAAAGAAATAGTTTCAAAAACTGAAATGATGAATAAAATTCAGGTTTATCTGGCCGGCAGAGTGGGTGTTGAAGACCGTTTTAACGAAAAGTATTCAAACGCACATCTGGATTTAAAAAAAGCAAGGGAACTTGCTGTAAAAATGGTAAAAGATTATGCAATGGGAGAAAGTATCGTTTCTGACGAAAGCGAAATAGCCAACATCTTAAATGATGCTTTAAGCGAAGTAAAAGTGCTTTATGCTTCAAATATAAGAATGATTGAAGCGGTTTATCACGTACTTTTGGAAAAAGAAGTAATACATAAAGAAGATTTTGAAAAACTGAAAAATGAAATATTTTAACGGGTTTTGCCTAAAAGACGAATTTAAACTTTTTTCTGAATATATTGAAGACAATGCTTTTACCGTAGCGGGGTTTAGTTACGGAGCTCAAAAAGCGCTTACATATGCATTAAAAAAAAATGCCAGAATAGACAAACTGCAGCTTTTTTCTCCGGCATACTTTGAATACAGTGAAAAGATAATTGAATTAAACTTAAGAGCATTTAAAAACGACAAACGAAAATATATAGAAAATTTCTTGAAAAAAGCAGGATTTTTTAATGAAAAATATCTGGATTATGAGTGCGGCGAATCTGACTTATTAAATCTGTTTACTTTTGACTGGGAAATAATAAAAGAGTTAAACAATGTAAAAATAGAGATTTTTTTGGGAGAATTTGATAAAATCATCGCTTTAAAAAAGGCTGAAAAATTTTTTAAAAATTACGGTGACGTTTATATAATAAAAAAAGCAAATCATTTTTTAAGGAGTTAACTTGGAAGAACCCACGAGGCATATTTTTAAAGAATACTGGGATATTTTTGTAGGATTTAGTGCACTGCCGCTGGCAGTTGTTTTTCATTTACAGGGATTAAGCGTTATCGCTACTTTTTTTGCTGCAATCGGAATAGGCGCTTTGGCCGTTACAATATCCGAAATAGCGGAAATTCTTGCTGAGAGATTCGGTGAGCCTTTCGGAAGTCTGATACTTACGTTTAGTGCTGTCTTGGTTGAGATATTGATTTTATTTATGGTTGTGCTTGAGGCTAAAACCCATCCGGAAGTTGTTGAAACCGTAAAAAACGGTATTATAGCCACAGTAATAGTGGATTTAAACGCTCTGCTGGGAATAGCCGTTTTTGTTGGAGGGCTTAACTTTAAAGAACAGGTACACAATGAAGACACATCGGCTAGTTATACCACTATACTGTTTGTTGCCGCTGCTATGCTTTTGGTGCCTACAACTATTTCAATGCATTCCGATCAAAAAGCTTTATACAGCGCAAGTTTGATAATTGCCGCTCTTCTTGCTGTATATTATTTCTTTATTTTTAAATTTCAGACGGATACGCATGTGCATTTCTTTAAATTCAAAAAAAGAAGCAGGGTAAAAAAATATAAAAGAGACGATGAAGAAGATGAAGATTATTATTTTGATAAAAAATCAAACTTTTTTAATATCGGTTTTTTGATATTTTTATTAGTCTTAATCGGAGTACTTTCGGAAATTTTTGCAAAAGACGGCGTAGGAGTTTTTCAGAATTTCGGCTTAACCGCTGGATTTGTCGGTATTTTGATTGCGTTTGTAACAGTGGCGCCTGAACTTTTTACGGCAATCAGGGCTGCAAAAAACGACGAAATGCAGCGTGTCGTAAACATAGCAATGGGAGCGAGCACTGTCAGTATACTTTTAACTGTTCCTTCTTTGATATTCTTATCATTGATAGTGGGTGTAAATCTTACTCTTGATTTTACCCCGCTTCAGGTTGGAGCTTTAATACTTACGATTATTCTTGTGTGGAAAACTACGGAAGACGGTGAAACCAATTATCTTGAGGGACTTTCTCACTTAATGCTCTTTTTAAGTTACGCCGTAATAGCCATTTTTTATTAAACTATTTCTTTTTTTCCCTTTTTTATAAGTAAAAGTTATCTTTTTATTAAATTTCCTGTTAATTATGATAAAATGAAACGTTAAAAATTATAAAGGAGAAAAAAATGGATAGAAGAAAATTTCTTAAAACTGCAGGGGTAGGGGCTGTAGCGGCGTCTACTTTTACGACGAACCTTTATGCTAGAAGCACTAAAACTCTTAAAATCTGTCTTTCATGGCCGAAGACGCTTCCTATTATGGGAACAAATATGCTCTGGTTTGCTGATAAAGTTAAAGAGCTGAGCGGCGGAAGCTTAAAAGTTAAAATTTACGGAGCAAATGAATTAGTGCCGGCGCTTGGTGTATTTGACGCATGTTCAAAAGGGCTTATTGACGGATTCCATTCAGGACCTTATTACTGGAAAGGTAAAAATATCGCATTTGCACTGTTTAGTTCATTCCCTTTCGGCATGAACGCAAACGAACTTGATTCATGGTTTGATTTTGCCGGCGGAATGGATCATTGGAGAAAACTTTACGCTAAATATAATTTAATTCCGTTTAAAGGCGGTAATACCGGAAACCAAATGGGCGGATGGTTCAGAAAACCTATTAAATCGCTTGCTGATATGAAAGGCCTTAAAATGAGAATTCCGGGACTCGGCGGGGAAGTTATGGCGGAATTAGGCGTTAAACCTGTAAATATCCCGGGAGGAGAAATATACACCGCTCTTGAAAGAGGCGTTATTGACGCTACTGAGTGGGTAGGACCGAGTCTTGATATTAAAATGGGCTTCTATAAAGTTGCTAAATACTACTATTCAGGATGGCATGAGCCGGGAAGTATTCTTGAACTTACATTTAACAAAAGAACTTTTGAAAGACTTCCAAAAGAACATCAGGCTATTCTTACTGCTGCGGCTAACATGCTTCACAGTAAAATATTTACTGAATTCGAATATCAAAACGCAATTCAGCTTAAAAACATTCTTAACGGAAAATATGACGTTAAACTCGGCGTTTTCCCTGACGATGTTAATGAAGCTGCTAAAAAAGCCACAATCAAAATTCTTAACAAATATGCTAACCAGTCAAAAGATTTTGCTACTGTATATGAAAATATTAAAGCATATTTCCCTGTTGTCAGAAAATGGACTGACACGCTTCCTAAATGGTATCTTGATATCAGAGATCAGGGAACTATCGTTGATTAAGAGGATTTTTCCTCTTAATTTTTTATCTTATTATTTGAGTCTGACACCAAATGTTTTAATGCTTTTTTAGTTTGTTTTGTTATCTAATACTTTTAATCTTATAAATAATTCGAAAATTAAATTAATGTAAATAAAAACTTTCATTATTCGGCAACGAAAGGCTTTTATTTATTAAAACCTAATGTGTTTGATCTAATTTAAGGCATTATACAAAATCTTTAAGAACTTCACTGCATAAGGCAAATCCGAAAGCTCCGGTTACTCCTACGAAACTTCCCATTTCGCATTTTACAGGCTTTTCTATAGAATATACAGCTTTAAAATCACCGTTAAATTTTTCTTTTTTTAATCTGTCCCTTACTTTTTTGGCAAGTGGGTCGGTATTTGTTTTCCATATGCTTTCTATTCTTATTTTTGTAGGGTCTATTCTTTTTGCCGCTCCCATTGAGGAGATTATTTTGGGATGAGCTGATTTTATTAAGGCTATTTTTGCGTCAAGATCGTCTATTGCATCTATAACAATATCATAATGACCAATATTTAAAGATATTATATTTTCGTTTGTTATTTTCATATCGACAGGCGTTATACCGGGATAGAGTCTGGCTAAAACTTCCACTTTTTTTTCTCCGGTATATTCACTGCCTATCTGTCTGTTTTGATTGGTTATGTCAAATGTATCATAATCCACTATTGTAATATTTTTTACGGCGGAGCGGTACAGGCATTCAAGGGCGTATCCGCCGACTCCGCCGGCGCCGCATATTAAAATTTTTAAATCTTTCAAATGTTCGAATTTAGAAAAAAGTTTTCTGCATCTGTCATATCTCATGAAGTTTCCTTGAAAGATTGAGTATATTTATATATTGCTCGGAAAATTCCGGCTTTTTATGGTTTTTATAATAAAATTCGAAATCGTCGGCAAATACCGGGTCATTAAATTTTACACCGATTAATGCTCCTATTTCGGTTGCAAAAGAGTATTTAAGCTCGTCTATTATTTCATATATTTCATTTTCCGGGTATTTTTCGTAATTTAATATTTTATCCCTGTAATAAAGTTTTCCCTGGTTTATATTGTTAAAAATCATATCTTCAACAGGGTAAACCTCGCTTATTCCCGGTATTATAACCTGCAGGGCAAAATACGGATTGGCTTCGTATACTTTAATATATTCTTCTTGTGAAAAAACATCCAAATCATCAAAATCCCATTTTGCGACTTTAAACAGAGGGTTTTTTAAAAAATTGACATGAACGTCTCCGCTTAAATTGACAAAATGTCTGTAAAGATTAAAAGAGTTCTTAACTTCTTCTATATTTTCGTTAAATCTGCCTCTTTCCCTCATTTCCGTCTGCCAGAGTTCCAGGTAGGCTTTTTTTACAGCTTCTTCCCTGTTCAAATCACACCCGAAAGAGAGAATTATTTCTCCGTCTTCTATAAAACTGGCAGCCATTACAGGATATTTACCGTTTAGTGTTGCGTCGTAAATCTGTATATTTTCAGAATTTAAAGGGTGGTCTATTTTAGGCAGTGGCAGTCCGTATTTTATAACGTCAAATTTTACGTATCTTTCAATAATTTCCGTTTTTGCGTTGTAATATGCCGTGTTTAAATCATAATGAAACGCCATACCGTTGCTCGCATACAGGTTTTGCAGAATGTTTATAGGAAAATAGACGGTTTTGGCAGTGGATTTTTCAATAAACGGTATTGATAAAATATCAAAACTGTCGCTGTTAAAATCGATTAAATCTTCTTTTTCCATTTCTTCCGTTTTATAGTGGCGTTTAAGCTTTTCATTTAAAAATTCACCAGTGTGCATATTCGGATAAAGGTTATTGATATAGTATTCTTCAAAATAGTTTCTTGTTATGATTCTTTCACACATTTCACCGTATGCGCTTAGAAGGGCTTTTTGTTCGTTTTCTCCTTTGCCGTAGCTGGTAAAACCTGTTTTATAATCTGTCAGTTTTGAAAGAAAAACGTTTTTTTCAGGATTTGTTACCGAATGTCTGAGATTAAGCCCGAACCTTGTTAAAAAGGCATGTAATTTTTCATACATTTATATTCTTTAACTCTTCTATTGTTTCGTAAGCAGTAATGTCCAGTTTTAAAGGTGTTATAGAAACGTAGCCGTTTTTGACTGCAAAAAAATCGCTGTTTTCTTCTTCTTTGAATTTTAAAGGATGCAGTCCTATCCAGTAATATTCCTCGCCTCTTGGGTTATGGTGTTTGTGAGCGTCGAATCCGTAGAGCCTGTATCCGAGTTTTGTGACTTTATATCCTTTTATCTCTTTTGTGTTAGGAATGTTTACGTTAAGTATCTGCCTGTGCGGAATATTTATTTTTCCTTCGAGTACTTTTTTCGTAAGCTCTCTTGCAACGTCTGCAGCTTTTGACCAGTCGACTTCAGCAGGCGGAGTGTCATAGCTTTTGAGCACCTGGGAGAACGCTATAGAAGGGATACCGTGAACGGCTCCTTCAAAAGCGCCGGCGGCAGTCCCCGAATAATTTACATCTTCTCCCATATTCGCACCGTGGTTTATACCGCTTAATACTATATCGGGTTTTTGTTCTTTAAAAATTTTATCCATTGCAAGATAAACGCAGTCAGCCGGAGTTCCGTCATCAAGCTTATAGAAATTTTTATCTATTTCAATAAATCTTAAAGGTTTGGTAATCGTAAGAGAATGAGAACATGCGCTTTTATGTGTAGCCGGAGCCACGATATACACTTCACCCAAATCTTTTACGGCGTTAATTAAAATTTCAAGTCCTTTCGCTTCAAAAGAATCGTCGTTTGTTATTAAAATTTTTGGCATAATTCTCCTTAAAAAGGTAGTTAATGTATAAAAAATATCTGCGTCCCGATATATCTTTTAAAATTTTATCAAATTACCCGTTTTATTCAGCCGATATTGAAGAAGATTTTGAAAAGTTCAAACAAAGACTTTCCGAATATGACGTGGGAGTGTGGGTTAATGATAAATGGAGAATTGAGAATGGAGAACTGAGAATTACTGATTTAAAAATTTTCAACTCATTAGGTGATGAACTCGGCTGGGAAGATATCGTCTTAAATTATATGAAATCGCTTAATACGTTTATGAGAGAACAGATAGGTGTCTGCATAGATAAAAGTATTCCCAGAACTATAGACAATGAACTTACATATCTTATAATTCAGAGAAAAAATAAAAAAGAATTCAGCGACATGTTTTTTGTCGCAGTTGACGGGGAAGTGATTTTTCCTATGATAAACAAGGAGTTTGACATAAATTTAGCTATAATTAAATTAGCCGAATGGAAAAACAGGGCAGGTATAAAAAATTTGATAAAATTCCAAAATTAATTTTCATAAAGGATGAATATGGCAAAACTTGTATTAGTCAGACACGGAAAAAGCGAATGGAACAAACAAAACAGATTTACGGGGTGGGTTGACGTTGACCTGGCTCCCGAAGGTATAGAAGAAGCCAAAAAAGCCGGTAAAAGATTAAAAGAAGCCGGTTTGAGTTTTGATATATGTTTTTCTTCATATCTTAAAAGGGCGATTAAAACAGGGATAATTATTTTAGAAGAACTTGATCTGCTTTGGCTTGATCATATAAAAGACTGGAGATTTAACGAAAGGTTTTACGGTGCTCTTACCGGGCTTAACAAAGATGAAGTAAAAGCTGAAGTGGGTGAAGAAAAATTTCTTCTTTACAGAAGAAGCTATGACGTTCCGCCTCCGCCGCTAAGCGAGGACGATCCTAGACATCCTAGATTTGATCCTAAATATAAAAACTTTCCTCAGGAACTGCTTCCTAGTACCGAAAGTCTAAAAGACAATCAGATAAGAGCAATGCAGGCGTTTCATGAAAGAGTGGCTCCTCTTTTGGTAGAAGGAAAAGACGTGTTAATTACAGCTCACGGAAATACGATAAGAGGGATGGTTAAAGAGCTTGACGGAATCAGTGATGAAGATATTCCTAAATTCGAAATCGCTACGGGTATTCCAAGAATTTATGAATTCGACAAGGCCCTTCATATACAGAAAGTCTATAATTTAGACTAACTTCTCTTTTCTATTATTTTTACGATAATGGGTGCAAAAAACTCAATCATGCCCGGTGTCGTAACAAGTTCTAAAAATAAAAATTTTAAAGCCAGATAATAATCACCTTTGTTTAATGATGACAAAACAGGCGCTATATCTATTTGGGGGTCGCATTTTATAAGATTTTCCCTTGCCTCTTGAAGCGTGAGCCGTTTTGTTCTTTTGCCTTCCATCAAGGCTTTTAAATTTTCTTTGGCTTTTTGTAGATCATTCATTTTTTATACTTTTTGCAAATATAAACGCTGCAATAAAAAAAATAAATGAAATAACAAAAAGAGCGATAAAATCGGGCATAAATTTTTCCAGCAGTTTATAAAGCCCGAAACAAAAAACACTGAAACCCAATACAAACAAAACGGCAAAAATAAAATAAAAAGCGAAATTTTTCGATAAATAATTCAGCTTTTTTCTCTCTTCTTTAAAAAATTCGCTCCACTCCTGTTTTAAGGCATTGCTCTGCGCTTCAATTAAATCAGATACGGCAAGTAAAAAGTCACTTATTGTAACTTTACTCATGTTTGTCCCCGCAGAATATTTTTCCTATTAAAAAACCTGCTATTCCGGCCACTATAGCCGCACTTAAAGGGTTTTCTTTAATTTTTGATTTTTCAATCAGTTCTTTTGTCTCATTTTTAATTTTTTCCAGTTTTTCAAGTTCTTCCTGCGGAATTAAATCGCTCAGAGTGTTTTTATTTACTTTTTCACTTAAAGTTTTTACCATTTCTTTTAATTCTTCGATCTCTTTTTTTAAATCCTGTTGTTGCATGACGGACTCCTTTTTTTTATATTATAGCACTTTTTGCTTAATAAAGAACATACTTCCGAAAAGCGCACTGAACAGATTGATACTAACTAACATATAAATAATGACTATCTGATAACTTACGGCTTCCAAAGGACTGGCACCTGCGAGCAGCATACCTGTTGTAATACCCGGAATTGCCACAACTCCAATCGTCTGAAGCATGTTGTTAACCGGTATAAGTGCGGCTTTTATAGCCTGGCGCTGCATTATTTTCAAAGCTTCTTTTATATTGGCTCCTATGGCGATAAATGCTTCAATAAGCTCTTTTTGAAGTTCTAGTTCGCGTCTTATTCTTTCTATTGTAAGCGTGTATGTGTTTAAAGAATTGCCTATAATCATTCCGGCAATGGGTATAAACTCGTTTGGTTTAAGAGAAATTATTTTAAAAACTATAAGTATCGTCAATATAATAACCGTGCTGAGAGTTAACGACCAAAAAGCCGCTTTAAAACTGAATTCGCTTCTTTTTTTGGCTATATAAGCGGAATATAAAAGCATTGCCAGCACTATAGGAATATAATAAACAGGATTTGTGATTTTAAAAATAAAACCTAAAACAAAACCTAAAGCGGTGAGTTGTAAAAACGCTCTTAGAGAATTTATTAAAAGTTCTTTTTCTATACCTATTCTGAATTTGTATGAAATTATTAACGGGATTAAAATAAGAATAAAACTAAAGCCGACAAGACTGATCTGCATACAGAGCCTTTTTTTGAAATTTTAACATTTATGAGATAAATTTGATACAATTTCTTAAAAAAAGGGAAGTTATGAAAATTATAAAAACAACTTCTTCAGAGTTTGAAAAAGAGTTTAACGAAATATTAACACGCGGTAAAATGGATATTGAAAATGTTGAGGGAATAGTTAAAAATATAATAAACGAAGTTAAAACAGAAGGCAACATTGCTCTCTTCAGACATATATCAAAATTTGACAAATGGTCTCCCGAAACGGACAGAGAACTTGAAATCTCTGAAGAAGAGATGAAAAACGCATATGAAAACTTAGATGATAAATTAAAAAGCGCTCTTCACCTGGCATTTGACAGGAT